>SXGS01757316.1_pt1 | contig 24716 bp, 20 predicted proteins | sample 3174681 | NCBI WGS metagenome assembly SXGS01 (sample SAMN11356861, study PRJNA531348) | freshwater metagenome | isolation source: freshwater sample F1-80 | place: China: Fuxian Lake, Yuxi | collected 2017-12-25 | reverse complement strand
GAACAACCACGGCCAGAAGTTTGGAGGCCACGCCATGCCGGAAATGATGCGCTGGCTCTGGCGCGACGGGCCCGTGTCCACCGATCCCAACGACATGGTGGAACGCGGCTTCCGACAACCTGCCGTCAAATAGGGCCGAGGATGAGCGGTAGGCTTCCGGGAGATCGGCCAACGTGGCGCCGGACAACGGAAGCCGACCGCTTCAATCGGGTCCCTCGACCGGGTCCGGGCCGGTCAACGTGCAATTCCGGGGCAAAGACGGCGCGAGGCCCGTGCGAGAGCCCTGGAGGAAGATCCTCAGACCCTCGGGGGTGTCCGATGGGCCATAAGCTCGTTGCAGAATGCGCTGTGCTCGGCGGAGTTGATGCCGAGGTGCAGTGCGGCAAGGAGTTGGGCAGCATCTCCAGCGAGCAGCGCCTTTGGATCCAGCCGGAGTCCCGGGAACGCCTGGCTTCGGAGTACGCCGTCCACGTCAGGTTTGATCGGCTGATACGCGCCGTCTCGGTGGATGAACCAGTCAATCTCCCCGTCCTCGACGCGCCAGACCAGATACTCAGCCACGCTTGAGCGCCGATACACTTCCCGCTTTACATGCATGTCGTAGCTCGCGCTGCTGGCGGAGATCTCCACGACCAGTTCTGGGGGGCCGTTGAGATAACCCTCTGAGTCGACCCGGGACGAGCCGCCTGCCTCGGGGAGGCGCCGAAGGAGCGCATCCGGCTGAAGTTCATCCTCGGGACCCAATAGAATCGTGCTGTTGTCCGCGGCCCGGACGTCGGGGGTGGAGAGCATGTAGATGCCGAGCCACGTCATTAGGAGCGCGTGGGGCTCTCCGTGGCGATCACATCGGACGGGTGATGGCATGTAGACAAGCCCCTGGATGAGCTCCGCTTTCTTGCAGTTTGGCATCCCCGCATAGCGGCGCTCAAACTCTTCGCGCGTGAGGCAGTCGCCTGCCTCCAACTGAGGCGTCGGCATCGACTCCGAAACCTGACTCAGTGGGATGGGAGACTCTACGACAGACATCGGCTCTCCATCGGCGAAAGAACGAGAAGCAATCCCAATCTCCGCGGGCTCAGGGCCGGTTGGATTGGAATCAGTTCGTGACGACGGCTGGTCTAAGTATGGGCAACCCTGTCCGAAACTGACCACCGAGTCGGATCGAAGCGTCTGGTTCCGTGGCACACCGACTTCCGTCGGCCGGCTTGTCAGGATGCTGCCGCCACTTCGCGCTTCCACACTGGGTAACCCGGCCAGTTGAGCCAGTCCCATGGGTGCCCGACAATCGAGAGAGCCGGGGGCCGGGTCGGAGGCATTGGGAACTGTCGCGGCGCAGGCTCGCGGCAGTTCCAACAGCAGTCGCGACCGTCGGAGAGCAAGGAATTCCAGGTCTAATTACCCACACAAAGATGCTCGCAATCGGGGTTACTAGAGAGTGACAGCCGTCTCCACACCGCCACGGTACTGGGGAGAGGCCGAAACGGGGGTGCTCAGTGGAATACCTTGGGCTGGTGCTCTTGCTGCTTGGCGTGCTGGTGGTTCATCCCGTCGCCAGTTGGATTCACATGAGTTCACTGGGACTTCAGATCCGAGACTTGCGCCGTGAGTTGTCGGATCTTCAGGAGCACGTGAAGTCACTCCGAGTTCACCTTACGGAGCCTCCCGCATCCGTACCGGGTTCGGTTGGTCGCCAGGCGGATGTTCCTCCTCTGGTGACCCCATCTGGAGAGCCAGGTGCTGAACACTCGTCGGAAGACCAAAGCACCGCATCGGCGACGGGCGGAATTCCCGCGCCCACCCCCGCGCCGGCCCCCGATCGGGCGCCGGCGGAGGAGCTCGTCGCGGCCGGCGTCCGCGTCGCCAACCCGGTTCCCCCCCGAATGGAAGCTGCCACACTGCTTGCAGCCGACGTACATCCGCCGGGGCTTCCGAGCCCAACTCTGACTCAACCCCCAGCCCCCTTTCAGTTGGAGCAGCTTCTCGCTGCGAACTGGCTGGCCGGGATCGGCATTGCCGCGATTGCATTGGCGATGGCTCTCTTCCTTCAGTACGCCTTCAAGGCGGGCTTCATCGGACCCACCATCCGCGTGGGAGTTGGCCTGGCCGTCTCGGCGCTGATGACGGGCAGCGCGCAATTTATCATTCGAAAGGAGCGCTACCGCACGTACGCTCAGGTGCTTTCGAGCGGCGGCATCGTCATTCTCTTCCTCTCCATCTACGCGGCCCACAACCTGTACAGACTGATCGGTTCGGACGTGGCCTACACGGTGCTGACCACGGCCGCCCTGGCCGTCTCTGCGCTGTCGGTCCGTGACGACAGCCGGGTCGTGGCCGGGCTCTGCATTCTCGGCGCATTTGCCACGCCGTTGCTGATCCGATCGCCGACCGATTCCCCCCTCCGCCTGTACGCGTACCTGGCGTTCTTGAACATCTGGACCATTGGTATCCTTCGTTACAAGGCGTGGGACGAGCTGATCGTGCTCGCCTTCGTCGTCACCTGGGGACTCTTCCTCGACAGCCAACCGGGCGACGTTCCCTCTCCGATCGCCGTGCAGTTCTTCTCTACGGCCTTCTTCGGGATCGGCGTCTGGGGCGGGCTTCGCGTTGCACGGAGTGCCGATGTTGAGGAGGGCGCGCTCTACGCAGGCTACTCGATAGTGGGCCTGGCGGCGATTGCCTACGGCGTTACCAGCCTCGGCGTGCTGGCGGACACTCAACTCCTGGGAACGCCCTCGGTGTTGCTGGCCGCGATGCTGGTCTGCCTCTCGTTGATCTGCATCGCGGTGCTGGCGCCTGAAAGTCGAGAGGACATCGCCAGGGCCCACCGAGCACTGCTGTGGCTCGCAGCGGCGGCGCTGCTGACTCTGTCAGTAACAGCCATCCTGTCTGCTAAACCCGCACCACAACGCGACGCGCTTCCGGCCTTTGGGTTCCTTCTGTTCAGCTATCTCGTGTATGTCGGCGCAGCACTCCGCATGAGAACCCGGCCCGGGGCAGCTCGAATTGCGGCGGCACTGCTCCTGGTCAATGCGGTGACTCACGCTCACGCAGCCGCCCTCGTATTGGGAGGCATCCGAGTTCACGACGCGCCTCTCGCCGGCGTCTGGCTCCCGCTCGCGGGAGTGTTGGGATTGGCCGTCTGGTGGATCGCATCCCGGCGGGAATGTGAAGCGGAGTTAACCATCGCATTCGCCGGCTCCGCATACCTGCTGGCGGGACTTGGCATGCTGGCGAGCAGTTCGGACCACGGGCTGTCTCCGTTCACATCGATTGTGTTCGGCGCCGAGTTCGTGTTCATCTCCGTCTGCTGGCTGGCGGTGCGGCGGGACTTCTGGTCTGCAGCGCCGCAACTCGGGCTCACGACCGTCCTCGTGAATGCCATTGCTTTCTTGCCTCAGATTCTTCGGGGGCTGGAGGGAGAAGCGGTGGCGGACGTTTCGCTTGGGGCGATTGCGATGGTGCTGATGTCGCTCTGGCACGCAAGCGTTGCCCTGACTATCCTTCGCCGGAAGGATGGCGAGTCTCCAGGGGAGTCCCTTGCGCGGCTCGCCCACTGCGGGGCCGCCGCCACCGGTCTCGCAATCGCTCTATCCGTTCAACTACACTCCCCTGGGGAACGATCCAGCCTGATCCTCGCGTGGGTCTGTGAAGCGGGAGCCCTGGTGTGGGCGGGGTTGGCACTCCGCGACGCGCGAGTGCGGATGTGGGGGTACGTGCTGCTCGCCGTGAGCCTCATGAAGTCCCTGCTGTTCGACTTCCCACGTTTCTCGCCGAGCACCGGCCAGTGGCCTCTCTTGAACGCCCGAGGAATGGAATTGCTCGGGCTGACGTTGGGTTGCTGGTTCATCGGGGACCTGCTGTCCCGACGAAGCGCGGATTTGACTACCGAAGAGCGCCCGGTCCCGATTGCCCTCACGCTCATTGGGAACGGCTTCGCACTGCTTTACGGCAGCATCGACCTCCATCAGTGGGCGGCGCTGCACTGGCCGCAGTCCCCCCTGGCAAGCGCATCCCAATTGACGCTGTCACTTTACTGGACCGCGTACGGACTGATCGGAGCCGGCATCGGCATCTGGCGACGAAGCCGAACTGTCCGGCTGCTGTCGGTGGCCATCCTCTACGTCACCATCTTCAAGGTGTTCATCGTCGACCTGTCCGGACTGGAGACTCTCTACAGGATCGCATCCTTCTTGGCGCTGGGGGTGGTTCTCCTCATCGTAAGCCTGCTCTTCACGCGATTCGATACCCGACTCGAGGCATAGGAGCCCCCGCGCGCAGGCCCCGCCGGAGAGCGGAGTGACGAGTGGGTGGCGATGTCCAATCAAGACTCCGCCACCCACCGTGCCGGCCAGGTTACTCTCTGAGTGACTTCGCGACGAAGTCGAACATCGCTCGGGTGGACGGATCATCCGGCAACCCGAGATCGACATCAAGCTTGACATGGTTCGTCGCTGCGGCGGCGAAGTTCTCCGCGGGGAAGCCGGCGCCGCGAAGTACGTCGCGCAGTCTCAGCGCCTGGGCAGTCGTGTCGACATGATCCGCCACATGCAGCATCAGGAAGGGCGGCAACTTCTTGCCGCGCGAGACGTGATTGACGGCCGAGAAGTCCCGATGCTTCACGGGATCGCTCCCGAACTTCTGGTAGTGACCGTTCTTCGGCTCCGGTTGTCCCAGCGCTTTGCGACGGGCAGCCGCGGTATCGATCATCAACGGGACGTCGTACGTGTCTCCATCCACGGGCACACATCCCCGAATGAAGTCCAGGCTGAGCCCTTCCGCTTTCAAGTAGCGTTCATCCGTGCAGAGCAGTGCCGCAAGCTGAGCTCCGGCGGAATGCCCCATCACGAGGACCCGCTTCGGATCTCCGCCGTACTCGGCGATGTGGTCATGAACCCACCGCACTGATTTAGCGACATCCCGGATGATGGTCCCCATGTCCACCGTCGGAAGCAATCGGTAGTTCGTGGAGACGAACACCATGCCTCGATTGGCGAACGCCTGCGGTTTGTGTTTGATGGCGGACTTGTCTCCCGCCTGCCAGCCCCCTCCGTGGATCCAGAACACGACGGGCAGTTTCTTTGCCCCGGTCGGAGCGTAGACATCCAGCATCTGGCGGGGCTCTGCAGGTTCGGCATAGGGAATGTCGCGCTTGACCACCATCTCAACAACGGCGCCGTCTTGAGCGAGCACAGGCGCCGCCAGAATCAGGGCGGCAACGAACGGCAAGAGGGTCTTCATGGGTGGGCCTTCCGAGCGGATTACTTGGAGCGGAACAGTTCGCTTTGAACCACAAGGTGCATCAGATCCTTCATACCGTGCCCTTTGCCCTTCGCCTCGACGGTGATCCGCGCCAGTTCATCCCGGTCCGAGAAACCCATCTCCCGTCCGATTGCGAAGATGAGGAGCTTTTCCGTCACCGAACGCGTCACCCGCTCCTGCTCCGCGAGCAGTAGCTTACGGAGGCCGGCAAAGTCCTGGAACGCCTTTCCGCCTGGCAGTTCACCCGACGGATCGACTCGCGGCCCAAGTCGGTAGCGCACGTTTCGGCCCTCCACCTTCAGCCGAACCTGCTCCCCCATCCCGAGGCTACGATAGCGCTCTCGCCAGCCGCCAATCACATCGTAGCTCTCGAGCGCGAAACCGGGGGGGTCGATTCCACGATGACAACTGTTACATGTCTCGTTATTGCGATGCTTCGCCAGAATCTCCCGCAGAGTTTGAGCTCCTCGTATGTCGGGCTCCACTCCAGGCACCCCTGGGGGCGGCGGCGGCGGCGGCGAACCCAGGAGCCGATCCATCACCCAGACCCCTCGCATCACCGGCGAAGTCGTGGTGCCGTTTGCGGATACCTTCAGGATGCTCGCCTGGGTGAGTAGCCCACCCCTCTTGCTGCCGTGAGGGAGTGACACCTTTCGCATCTCTAGTCCGGCCACTCCAGCAATACCGTAATGGCGAGCCAGCCGGGAATTGAGTATCGCGAAGTCCGACTGGATCAGGTTGGAGAGGCTGAGATTGCCGCTGATCAGCTCGCGAACGAAACCGCGTGTCTCGCGCCTCATCGAGTCCAGCAGCAGTTCGTCAAACTCCGGATAGAGTAGGCGATCCGGCGTGGTGAATTCGAGGTCCCGAAGGTTGAGCCACCCGTCGGTGAAGTCCGCGATGAAACGGTCCACGCCGGGCGCCTGAAGGAGGCGTTCCGTTTGGGTGCGGAGGACGTCCGGTCGGTTGAGCGTCCGGGTTGACGCAAGCTGCAGCAGCTCTGCGTCAGGCGCGGACCGAGTGAGGAAGTAGCTCAGTCGGGACGCCAGCGCGTAGTCATCCAGCGCTCCTCGGCTCTCTTTGAGGAAGAGAAACTCCGGGGAGCACAGTGCGGCGATCGCCGCCGTCCGTATCGCGATCAGATAGTCCTTGCTCTCACCAAACTCTCGATCGAAGAGGGCCAGGTAGGGTGCGGCGTCGGCCGAGGACACTGGCCGGCGAAAGGCGCCTTCGAGGAATTGCCGCATAGCCCTGCGGGAATCCGCTGCGGGATCTGCGCTGTCGGCAGTGAAAGTCGGCTTGTAATCGAATCGCTTCCTCAGCGCCGGATTCGCCGGCAAAACTTCCCGGAGGCGAGAGTTGGCGAGAAGGAGTTGCTGTCCGCGGGGCGGCCATTCCGGGTAGATCGGCCCTTCCACCTCAACCGACAGAATGGCGAGTCCCTCGCCCGGATACTTGTCCGGCCCGTCTCGGATTGGGGAGTGCCCATCCGGACCGTTCAGACCGACGGGGCCGATCTTCAACCCGTCACCTGCTCGCAGCAGCACACTCAGCTCCACGACCGACGGTTTGTTCGGCGGCAGTTCGTAGAAGCCGCGAATCTCCTGATCACCGCCCCGATTGAACGTTCCGGCGATGACCGAGAACGCGACCGGCTCGTCAATCTGGTAACCGTAACCGGATATTCGGACCCGGTGAAGTCCCGGCGCGGAGGCCCGAAACCCGGGAATCTGCGTGCTGGGATACCCCCCATCGTTGAACACGACGATAGACCCGTCGGGGCGCTTCAACCATTGAACGCCGAGGTGTTCCCGATTACGCTCGGACTCAAGCGTAAAAGTCTCGGACACCGTTCTGGGCCGGACATCCGGCTGGAGCGCCGCGTTCAGCGCTGCCTCGGCAGCCTCCATGTAGCGCTGCATCTGAACGCCCGAGATACTGAGCGCCTCCGCCACGGTGTCGAAACCATGCGCTCTCCCGTCTTCGGGCAGGAGCGACACCACATCCACATGCACTCCGAGCAGGTCATCAATCGTGTTCTGGTACTCGCGACGGTTGAGCCTTCGAAGCGCTCGGCCTTTGCTCGCCGCGTGCTGCACCTTCAACTCACCACCCAGAGCCGACAGGAATCCCCGCGTGTCCGTCGCTGACGGTGGAACGGCGCCCGGCGGAGGCATCTCCCCCGCGGAGACTCGATCGACGACCTTTACCCACGTCTTGTAGGCGGCGATGTCTGTGCCGCCGACGAGCAATTCGGCCAGATCGAGATTCCCCTGTCTCGTGGCCCCGCGATGGCAGCCGAAGCAGTGCTTCGTCAGGTAGGTTGAAACGGGCGGCGGCGCGGCGAACGCCGGAAGCAGCAGCACGGTGAGCGCAGCCATCGTTGCGGCGGCAAGTCCACTCGCCCTCACGCGCTCGGATCCAACGTACCGGTGCTGTAGCCGAACCGATCCGTTTCGACACCCATCCGTTGGGCGAGCGTCACGAACAGGTTGGAGAGTACCTGGCGTTTGGGGTCCGCGGCCAGATGCTTGCCGTGCCGGTAGCCGCCGCCGGCCAAAACGAGCGGAAGGTTCCTGGTCTCGTGGGAACTGGCGTTGCCCAGATTCGATCCGAAGAGAACTGCCGTCTGGTCGAGCAGGGAGGCTCCGCCTTCCTGCACGCCCTTCAGGCGGGAGAGGAACTCCCCAAGAACACGGAATTCGGCCAGTTCGATGAGCTTGAGCTCCTCGATCTTGGCGGGGTCTTGCCCGTGGTGCGAGAGATTGTGCCAGTCCTGACTGACGCCCGGGATCTGGGGGACGGCATTCATTCCCGACAGGCGAAGGGTCACCGTACGCGTGGAGTCGGTCTGGAGCGCCAGCACGATCAGATCCTGCATCAAGCGCATCTTCCCGAGAGCATCGGTGCGCACCTGGATGTCGGTCGGTGGCGGACCAGGGACCTTCGGCTTGGGGCGGGTCACCCACTCTTCGTTCTGTACCAGCCGTCCCTCGAGATCCCGAACTGCCCCGAAGTACTCGTCCAGCTTCTCCCGGTCCGACCGACCCAGCTCGGCCTTGAGCTTTTCCGCCTGACCTCGCACGGTGTCGAGGATGCTCCGACCCCGTTTGAGTCCGCGGACCTGCGATTGGATCTCGGCGGGGGTTCCATCCATGAACAACTGCCGGAAGGCGCGTGACGGCGAGAATTCGGCGGGGAGAGGAACCCCACTCGCTGACCACGAGAGCGACTCGCTGCCGGTGCCCAGGATCAGACTTGGAAATCGAGTCTGCGTGCCGACCTTTTCAGCAATGAGCTGATCAATGGAGATCGTGTTCTTGAAACCCGCCAGCCCAGGATGCTTCGCCGAAGTGAGCCAGGTCATCTCCGACGTATGCCCGTTCGCTCCGTTCTGCTCCGCATGCGCCAGACCGGATATGACCGTGAAGTCGTTTCGGATCTGGCCAAGGGGCTCCAGGTATGGGGTCAGCGTATAGTCCGCGCCGGCTGTTGCTGGGTGGAGGAACGGAGTGTGGAAACCTAGAGTCGCACAAATCATCACCGTTCGCTTGGGTCCAGAGGGTGCGCTCCAAGCGTTGCGGGGCGCCATCCCCTCCAGGAGCGGTATGGAAAGCGATACTCCCGCACCCTGGAGCACAGCTCGGCGAGAAAGGGGTTGGCGACACAAGAACTGGGACATGGTGAAGACTCTTTTCCTGCAACGCTTGGACTCTAACCGGTGGGTATGCCTGCTGTCTCATGGTTGACCTCCCCGGTCGCCCGTTTGACCGCAAAGCAACCCGTCAACCCAGCCGAGCCAACCAGGGATCCGTTGGATGAGCCAGGGCCAGCCCATCTCGGAGCCACTGGAGTTGGGACGACGAGAGGTGTGGGATAACTGATGTAAAGTCTTGTTCATCCTTTTCGCGGTGGTGCCGCGCCTTGTAAAGCAACTGGATCTCTGGTGCGAGGAAAGGCGCCCCGGCGTCGCTCCACAACCAGATGGAAGCCTCAGGTCGGGTGAGCACCGGGTATCGACGGAAGAGGTACTGGCCATCTCGTCGTTCATTCATGAGCGCCTCCACCTGGACCCCAACGGGCAGGATGGCGCGAATTTGATGGAACGGAAGCTCGACGGTAAAGCCTTCGGGCCAGGGCATTCACTCCGGCGAGGTCCCCGGCTTTCCGACCATCTCGAAGCCGGCGTTAGGAAAGAACTCACGAAAGGCGTGCTGGGTATCACGAAACAGGATGATCTCCAGATCCTCGTGCACTCTCGTTTCGCGGCCCAGGAAGAGATCCAGCGCCCAGCCTCCGCCGATGCCCCAGGGATGTGGGAACCCTGACATCAGCTTCACGACCCGATCCACGTCTTCTCGGGTGGTCAGCTCAGCCAAGGAGTACCGCCCACGCTCGGAGTCCCGACGAGCGACTCCCAGGCTGTAATTGGAACTTCAGCACGAGAACCTCTGAACTTCACTCTGAAGGTCCCAGCCGGGTCATAATCTCGGAGCCAGGCTACAAAGCCTGCTCGAGCGATGCGCCGGGACTGCATCGGAGCACTGGGTAGACAACTCCTCATCTCGCCTTCTCTGGCTCGGGCTCCGCCGCAGCGGTTAGCACTTCGACTTCCCGATCCCTGACCAGGATCACGACCTGGCCCTGGTCGGTCAGCTTCCCGATGATCCACGGAACGAGGCCCGTCTCCAGGGCCCCGGGTCGTAGTTCATAAGCGTAAACGGCATCTCCGTCCCCATGCAGGTTGCTGTTCAGCGAGAAGAGCACACCGCTTCGATCCGGTCGAAGGGAGTCCGGCAGGTTTGGGGCACTGAGCCAGCCGCACTCGAACCGCCGGCAGACCGGCGGGCGATCCGCGTAGATCCCGCATCGGAGCTGAACAAGTTGAGGACAGGCCACGCCATGGGGCTTCGCAAACGACGCCTCGCCCTCCCGCGCCTCAAATCCCAGGGTAACGCAGCAGGCGTGGCACTCACCGCATGACCTTGGCTGCTTCCGACGAGGTGTCGATTTCTTTATTGCTGACGTCATCTACCGTCTCGGAGCCTCGCCGGGCCGGGCGCCGAAACCGTTCCCAACGCCAACGGCCCCCACCATCCCGTTCAGCGAGGCGTGCCCACTCTCCTCGACTCCCGGGCCGAAAACACGACACACGCCTCACCGTCGGTGAGGCTTGAGGCGGGAAACATTGAGCTTGAGGACGCTCGCCGGAGCGTGCGTAAAGGTGAACGGGAAAGCGCCGCCCAATGAGTCGAGTTGAACAAAGCCGTGGAGTTCCCGATGAACGCAGCCCCGCCAACCTCACCCACCTCCCCCGAGCCCGTCAGATCCATGCGTGTGGATGAGACCGACTTCTCGTCCATGTCGCGCGCAGAGCAGATCCGGCACCTGGAAGTTGAAGGCTATCTGGTGATGCCCGCCATCATTCCGCTCGATGTGGTTGCCCGGATCAAGCAGGAACTGGCGCCGGCGGAGATGGGACACACCAGCTACAGCGTGAGTCAGACTCGTGCGGTCCGGCAGCCCCAGTGGACGAGCCGGAGCGCGTGCGAACTGATTGGATTTCCCCCCATGGTCAACTTCCTCACCGACTTGATGGGACCGGACATCGTGTTCACACGCGGCTTCTTCCAGCGCACTTTGCCCGGTTCTCCCGGTATCTCGATGCACACTGACGGTCAGCCCCACGGATCCAACCTCTTCGGCTACGAAGGAAGCTGTCCTCGTTTGCTTCGCGTGCTCTACTACCTCGATGACCTGACTCCGGAGCGTGCGCCCTTCCGTCTCATCCCGCGCTCGCATCTGTCGTACCACGCTCAGGCAAGCCCCTACGTCCGCTACGAAGCGCATCCCGAGGAAATCACGCTCGTGGTGCCGGCGGGCTCGGCGGTCCTGATCCCTTCACTCCTCTTTCACGGCAGTCATCCGAACCGCGACTCGCGGCCCCGGGAGCTGCTGCAGCTCGGATACCGACCTGCCTGGGCGGGTCCCATCCAGCCCGTGGAAGAGTGGGATCCCGAGCTGGTCGCCGCGGCGCCCGAGGTCGCCAAACCCTTCCTGAAGAGCTTGAACACAACCGGGTTCGTCTTCGAGCAGCAGCACAAGCCGGCGGGAATGGCCTACGAAGCCCCCGGGATCAACCCCAGCCGCTGGGGCGACCGGTAGCCGAATGGCTTGCTGACCAGCACAGACACCAGCCCTCGGCGACCGTCGACCCCTCCACGGCGAGCCGCAATGCGGGTCCGTCCGCGAGGTGTCGGGCCCGCGCGCGGAGAACGGACCCAACGGCATACAGCCGGCGTCGGCGCGGCGTCTGCCCAAACTCTCTGATATCGGCCTCGGAAGGGATGTCACTATGGAACTGGGCGCGTTCTCAGTCAGCCTGGCGGTCAAGGACATCCAGGCGTCGAAGGAGTTTTATGAGAAGCTCGGCTTTCGGCCGTTTTTCGGAGAGGCAACGCAGGGCTGGTTGATTCTAAAGAATGGCGACCACGTCATCGGACTCTTCCAGGGGATGTTTGAGAAGAACATCCTGACGTTCAACCCCGGCTGGAACCAGAGCGCACAACCCCTCGAGTCGTTCACGGACATTCGTGAACTGCAGCGAGAGCTCAAGGCACAGGGGCTGCAGTTCCTCCAGGAAGCGGACGAGAGCACCAACGGACCGGCCAGCTTCATGGTGTCCGATCCCGACGGGAATACCATTCTTGTCGACCAGCACCGGTGAGGGAGACAGACACCGCATCCGGCTTCAGGATCCCGCACCGGAGCCAGCTTCAGTCACAGTTCTCTCGGGCCAAGAGCGGTTTCGGTAGACGGCCGGTTTGAAGTCCGGGATCTCGGGATCCGCTGGGAAGAACGGTCGCTTCAACCGCTCGTGCTTCACGCGCCGGAGGGTGACGGGAGTGGGTCCGGGCGTGTCGAGAAGGTAAACTGCGCGAGCGAACCGACCGTAGGCCATCCGGTAGTTCATCGGGTTCTTGACGACGACCCACTTTGCCTGACGCACGTCGCAACCCGCGACGCGATATTGCTCGTCGGCCCAGTCGTAGGTGGGAAGCGAGGCAATCAGAATCTGCACTGAGCCGACTTCGACCACAGCGGACGGTCCCATAGTGACCGTCTGGCCGCCCCACAGTCCGCCGTCGTAGCGGAAGCTTCCGTCGAGCAGCCGGACCACGGTTCCTGTGACCGGAACTGGCTCGCCCCTTTGCGGAGCCAGGTTATGGCCGAGCTTCAGGTTGACCCGGGCTCCGGCTCCTGCCCGATGACTGGCGGCTGCGGCGATGGGATCCACCACCGGTACAAAGGCGCGTTCCTGCACGCCCGCCGCGAGAAGCGCCCTTAGTGTGGCAACGCTATCCCCAGCCGCGCCGCCGCCGATGCAATCCGCCGTCTCCACCAGAAGAACCGGCCCTCCACGCACCTCGCTCCCGAGTCGAATGGCTTCCTCCGGAGCAAATGTCGGAGGCTCCAGGTCGAACCGGCGTCGCCAGAACTCAAGGGCCAACTCGGTGGCTAGCGCCTCTGCTCGGACCGGATCGTTGTCGGTCACCACGAGTGCGCCGCCCCCAAGATCCGGCAGATCCAGGTACGGGTGCACCAGGAAGGCGCTGGTGGTCAAAACGCCCGGCAGCGCCTCAAGGGCTTTTGTCTGCCTCATGACATCTGCGAATGGTCCGGGACCCTCGGTATGGCCGTAGCATGCGCCGACAACCACCGGCGCCTTCGCCAGTACCATGGTGAGCACAACTTCACCGCGAATCACGTCGAGCATCAGCCGTGCAGCTCGCCGACCCGTCTCCTCGCTGTCGGCGTGGGGATAGGTCTCCCAGGCCACCAGTGCGTCGCTGTGATGAACCATCCGCTCCGTGACATGGGCGTGAAGGTCGAGAGTGGCGATCACAGGAACCGTGGGCCCGACGATGCGCCGCGTGGCCCCAAGCAGATCTCCTTCGGGGTCTCCTTCGTCTTCTGCCACGGCGGCGCCATGCAACGCGAGGAGCACCCCATCCAGCGGGCCGCTCGCTTGCAGCGACGACAGGAGGCGTTCGCGAAGCACTCGATACGCAGCCGAGGCGATCGGTCCTCCGCAGACGCTGTCGGCCTTGAGAAGCGGCACGATGGTCGCTCCGCCGCTCCTCAGCGTGTCGATCATTCCTTGCAGCACGGGCGGTTGGGGTCGATCTAACAATTCCTCGCCGGCGTACAGACCCGACCGCTCGAAGGACTCGAGTTCCAGGGTGCAACCGCCGAGCTGATTGCACTCCGTGAAGAACATCGCCACTGCAACCCGAGGAGCCCTTTCGATCGAGATCATCGCCGGTCCAACCGAAACGAGTCCATCACAATGCTCTGGTCCGACTTGCCGTAGGCATCGTCCCCGCCGACGTGACCGAAGACGAAGATACGGCCACCGGAGGTCTGCACGGAGCGCGGGTAGTAAGCCGTCCCGGGGACGTCGAGCTTCCGCCAGGTTTTCCCCGCATCGGAAGTCGCATGGATGCCGCTCGTGGCAAGGTGGAGGATCGGGCCCTCGCGAGTCGCCAGGAGCTCCGGATGACCGCTGTGGGGAAGCGGAGCAGGACCGACCTCCCCCGCTTCCCACGAGTCACCGCGTTTCTTCAGGACACCTTGCCACCGGACCTCCCGACCAAGGGCGGGGTCCAAACGTCGGAAGACGCACAAGAGGTCGCCGTTCGGGAGCTCCGCGGCGTCGAACTCCTCCCCACCCCACTTCTCTCGATGTGCAGCGGGGATGACCGCGATAGGCCCGCTCCAGCGCTTGCCCTGGTTTTTCGACACCATCAGCAGAGGTTCGAAGAGTCCGCTGTACTCCTCCCGGGTTCGGCTGTTGGCCGGCGCACGCGCCACTCCTCCCAGTAGTAGGAGTCGCCCGTCGCGGAGTGTGCGAAGGCGCTTCGGCCAGGCGGAATACCGCTTCGGATCGAGCACAATCTCTGGCTTACCCCACGTCTTTGAGCCGTCTCGCGAGCGCTCCAGGTACCCAGTCTTGGGAAGCTCCGGGTTGTAGGGCAGGTAGTAGCCCCAGACTCCACGCAAGATTGTACCGTTGCTGAGCGCGGTCTCGGCTTCACCGGTCACTCCATTCATGCATGACTTGAAAGGGTCGGCGCTGACTTGGGTCCATGTCGTGCCCCCGTCCGAGGAGCGCAGGTGGACGTTGCGCAGGTCGAGACCCGTCATGTCGTAACCGGGATGTCCCGGCGGCGGCCAGGAGAGTCGACGCCGCACGTCTTCCGGCGCTGCCGACCGGCCCTCCGCGGGACCCGTCGCCTGGGTGAAGCTCACCATCAGATCCCCGCCGGGCATCGACCACGCGCCGACCCAGCTTGTGAATCCCGGGGTCTGAGGCGAGTGGTAAATCGCGCGACGGCTGTGCTCTGCAACCACCCAGTTGGCCACCGGCACGGGCTGGGCCGCAGACGGCCAGACCCCAGGGACCATCCACACGGCCGCCACAAGCAGGGCGAGCAAGTTGATGCGACCGAAACAGCGAACATTCATATCCGTGAAGAGCGGGAAACTCATTTCGAGCGACTTCCTCCGCCCGGGTTTGTCCCCCCACGTCACCAACTACCCGCTCGAGGGTGGCTTCTCCTCGGTTGACAGACGGTGGAGTTGCCGGGGCTGCCGACTCTCCGGGCAGTCCAACCCCGGCGATCATGGCACTGGAGGACCGACGATCGAGATCCGCCGGTCGAGATCCACCGCCTGAGAGTCGTACGAGGCTCGCTCAGTTGACCCGCGAAACTCGGAAGCATCGAGCGTGTCTCACCCGGCGTAACGGGCAACTCGAGCGCCTGGGAGACTGTCGTATGCGCGATCCTTCAGCCCTGATCCACGGGAAGAAACTAGCTCGTCGGCGGGTGCTCCAGGTCGGTTCCCTTGCGCCTCTGGGCTGGACCGCGCCGCTTCTCCTCGGTTCCTCCCGATCCGGCATCGCCGCGCCGGCCCGGGACCTCTCCTGCATCCTGATCTGGTTGACCGGGGGACCCAGTCAACTCGACACCTTCGATCCCAAACCCGAGGCTCCGGCGGAAATCCGAGGCGAGTTCACCGCGATCCCGACGACAGTGCCCGGGGTCCGCGTTTCCGAAACTCTTCCGCTTCTAGCGAAGCAGGCGAAGCGCTTCACTCTGGTCCGTTCCGTTTACCACTCGGCGCCGGAGCACTGGCTGGGGCATCAGCAAATGCTGTGCGGCCAGGTCGATCAGGGGGCGTCGTTTCCTTCGTGGCCATGCCTCCTGGGCCGCCTCAAAGGCGGGAGCGGACCGCTGCCGCCCCTTGTTGCCGTACCGCGTCCGGTGGCCCTGACTCCGCAGACCGCCACCCAACTCGGACAGACCGCAGGCTATCTCGGGCGGGAGTGGGATCCGCTCGTGCCCGACCACTTCCCGCCGCTCCCGCGAGTCGGTGGGCTGGACGCGGGTGAGGTTGCGTTTCGAGTGCGAGACCTGGATGCCCCGGACGGGATGCTCCGGCTCCGTGCAGAGCGACGCCTCAGGCTGCTCGCGACCGACGCTGCGGACACAAGCCGTGTGCCGAACAGCTCACTCCAGGAAGTGCAAAGACGTGCGGTAGATTTGATTACTTCCGGCGCCGCGCAGGCGGCGTTCGACCTCGAACGGGAACCCCGATCTCTGCGGGATCGCTACGGCCGAAACTACGTCGGGCAAGGCGCGGTGCTGGCGCGTCGTCTCGTAGGAGCCGGAGTGCGCTTCGTAACCATCAACTGGCAGGGGTTCACCAGTGGCTGGGACACCCACGAGAACAACTTCCGCTCCATTCGGGAGAGTCTCGCGCCGGCGTTGGATGCCGCACTCTCCACGCTGCTTGCCGACCTGGACGATCACGGTCTGCTGGAGACGACACTCGTGGTCTGCATGGGAGAGTTCGGCCGAAGCCCGAAGGTGGAGGGCAGCGGCGGTCGTGGGCACTGGCCTCAGGTGATGTCGGTACTGCTGGCAGGCGGCCCCTTCGGTGGCGGCCGAGTCGTAGGCTCCAGCGATCCTCATGGCGCAGAGCCCGACGCGGTTCCGATCCACGGAAACGACCTCCTGGCAAGCCTCTTCCACTGTTTCGGCGTTCGGATCGACGACACGGTTCGGGGGATCGACGGCAGACCCGTGACGGTGCTCCCCCAAGGCCGAGTCATTCCGGAGCTTTTCATCTAGCAGTACCCAACATCGCGGCGCCATTCTCCAGAACCCTGGATTCCGAGAGGATGCCGAAAAGCCCTCACGGAACTGGATGGAGTATCGAGGGCGTTGCAGTCAGACTCAGCCCCTCGCGTTCGTTTCCGCCACCACCGACAGGAGGGACCCATGTCCAGCGAGAGCATCCGATCAGGAAACGGGGCAAGTGACGCCCCCGCGGGTGGCGTGGATCGGGCCGAGTCTCGCCGCGACTTCGGCGGCAGGATGCTTCGAACTCTGATCGCCTACGGAACGGTGGAGGCGCTCTGGTCCCGTGGCCTCCTGGCCGACAGCCACGGCGCGGTCGTTGGAAAGTGGTTTGGGGAACTCGCGACGATCTCCCATGACCTCAAGGGCCGAAAGCTGACCGACATCGAGTTCCAATCCCGGATGGAGGGCCTGTATCGACAGGTGGACCTCTCCGAACTGATCCAGGCGGTGAAGCTCGAGGACCTGGAGAGGAGGGCCTCGCTGCCCGACAACGGCGCCATCAGCCTGGGCTTCGACCTCCGGCAAGTCGTCGGGCTCCCTTCCGATCTCGGCTTCGGGAAGCAGATCTTCGGCCTGAAGAAGGGTCGCTCCATCGTCCCGCACGGGCACGCCAACCTGTGCACCGGTTTCATTGTCTTGAAGGGGAACTTCCGCGGCCGGCACTGGGATCGCGTAGAGACTCAGGCGGACCACTACCTCATTCGTCCCACGATTGATCGCAGCTTCAAGCCCGGAGATGTCTCGACCATCTCAGATCACAAGGACAATGTCCACTGGTTCGAAGCGCTTTCCGATACTGGGTTCGTCTTTAACGTTCACGTCGGACCCTATGACCCCACCCTACAGGGTTCCACCGGTCGGCTCTACCTCGATCCGGACGGCGAGAAGGTGGCCGGTGACCTCATCAAAGCCCGCAAGATGAGCGTAACGGAGTGCCACCGGAAGTACGGTTAGACTCCTCGGACCAAGAACCGCACCCGCACCTCTCGCAAGCCTGTCGCCCGTTGCGTCTGCTCGGTCTACCGGACCTGCTGGGATCAATTGTCCGGCGGCTGTTCCCCCAGGAGGTGCCGGGCCGAATACATCTGTCCCACGTGGTAACTCACGTGGAACACCAGATACTTCAGGAACTCGCCGTACGTGTGGTCAGGCGGGTAGCCGGGCACGACGGCTTGAGGATCCGGGCTCAGCGCTCTGACATGCGCCACGACGGCCCGATGCACCCGCAGCCACTCGTTCCACACCTGTTCTGAGGTCATGGCGCGCTGCTCGTCCGTGGGTTCCGTCTCAATCGTTGCCGGGTAGTACCTGAACCGCAGATCAACGAGCGGGCTGGTCACGTGGCACGGCGTCAGGTCACGCTCCCCTTCCAGGCCGTCCCCCGCCAGGCGAACCACTTCCGCGTATGCGATATGACCCACCAACTCTCCGATCGAGAGCAGCCCCTCCGCCGGCCGCTTCCACACATGCTCGTCCGCCAATCCCTCGAGCGCGAATTGTGCCTCGAAATACGCCAGGTCCAGAAGCTCCAGACACGCATCCACCATCCAACACCTCTCTCGCGTCGCAGCCCGACCTCAAGTCTCCGACGGATCCTCCCCCGGGAAGCATCTGCCTTCGCTTCGAAGGATCTCCTGGATCCCTGCCTCCATCCGGTCCAGTTCCGACTCGCTGAGGTCCTCGAACTGCCGCCGCTCGTTCTTGGATAGACGGCCCTCATTCTGTAGAAACAGCTTCACCAGCAGCGCGGCCCGGCGGTTCGGCATGTCGACCACCGATGTGACGGCGCGGTATGCGGCATCGTAAGTCTCAAGAAACTCAAGTTCCTGCCTCAGATCGACGCGAATCGTCTGGGCCACCTGCTCGAACAGGTATTCCGCCTGCACCGTGGCATCGAAAAACCGGTACAGGTGGTATGTATCGTTGTCAACGGCGATCCCGCCATCTGGGGTCCAGCGCCATTGGATAGCCGAGAGCAGCGGCCGTGAGAACGCATCCAGAGCGCTCTCGTACCGCTGACGGTGCCGGAGGATCGCAACGCTGATCGGAAAGATCACGCCAGGTGGGCTGAACCCACGCCTGGCGAGCAAATCGTGAATCAAAAAACGGTGAATACGTCCATTACCGTCTTCAAAAGGACGAATGAACACGAAGGCGAAGGCGACAACCGCCGCCGCGAGCACGGGGTCCAGGGTTCCTTCTCTCAGCCGTGATGTGAGGGCGCACCAGCCATCCATCAGATCCGGGACATCCTCAGGCTTCGGGCAGATGAAGTGAATTTGCTGCTCGAAGTGCCGGGTAGTTTCCGCCACAAAATTCTGGACGGTGCGCCAACCGGTCGCGGCATATCGTGCATCCACGATCACCTGCTGGAGCCGAGTGATTTCCTTAGGATCGGCTGCGTTGAAGGAAGCCACCCCCTGCAGCGCCTTGAGGAACCGGTCTTCCCGCTGGGCGCTCGGAGCTTCACCTTCAATCGCAAATGAAGAACGGGTCTCCTTTGTGTACAGAAAGCTGACCGCGCGAGCCAGGGTCTCGGGAGCGTACTGTTCCAGCAGAGCACGCGCCTCCTGTGCAAGATTTGCACGGATCATTTGCTCCAGACGGTCCGTTCGCCGCAACGTCGGGCAAAGTCGTGTGGTTCCCAGAAGGTTGTCTCGAACCCGTTGACGGCTGGAGTTTCGTGGCGCCGCCACGAAGTGGAGGCGTTCATCGAGAGCGCTCACGTAGTTCCCGGTGCGAACCGCAGCCAGGTCGAGAGTCTCGCCGGTGAGGGTCTCATACAGGAACCAGGCCCGGCGGCTGTACGCTCCAGTAGGTTCGGCCCGAACCCAGCGCTCGAGCGGCCCGGCGCCCATCGCTGTGAAGGCTCGAAAGAGGACCCCGAGATCGAGGGGTTCGTGTTTCAACGCAAACCTGAGGTGCCCGACTGCCGTTCCATCGGCGCCGTACGACGACGGGTAGCGCTCCTCTATCCCAAACGGCCCCGCACGGGACTTCCGCGCCCCTGAGCTCACATAGCTGCTCACGGCCGGTAACGGCACGTCCATGTCAAATACGCCAGCTGACCCACAGGATGGGACAGAGTTGAGATTTCAGCGCTCATGCAGGTTGATCTGTCCGTTGCCCCGTCGACTCAAGAGCATGGATCGTGTGAAAACGCTTACCAGCGTGTGAAAACGCTTACCAGCGTGTGAAAACGCTTACATCTTTGGCCATGGCTCCAAAACTGGTTATATCTTTCAGCTTGAGGTGAGTTCAACCCGCAGCCTACGGGCCCTCGTCACCCCCACCGCAACTTCGAACGGCGGCGAGACCGGACTGGAGCGCCTCGATGAGCCGGAGGCCGTCTCCTCGCAGCAATGCTTCTGGATCCAGCCAGAGGCCGGGAAAGACCTCGCTCCGCAGGAGGCCGTCTGGGCCGGTTCTCAGAAGCTCGTAGCCGCCGCCGCGCAGCACGTGCCAGTCGATTTCAGGATCGTCGACCCTCCAGACCAGATACTCGCTCACGCCGGCCCGGCAGTAGATCTCGCGCTTCACGTGCAGGTCATAGCTCACGCTGCTCGCCGACACTTCAGCGATGAACTCGGGGGGACCGGTCAGGTAATCCACTGAGTCCTCCACGCACTTACCGCCGCGTTCGGGCAGCAGGCGCAGGAGGACATCGGGTTGAAACTCATCCGCCGGGCCGAGGCGCAGCGTGCCGTTGTCAGATAAGTGAACCCCGGGTGTGTGGATCATGAAGTGACCGAGCCAGGTGAGAAGCCACGCGTGCGGCTCTGCGTGCCGCCGATTTCGGACGGGTAACGGCAAGTAGACGATTCCCCGGATCAGTTCTGCTTTCTTGCAGTCCGGCATGGCGCTGTATCGACGCTCGAACTCGTCGCGAGAGAGGTGGTCCCCCGCCTCCAACCGAGGCACGGTCGCTGGGATGTCGGTTAGAGAGGAGGCCAGAGCGGACAAGCGAGGTTCTCCCGGGCCATTCCATCGGCCGATGGAATGTGGCGCGGTTCGGCGTATCGCGATTGACTCTCATTGTAGCGTGCGTGCGACAGGGTGAACCGGCTGCCCCGTGAGTTCGTCGGCTCGCAAACCCGGAGCGGTTTGCTGCCCCACCTCCCCCGATCCCGCTGACGCCGACCTGCGACTTCACCGAGGCTGACTTTACACTCTGCAATCGGCCCGGCTAAGATCCAGGTAAGATCCGCTATCCCCGCATTATCGACTTTGGAAGACGTGGCCCTCGCCGCTAGTGCCTCACAGGCGCTCGCGGTTGGGGCCGTTTCGTTTTCTGATCGCCATCCGGTGAGGCGCTTCTCTGCGCGGTGCCGCCCGCACCCCTCACCGTCCAGGCCGGGCGGTCTGCACCTGGAGCAACCCATGTCCAAAGCCAAGAAAACCGCCATCATCGGCAAGCAACGAGCCGCCGCGACCGCCGCCGAGAACCGGCAGATGACTCCCCTCGCGGAGAACTCCCCGATGCCCAAAACGACTCATGCGATTAAGGGTCGGAAGCAGTCGCGCGGGAAGTAGCGCCACCCGCCCGCCTCCGCGGCAGGCCCTCGGAGCATGAACCACCCGTCGACGTCACCGGGATGCCGATGGGTGGTTTCGGTGTCATCGGTGTCGCGACAGCGTGGGAGCCCTGGCGAACGGGATCCGCACCGCGGGCCGCGTGCGACGCAACTCGCGCACTCCCCAGGCTCCGACATTCTCTATCCAGTCTGCCTGCGAGTGACAGCACTCAATCCTGAGTCCCCTCACGGCCACCGGAACCTGTCCTGTTGGAGCAGGTATGTACGCGTCCCGAGTCAAGCTCTTTCGCCGCAACCCAGCTCTCGACGATCAGCGCGGACGGACCACCTGGAACCGACACGTTACCCAGAAGCCATCGCTCCAGCGGCCCTGAAGGAAGTGCCGTCAGATCATTGATCAGGAGCCGGTACGCCCGGCTCTCAGCACAGACCAGGGCTCCGGCTCCGGGCGTTGTGACCCTCACTCAACCGAACATCCTCGAGAGGCCGGAAGGGCGAGTCCAAATGGCGACCGCAATGACACCTCTCTGCCAGCAGGATGTTGGCAGCCGGCCGCGGGATGACACAACCAGGTCTCCTCGGGATCGCTGCCGATGCGATCCAGCCCCAGGTTACCGGACTCTACGAAGCCGGCGGAGTCATCCTTGGGCAACGAAGGCGGCGACGGACGGATCGACGTCGAGCCGTGCAGGGCATCGATGTCGCTCCGTGAAATGACCCTGACAGTAATCGTAAGTCACGATGTCGGGTCGCTTGCCGGCGACGCACTCGCCCTGGGTTTCTCCTAAGAGAGATGCTGTTTAGCGGCCGACTTCAACGCAGGGAGGGTTGTCTGCCTTGAACTCAACGTTTCGGGACTCGCCTATTGAGCAACCGACGGTCGTCCAGGTCTACAGTGCCGATCGAGCCAGCGGCCCTACTGATGAGCAGAAGTTCTAGCGGCGAACAGGTCCAAACCATGAAGATCACTCGCATTTGCGCCTATCAGGTCGATCTCCCTCTCGTCGAGGGTCGCTACAACTGGTCGGGCGGCAAGTTCGTGGCTGTGTTTGACAGCACCGTTGTCGCCATCCATACCGACTCGGGGCTCACCGGCTACGGCGAAGTGTGCCCCCTTGGACCCTTCTACCTCCCAGCCTACGCAGCCGGGGCCCGGGCCGGGATCCTGGAACTCGCGCCGGATCTACTGGGAGAGGATCCGACTCAAATCTCGAAGCTGAATCGCAGGATGGACGCTCTCCTCCTTGGCCATCCTTATGTGAAGTCGGCACTGGATATGGCCTGCTGGGATCTCCTGGGAAAGGCTGCGGGCCAACCCGTATGTGTGTTGCTAGGCGGTCGATACCAGGACAGTGTTGGTCTGTACCGCGCCATCTCTCAGGAAACCCCCGAGGTGATGGCCAGCCGCGTGGGCGAGTATCGTGCCGAAGGCTACCGACGGTTTCAGCTCAAGGTTGGGGACGAACCTCACCGCGATATCGCCCGCATCCGGGCCGCCGCGGCCGAGTTGGGGCCGGGAGATAGACTGATTGCGGACGCCAACACCGGGTGGCTGATGCACGATGCCATGCGGGTTATCCAGGCCGTTTCGGACCTGGACGTTTACATCGAACAGCCCTGCCGGTCGTACGAAGAGTGTCTCTCGGTTCGAAGGCATTGCCGCCATCCATTCGTACTGGATGAGAGTGTAGATTCCCTCGAGATGCTGCTGCGAGGGCACGCAGATGGCGCCATGGATGTGGTGAACCTGAAGATCAGCAAGCTGGGTGGTCTCACGAAGGCTCGGCAAGCTCGGGATCTTTGCGCCAGTCTGGGGATTGCCATGACCCTTGAGGACTCCTGGGGTGGAGACATCGTCACCGCCGCCATCTCGCATCTCGCCGTGAGCACGCCCCCTGAACTGTTGTTTACCACTACCGACTTCAATAGTTACCTGACGGTGAGCACGGCGGAGGGAGCGCCCCGGCGCGTAGAAGGCCGAATGTCGGCATCAACGGCGGCGGGGCTTGGCGTCACTCCGAATTGGGACGTGTTGGGCTCCCCCGTGATCGACCTTCGGAGTTAGGCTGCTTGACTCAGCGAAAAGCACTCGTTCGCGGAACCGTCATCACAGCAGCGCGTCCGGTGTTAACTGTGGGGCCCGCGACTCGATGACTGCCCCCTGCGGTGCCAACGGCTGGACAAACTCGTCACGCTCACCCTCGCCTTCACCGATCGGGGCTCGTGATCGGCCTCGATCGACACTCGACACTGCTCTTCACCGGAAACTACACCCCCATGCATCGGAAGCAGTCAGCACAGTCCACCACGCTGCGAGCGCTAGCGATTTTCACGCTGCTCGCCACGATCTCGGCGTCTTCGGGCGCCCAGACCGCCTCGCCGGATCTTACGAGACCCCTACGCGTATTCGTCCTGGCCGGACAATCCAACATGCAGGGCCACGGTTTCATCGCGGCAGATCCGAAGCGAAACGCCGGTAAAGGATCGCTTGAGTTTCTCGCCGGCAATCCTGCGACCTCCAGCCGATTCGCGCCACTTCGGGACCCTGCGGGAGGATGGCGCAAACGCAGTGATGTCTGGATCTCCTACCTGGATCGGCGGGGTACGCTTGAGCCGGGCTATGGCGCCACGCCCGAAAAGATCGGTCCCGAGCTGGGGTTTGGCTGGGTCATGGGAGAGGCCCTGGATGAACCTGTGCTCATCATCAAGTGCGCCTGGGGCGGGAAGAGCCTGGCTGTCGACTTCCGACCGCCCAGCGCCGGCAAACTGCCCTACTCGCTCGGGGAGAAAGCCGATGCTGCCCTTGCAGCAGATCCCGACCAACTGGGCCGCTATTATCGCGAAATCGTGTCACAAACGAAGATCGCGCTTGCTTCGATCAGGGATACTGTGCCGGGCAGCAATGGGAACTGGGTGCTTGCGGGATTTGGGTGGCACCAGGGCTGGAACGATCGCATCAACGACAAGTTCAATGCCGAGTACGAGAGTAACATGGCTCACTTCATCCGGGATATTCGCCGAGAGTTGGCGGCCCCGGCACTCCCCTTTGTCATCGCAGAAACGGGTATGACCGGACCCACGGAGTCTCATCCTCGGGCGCTTTCCCTGATGAAAGCTCAAGCTGCCGTGGCGGAGCGGCCGGAGTTCAAGGGCACCGTGGCGTTCGTCGGGACCAGGAACTTCTGGCGCCCCGAGGAGCAGTCCCCTAATGGACAGGGATACCACTGGAACTCCAACGCTGAGACCTACTACCTCATTGGGGAAGCCATGGGTGAGGCGATGAAGCGACTCGCTGCGCGCAGGTGATTGCAATTCTGCAAACCTAAAGGACTGCCTCTCCTCATCCGCTCTACCCAGATACGGGGCCGACACCCGTACCTCACTGGCCTGCGACTGAGTTCAGCACACTTGACTAAGTTCCGCCGGCTTTGCGTCTGCTATCGGGACGCAGGAGAGGGGCAGTCCATTCTGACCAGGTACCCTGGTCTCGGTACGGACGGCCGCGAGAGGAAGCTGTGTCCGTCAGGGCTCACTGTGAGCAGACCGGACTCCTTTCGGACACGAACAACGATAAGAGTCTATCTCACTAGACGGGCCGCCTGGCCGCCCGATAGGCGATCAAACTGCACGCGAGGTGGAGAAAACCAAGAAAGTTCGACAGCTTCTTCTCCCAGCGGACCAGGATGCGTCTGAACCGGTTCATCCAACTGTG
>SXGS01407972.1_pt1 | contig 24716 bp, 22 predicted proteins | sample 3174681 | NCBI WGS metagenome assembly SXGS01 (sample SAMN11356861, study PRJNA531348) | freshwater metagenome | isolation source: freshwater sample F1-80 | place: China: Fuxian Lake, Yuxi | collected 2017-12-25 | reverse complement strand
GGCGCGGGCTAGGCCGGCGGCATCCTGTCGGCCGCGGTCGACGGGATCAAGACGGCCGAGGCGGTGGCGCGCAGCATCGGCGGGCTGTGAAGATCTTCTTCGACGGCGGCCACCGCCCCGGCGGCATGGAATATGCCGTCGTGCTGGGTGGGCAGGTCCATATCGCCCGCGACCTGGGGCCGGGGACGAGCATGACCGCCGAATGGCTGGCGCTGATCGCCGCGACGCGGTTGGCGCATGCGGCAGGGCTGGCCGATGCGGTGCTGCTGGGCGATGCGGCGGCGGTGATCGCCCAGGCGCTGGGCGACGTGCGCGTGCCGCCGGCGCACCGGGCGCAGTTCCAGCTGTGGTCCGACCTCCCCCGCCCGCCCGGCCGCTTCCGCCTGCGTCATATCAAACGCACGCAAAATCTGGCGGGCATCGCGCTCGCCCGGCCGGCGCTTCGCCAGTCGACCGGCTGAGCGTCACCGCATCGCGAAGGTGCGCGACAGGCCGTGATAGAGCTTTTCGCGGCACACGAGCTGGCTGACCCCGTCGGCGATAAAGGCCGCGGCGAACATCGGCAGCATCAGGCCACGGCTGGCGGTCGTCTCCGACAGGATGATCACGGCGGTCAGCGGCGCGCGGACCACCCCGGCGAAATAGCCGACCATGCCGAGGATCACGATCGCCGAGGCGGGCGAGCCGGGAAAGATCGAGCAGAGCAGATTGCCCAGCCCCGCGCCCACCGACAGCGACGGCGCGAAGATGCCGCCGGGCAGTCCCGCGACCGCCGTCGCCAGCGTGGCGAGAAACTTGGCGGGTCCGAACCAGAGCGGCGCATCGACCCCGACGATCATCGCGCGCGCCGCGCCGTAACCGGTGCCCCAGGTCAGCCCGGTGCCGACGCCCAGCCCCGCGACGACCAGGCCGCAGATGCCGGCGAACAGGACGGGGCGCTGCTTGCTCCACCGGGTCAGCCCGTTGGTGCCGGTCGCCATCGCCAGCATCAGCCGCGCGAAGCCGCCCCCCGCCAATCCGCCGACGATGCCCGCGACCGGGGCCGCGACCAGCGCGGTCAGGATCGGCATATGCGCGCCGATCAGCCCGAAATAGACATAGTCCCCCTGCACCGACTGCGCGACCATGCCCGCGATCGCGATCGCGGCGATGACCAGCAGCGTGACCTTCTGCTCATAGGCGGAGGCCAGTTCCTCGATCGCGAAGAGCAAGCCGGCGAGCGGCGTGTTGAACGCCGCCGCGACGCCGGCCGCGCCGCCCGCGATCAGCACCGCGCCGCGCAAGGGCACCCCCAGGATACGGTGCGTCAGCCCCATGATGGCGGCGGCGATCTGCACCGTCGGCCCCTCGCGCCCGACCGAGGCGCCGCCCAGCACCGCCGCCAGCGTCAGCCCGGCCTTGCCGACGACGGTGCGGACCGACACCAGCCCCTGCGTCGCGCGTTCGGGATCGGCCTGCGCCGCCATCACCTGCGGGATGCCGGAGCCGCGCGCCAGCGGGACATAGCGGCGGGTGATCCACACCAGCGCGGCGAACAACAGGGGCGTGATCACCAGCGGCGCCCAGTGGTAGCGCGCGGCAAAATGGCCGAACATCTCGCTCGCCATGTCCGCGCCCTTCGCGAACAGGGTCGCCGCCAGGCCGATCGCCACCGCGCCGATCAGGATCGCCAGTCGCGTCCGGAACTTGACCGAGCGCGGCCCCTGTCGGCGCAGCAGCGCGCGGTAACGGGCGGGCGTCCAGGTCCGGTATCCGGGGCGGGGCGGGTGCGACTCGGCCATGCTCCGGCTGTACGGCGGCGACCGCGTCGTGACCAGCGGCACGACCCTGCCCCCCCTGCTGGCACGGATCATCGACCGGGCCATGACGGAATGCGCCGGCCTCCATCCATGTTATGGCGGCGCGCTTCGCCTGTCGCTCTACTCGGATCGGACAGGCAAGGAGGTACGTCGTGCCACTCCACCATCACCGCATCCTGATCGTCGAGGACGAATATATGCTCGCCTTCGACCTGCAAACCGAATTGGAAGACGCCGGGGCGGTGGTCATCGGCCCCGAGCCCTCGGTCGCGCGCGCGCTGTCGCGGATCGACCGGGAGGCGCGGATCGATGCCGCGCTGCTCGACATCAACCTGCGCGGGGAAATGGCCTTTCCGGTCGCCGATGCGCTGGCGGCGCGGCACATCCCGTTCCTGTTCGCCAGCGGCTATGACGACACGGTCATCGGCACCCGCTATCCGGGGGTCGACCGGTGCAACAAGCCGTTCAGCAAGCCGTTGCTGCTGGGTTCGCTCGGCCGGTTGCTGGACGCGGCGCCCGCGCGCCACAGCTGACCGGCGGCCGAAAGGAGATGGCCGATGACTCCCCCCGTGACGCCCGACGGCCGCTATATCGTGGTGCGTGGCCGGCTGTGGCGGCGGGCCAACCCGAACCTGCCGGAGGACGAGCGTCAGGCGCATGTCGATGCGCTGATGCGCGCGCGCCGGGCCGTCCGCGACGCGCTGGCGGAGGATGATGCCGAGGCGCTTCGCGCCGCGCGGGCGGCGGTGAACGAGGCCAAGGTGGCGCTGGGCGAGCGGGTGCCGACCTGGTGGCCGGGCGACGAGGATCTGAACCGGCACATGGCGCGCAACACCCGCTATGCCGACTGGTACGCCGCGCTCGACCCGTCGCAGCACCGCTGAACCAACCGCGACGGCGATCGGTTTTGTCTGCTCCAGATCAGGAGACGAGGCAGAATGGCGAGAATGACGCTGAACGGGTTGGAGATGGCCTATACCGATACCGGTCCCCGCAACGGTCCGGCGGTGCTGTTGCTGCATGGCTGGCCCGACGACGCCTCGACCTGGGATGCGGTGGTCAGCGTGCTGGCGGGCGCGGGCCTGCGCGTGATCGTGCCGACCTTGCGCGGCGTCGGCGAAACGCGGTTCCGCCGCGCCGACATCCCCCGCACCGGCGACAGCGCGATCCTGGCGCTGGATGCGATCGCGCTGATGGACGGGCTGGGCATCACCCGCTTCCAGGTCGCCGGGCATGACTGGGGCAGCAATATCGCCGAGGCGCTGGCGGTCGGCTGGCCGACGCGGGTCGAGCGGATGGCGATGCTCAGTACCCCGCCCCGACTGGGCGGCATGCCCACCCCATCCTTCGCGCAGGCGCAGCGCCAATGGTATCACTGGTTCATGGCGACCGCGCGCGGCGCGCAGGCGGTGCGCGACGACCGCAAGGGCTTCGCGCATATCCACTGGACCAACTGGTCGCCGCCGGGCTGGTTCGATCAGGCGACCTTCGACCGGGTCGCCAAGTCGTTCGAGAATCCCGACTGGGCGGCGGTGACGATCCACAGCTATCGCGCGCGCTGGGACGAGGCCAAGCCCGATCCCGCCGGGCGCTGGCTGGCCGAACGCGTCAAGGCGAAGAAGAGCCTGTCGCTCCCCACCCTCTATATTCACGGCGACCGCGACGGGGTGAACCCGCCCTCGACGGCGGACGATGTGGCGGCCAAATTCACCGGGCCGTTCGCCCGGATCACGCTGACCGGCGTCGGTCACTTTCCGCAGCGCGAGCGCCCCGACGCGGTGGCGCAGGCGCTGCGCCGCCTGTTCACCGGTGACGCCAGCCTGTTCCCGGCGGACGCCGTGCCGGCAAAGCCGGTGTCACTGGCGCTGGGCGTGGCCGCGATCGGACTGGCGGTCGCGGTCGCCGGGATCGTCGGCAGCCGCCGTCAGGCGGCGGGGCAGTAGCGGCGCAGGAACGCCGCATGGGGCGGGATCGGCGCGATCGCCTCCTCGATCTGGCGATCCAGCCCCGTCAGCGACTCCCGCAACGCCTGGGGGCTGAGCATCCGCACGATCTGATGATGCGCGCGCGGCATCAGACCCTGGCCGAGCATCACCGACACCCAGGAATCGATGCGGAAGAGGTCGTCCTGCCCCTGCCACGCGCCCGCGCTTTCGACGAACAGCGCGATGCGTTCCTTCAGGCTGTCAGGTAGCGGCATATCGGCGCACCGCTTCCAGAAGGGGGAATCGGCGCGCTCGGTCTGGGCATAGTGCAGGATGATGAAGTCGCGGATATGCGCCCATTCATGCGCCGACTGCGTATTGAACCGCGCCGCCAGCGCACCCGTATCGCCGCCACGAAACGGGAAGGACTGGATCAACCGCATCACCGCGATCATCACCAGATGGATGCTGGTCGATTCGAGCGGCTCGATGAACCCCGCCGCCAGCCCCAGCGCGACGCAATTGCGGTTCCACGCACGCCGCCGCACGCCCGCACGGAATCGCAAAGGGCGCGGATCGAACAAAGGCCGCCCCTCGACCGCGCCGAGCAGGGTCGCCGTGGCCTCGTCATCGCTCATATGATCGCCGGCATAGACCAGGCCGTTGCCGACGCGCGTCTGAAGCGGAATCTGCCAGCGCCAGCCGGCACGGTGGGCGATGGCGCGGGTATAGGGCACGGGTTCGCGCACCGCCTCGGTCTGCACCGCCAGCGCGCGGTCGCAGGCCAGCCAGTGGCTCCAATCCTCGAACCCCGTCTCCAGCGCCCCTTCGATCAGCAGCGCGCGAAAGCCGGTGCAGTCGATGAACAGATCCCCCGCGATCCGCTCACCGCGTTCGAGATGCAGCGCCGCGATGTCCCCGCCCTCACCGTCGCGCTCGACACGCGTGATCCGCCCCTCGACCCGGCGCACCCCCGCCGGCTCGGCGATGGCGCGCAGGAACCGGGCATAGGCGGTGGCGTCGAGATGATAGGCATAGGCCAGCGTCTCGTTCGCATCGCGCGCGAACCGCCCCGCCGCCGCCGCGCGCGCCTCACGCGAATAGTCGGTATAGTCGCGCCCGAAGCCCTGGGCGCGCGCCTCCAGCCAGAAATGCTGGAAATCGGCGATCGGGATCGACCGGCCGACGGTGCCGAAGGGGTGGAAATAACGCGCGCCCACTTCGTGCCAATTCTCGAAGGCGATGCCCAGTTTGAACGTCGCCTGGGTCGCCGACATGAAGGCGGCCTCGTCCACTCCCAAAAAGGCGTGGAAGCTGCGTGCGGTGGGGATGGTCGACTCGCCGACGCCGACCGTGCCGATCTCGTCCGATTCGACCAGCGTGACGTCGACCAGCGGCCCCAGCTGCCGCACCAGCGCGGTGGCCGCCAGCCAGCCGGCGGTGCCGCCGCCCGCGATGACGACACGGGTGGGCGGGGGCGTGTCGCTCATCGATTCAACCTGTGCAGCAGATAGGCGCGCAGCCGTCGCGCACCCTGATCATCCAGCGGGGCGAGCGGCCCGTGCACCGCCGGCGGCAGATGGCCGGTCACCGCCTCGTCGGGTCCGAAGATGTAATGGTCGAGGATCGCGCGCCAGGCCTGCTTCTCCGCCGCCGGCCGGTCGCGCAGCGACAGGATCGCGTGCATCACCGTGTCCATCGGGCTGTCGAGGAAGTCGGGGGCGGCGTTCCACCAGTAATTCACGAGCACGTTGAAATCGTCCAGCGCCTCGACATGATGCCACCAGAGCGCCGGATAGACGAGCAGATCGCCGGGGCCGAGTTCGGCCACCTGCGCATGCGCGACCGCCTCGGCAAAGCGGGGAAAGCGGTCGAGATCGGGCGCGGCGAAATCGACCATGCTCACCACCTGCCCGCCCGGGGTCGGCGCCAGCGGCCCCGGATAGAGATTGCCGATCTGGTCGGGCGGGAACAGCGTGAAGCGGCGATGCCCGACCGCGCAGATCGCGGCATTGTTCGCCATGTCGTAATGCGCCGAGGCGATGGTGCGGTTGCCGATCCAGATGCTAGCGAGCGGCGGATGCTGTGCGAACAACGCCCCCGCCGGCGCGAGTTCGTTCTCGGCCCGAAAGCCGGGCAGATAGGTGTCGAGATCGGTCGACCCCATATAATAGGCCGTACCCGACCGGTCGCCGAGCAGCCGATCGAGAAACTCGGGCAAGGCGAAGGGCCGCGCCTGGAAGTTCAGCGCGGTGCCGCCGGCGTCGTAATGGAAACGCCCCCGGATCGCAGGGTCGCCGATATAGCCGGTGACCGGCCGTCCCTGATCGAAGCGGCGCAGATAGTCCGCCGCCGCCGTATCGGAGCGCTTGCCCTCGCGCACCAGCGGCCAGTCGGCGGCATGGCCGCGCAGGATCACCGGCGCGCCGTCCGCGACCAGCGCCGCCAGATCGGGCGCGCCGTCCGCCGCGATTTCGTGAACCCGCGCCGTCACGGGCAGGCGGTCAGCCATGCGCATCCTTCCGGATCTTGCGATCGATCAGATGGCGCAGATTGCCCAGCGACGAGGCGATCCAGATGGCGGGGCGCAGATGATCCTGCGCGTGCAACATCGCCAGCGTCTCGGGGTCCAGCGCCGCCAGCCGGTCGGTATCGACGGTCAGGCAGTCGGGGACATTATAGCGCCGCCCCTCGTCCAGATCGAGTTGCAGCAGCGCAGGCGTCAGCAACCCCGCCCCCTCCAGCGCGTCGAACAGCTCGGCCTCGGTCTGCACCCCGACATAGATACGCTGGAGCATCGCCGAGACATGGTCGAGCAGCGGTGCGTTGCCGCCATGGTCGCGAAAAACGGGCATGCCGTCCGGGGTCAGGCGCGGATGATCGGGATCGACGAACACCATCGGCGCGCCGTCCGCGTCATGCCCGATCGAGAACGGCCCGCGCGCCCGCGTCGCGGGAATATAGCGCGCGTCCCAACGCTCCCCGTCGAGGAACAGATTCTCGTCGGGGTCGAGGCCGAGCAGCACCGTGGCATAGAGCCTGTCGCTCTCGTCCCGGCGCAGCAGGATCGCATAGTCGCGCTGCAATTCCTCGAACTCGGGCGGGAAGACGCGCGTCTGGTTGATCGCGTCGCCGTAACGCGCGTGATGACCGACCGCGACGCGAAGGTCGCGGTGGTCGACATTGTTGAGCAGCACGAAGGTCATGATCGCCCTCTATACCCGGAAGACCGCCGGGGGGGCAGCGGCCTTCCGAGTTCCGGCATCAGAAGCGGTAGCGCGCACCGACCAGATAACGGGCGGAGCCTTCCGCCAGATACCAGGTGTTCATGCGGTCGCGACCATAGGTCTGGACGCCCTCCTCCGTCAGGTTGATCGCCTCGAAGCCGAGCGCGAAGCGCGGCGTCAGGTCGAAGCTCATCGAGAGGTCGAGCTGGCCATAAGGCGCGGTGAAGACCGGGTTGCGGTCGCCGCCACGATTGATGTCGCTCAGGAACTTGTCACGCCAGTTGTACGACAGGCGCATCGAGATGCCGTGCTTGTCGTAGATCAGCGTGGCATTGGCGGTATCCGACAGGCCGACCAGCGCGAAGGTGTTGACCGTCGGATCGGCGGCGATGTCGATACCGATATTGCCACGCACCAGCGTATAGCTGGCGGCGATGCCGAAGCCGGTCTCGCCCAGGAAATACTGGCCCGCCAGCTCGACGCCATAGATATGCGCGTCGCGGTTGTTGATCGGCGTGTTGACCGCGAAGTTGAACAGCGGATCGCTGGCGTTCGGGCTGACATCCAGCGCGCCCAGCACCTGATCGACGAAACCCTGGTTCAGCGCGCGGCTCTGGGTGTTGTAGTTCGCCCCGAACTGCGCATTGGTCGCCGCGACATTGCCGCCATTCTGCTGGAGCAGCGCGGTGTATGTGAACAGGTTCACGTCCGTAATGTCGGCGCCGAAGGTGCCGGTCAGCTGTTCCTTCGCCACGCCCGAGCGGGTGCCCGCCGCGCCCGAGGTCGCGTCGCGCAGGCCGAACAGGTTGCGGTTGACGACCGTGTTGCCGATGAAATTATGCACCCGCTTGTCGAAGAAGCCCGCCGACAGGAACACGTCCTTGCGCGGATACCATTCCAGCGTGACGTCGATATTGTCGGCCGACAGCGGCAACAGCCCGGTATTGTTGGCCGAGCCCGTGGCGATGCCGCCGATCGCGGTCGGCCGCCCCGGCGCGCCGACACCGGTCGAGGCGAACAGATTGCCGTAAGGCGCACGCGAGATCGTCTTGCTGTACGAGGCGCGGGCGAACAGATTGTCCATCACCTCCAGCTTGGCGTCGATCGCGGGTAGCCAGTTGCTGTACGATCCGCGCGCCGTGATCGCCTGGCGATCGGTGCTGTTCTGGACGACGAAGTCGTTGTCGGCGGTCCAGACGATGGCCAGCGGCACCGGCTGGAGCGAGACCGCGCTGACCTTGGTATTCTCGTACCGCAGGCCGGCGACGATCTGCGCGGTGCGGCCGAAGACGGTGCCGTTCCAGGTGCCCTGGAGATAGCCGGCCCAGATATTCTCGCGCACCGAATTGTCGCTGTTCGCATCGATATTGTTGCGATGGTCGACGCCGTCGTTGGTCACGCCGATATAGTGGTTGAACAGCGTGTTATAGAGCTTGGTCGCGTCCTGCGTGCGGAACGCGATCTGGGTGTTCGCGTCGGCGTTCGGGTTGTTATGCTCGAACTTGCAGGTGTTGCAGAACTGGAAGACCTGGCCCGGGGCCAGCTGGGCGACGTCGGGCGGCAGCGAGTTGCCCCAGTCGCCCAGCACCTGGCGGGTGTTATACTGGGTCTGGCGCGTGGTGGTGGTGCGATAGTCGCCACCGGCGTCGAAGCGGAACTGGTCGTTCAGCTCCCAGCCGGCATCGGCGCGGATCTCCTTGATCCGCTGCGTCTGGTTCGACGCGAACTGGCGCTGCACCGCGCTCGACAGATCGCCGACATCGAGGATGCCGTTGCCATTGCCCTTGATGAAGCTTTGGCCGGTCGGCGTCGTGCTGCGCGTGCCGTCATTGATGGTCAGCGTCTGCTGCGGGAAGCCGTTGGGCGTCCAGAACAGGCTGTGCGCCGCCACGACCGGCGCGTTGATCGCGACGGTGGTCGAGGTCTGGCCGTTGGGATTGTCGGGCGCGCTCTGCGCCTCGCCGATATGGCCGTCGATCGACAGGCTGAAGCGGTCGGTCGGCTTCCATTCGATATTGCCGCCGAAATCGTACAGCTTGTTCTTCTGCGCGCGGTACGCCTGCTCGAACGCGGCGTCCTTCACGCCGTTGATCGTCTCGGCCAGGAATTGCGTGGTGGCGATGCCGTTGCTGGCGTCGTCGAACGTCACTTCGCCGAACGGACGGTTGAACCAGTTGGACTGGCTCGACCGGCGCTCCGACTGGCGGAGCTGTGCATAGAGGCCATCGGCGGTGAAGGTCAGCGTCTCGGTCGGGCGGAATTGGATGATCGCCTGGCCGTTGATGCGCTCGCGGCTGGCCTCCGAGAAGTGATAGCGGAAGTCGTTGGGGACCGAAACCAGCGGATTGCCGGTCGGGCGGTTGTTGATCTTGGTCGCCGCGTTCACGAAGCCGTTGGCGGGGTTCAGGAAGTCACTCAGCGAGCGGATGTTCCAGTTATCCGGCGCGACGCTGGCGAAGCTGAAATTGCGCTTCTGATAGCTGCCGAACAGCGACACGCCGAAGCGCTGCTCGCTGTCGGACCAGCCGACCGTGCCCGACGCCTCGGGCGTCACGCGCGCGCCGCAGTCGATGCAGTCGGCCGAGCTGTTGTCATAGCTGCCCTTGACGCCCAGCGAGCCGATGAAGCCGGTATCGGCCGCATCGAGCGGACGGCGGCTGACCACGTTGATCGTCGCGCCGATCCCGCCCGAGGGGATGGCGGCGCGACCGGTCTTGTAGACCTCCAGCGTCTTCACGCCTTCGGAGGCGAGGTTGGAGAAGTCGAACGACCGGCCGAAGCCGCCCGCGCCGTCGCCGCCCTGGTCGCCGCCGACCGCGACGATGTTCGAGGTGGCGAGCTGACGCCCGTTGAGCGTGACGAGGTTGTACTGCGCGCCGAAGCCGCGCACCGTGACGGTCGAGCCTTCGCCGTTGCGCCGGTCGATCGACACGCCGGTGATACGCTGCAGCGACTCGGCCAGGTTGGTGTTGGCGAACTTGCCGATGTCCTCGGCGCTGATCGCGTCGACGACGCCGTTCGAGTCGCGCTTGATCGCGATCGAGCGTTCCAGCGAGGCGCGGACACCGGTGACGACGATGTCGCCGCTATTGGTTTCGGGCTGGGCGTTGGTGGGGCTGGCCTCGCCGGCGGGGGGCGGCGGGTTGCCGGTATCGGCCTGCGGCGTGCCCTGCTGCGGATCGCCGGCGGCGACCTGTGCCTGGGCCTGTGTGGCCAGCAACAGCCCGGCGCTCAGGCCCAGTATCGATGTCGAGCGCACAAGTGCGCGCGCAAGCGTCTTCCCCTTCATCCCACCTCTCCCTGTTCACGACGTCATGGCGCCGCTGTGTTCTGCCCGGCCGTTCATCGGCCAAGTCTTTGTATCAAAGCCTTGCTATACCGACCGACATCGGTGTCAACGAAATTGCCCTTCACCTATGCCGGTCGGATCGATCAGTTGGTCGACTGTGCTTCCGCCGCCACAGTCACATCGCCCGAGGCGACCGGATGTTCGGCATCGGTGGCCAGCGTCAGGCGATAGGACCCGGCTGCGGTCGCCCAGCCTTTGCCGTTGGTCCAGCGCGCCAGGATGCGCGGGTCGGCGGCGATCGAGATTTGCCGCGTCTCGCCCGGCGCCAGCGTCACCCGCTGGAACCCGGCCAGCCGCAGCGGCCCCTGCCCCTGGCCGGTGACGTATAGCTGCGGCACGACAACGCCCGCGCGCTTGCCGCTGTTGGTGACCGCCACCGCGACCGCCGGGGCGGCGCCACCGGTGAAGCGTGGGCTGCCGAAGCGGAAGCGGGTGTAGCTGAGGCCATGGCCGAACGGGAAAAGCGGCCGGTCGCCGCGCGCGGCATACCAGCGATAGCCGACATCGCTGCCTTCCTGATAATCGACCGGGAAAGGCGCGAGGTCGCCGGTATCGACGACGCCCGCATTGCTCGACGCATCGGTCAGCGCGGTGACGCCGGCGGGCAGCACCGGGCGCGGACGCGGCAGTTGCGCGATGGTGCGCGGGAAGCTGATCGGCAGACGGCCCGAGGCGTCGACCTGTCCGAACAACACGCGCGCGATCGCCTCGCCACCGCGTTGGCCGGGATACCAGGCCTGGACGATGCCGGCGACATCATTCACCCAGGGCATCAGCACCGGGCCGCCCGTCTCCAGCACGACGACGCTGCGCGGATTGGCCTTGGCCACCGCCGCGATCACCGCATCCTGATTGCCGGGCAGCGACAGCGAGGGGGCATCCTGCGCCTCGGTCTGCCACTGGGTGGCGAAGACGATGGCGACATCGGCGGCCTTGGCGGCAGCGGCCGCCGCCGCCGGATCGTGCCCGTCGACGAAGCTCACCTGCGCGCCGGGTGCCGCCGCCCGGATCGCGCGCAGCGGCGACGAGCTGTGATAGGTGATCCGCGCGAAGGACGCCGCCGCGCCCTTGGTCAGCGGAATCTCGATCGGCACGCCCCCCACCGAGCGCACTTGGCTCGACCCGCCGCCCGACAGCACGCCGACATCGGCATGGCCGCCGATCACCACGATCCGCTTCGCGCTCGCCGCCAGCGGCAGGACGTCGCGGTCGTTTTTCAGAAGGACGATCCCGGCCTCGGCGGTGCGCTGCGCGACATCGGCATGCGCGGCATAGTCGATCGCCTGCGCGGTCGCGGGCGTCGGATCGTCGTACAGCCCGCTGGCGATGACACCGGTCAGGATGCGCTCCACCATCTCGTCGAGACGCGCCTCGGGCATGCGACCGGCCGCGATCGCATCGGCGAGCGGCTGGCCGAAATAAATCTGCTTGTCGAGCTCCTGCCCCGATTCCTGATCGAGCCCGGCAAGCGCGGCCTTCTCGGTCGAATGGACGCCGCCCCAGTCGCTCATGACGAAGCCGGGATAGCGCCATTCGCCGCGCAATATGTCGGTCAGCAGGAAGCGATTCTCGCAGGCATAGTCGCCGTTGATCTTGTTGTAGGCACACATGACCGATCCCGGCCGACCGCCGTCGATCGCGATCTTGAACGCCAGCAAGTCACTCTCGCGCAAGGCCTTTTCGTCGATCCGCGCGTCCAGAATGTTGCGCCCCGTCTCCTGCGCGTTGAGCACGTAATGCTTGACCGTCGAGACGATGTGGTTCGATTCGACACCCCGGATCGACTCGCCCGCCATGATGCCGGCCAGCAGCGGGTCCTCGCCCAGATATTCGAAATTGCGGCCGTTCCAGGCGTCGCGCGTCAGGTTGACCCCGCCCGCGAGCAGCACGTTGAAGGTCTTGGCCCGCGCCTCCGCGCCGATCATCGCGCCGCCGGCATAGGCGATGGCGGGATCGAAACTGGCCGCCGTGGCCAGGCTGGAGGGCAAGGCGGTGGCGGTATCGCCTTTGCGCTGTTCGACCTGGTTGGCGACGCCGAGGCTGGCGTCGCTCTCGCGCAGCGTCGGCACGCCCAGCCGGGGGACGCCCGGCACATAGCCCGCCGACGGGATCATGTCGGCATGGCGTTCCTTGGTCATCGGCGGGAACAGGCCATGGACATAGGCGAGCTTTTCGGCGCGCGTCATCGCCTTGACTAGCGCACGCGCGCGCTCGGCGGCGGGCGCAGCCGTGTTGCGCCACGCGCCATCGACCGGGGCCGCCTGCTGCGCCGACAGGGCGACGGGGGCGGCGCCGACGAGAAGGGCGACGGCGAAGGCAAGGCGATAGGTCATGAACGGCTCCTGGCGGTCGGGGTCGGACAGGAGCGCAAGGGCCCATGGCGAACGGAGGCCAAGCCCCCTGCCCGCGCATGATCCTCTCCCGGTGGAACCCCGTTTCGCTACCGATGTTCGGCGTGTATGACATCGATGTCAACGCCAAATCGGCGATGATGGCGTGGGCGATGTCTGCCCAAGGCCGGGACAGGGTCGTGCCGCCTCACGCGTTGCGGGCGGGTCGGGCCTGGCTAAAATGGACAAAATATGCGGCCTTACCCGATTCCCCTCCCCTCCGGTGCGCCGCGATGAAGCCGCTGACCATCAAGGACGTGGCGCGTCAGGCGGGCGTCTCGCCCAAGACCGTGTCGCGCGTCATCAATGGCGAGGCGCATGTCCGCCCCGAAGTGCGCGAGGCGGTAGCGCGCGTCGTCGCCGAGATGAACTATCAGCCCAACGCCTTTGCGCGTGGGCTGTCGAGCACGCGCTCCTTCCTGATCGGGCTGTTCTTCGACGATCCGGCATGCAGCTATGCCAATGACGTGCTGCTGGGCGCGCTGGGGCGGGCGCGAGCGCTGGGCCGGCATCTGGTGATCGAGACGGTGGCGTTCGACCGGGCGGACTGGCGCGAGCGGCTGGAGGAGAGCCTGCGCGGCCTGCGGCTGGGCGGGGCGATCCTGACGCCGCCAATTGGCGACCGCGACGACCTGATCGCGATCTTCGAACGGCATGACGTGCCGGTCGTGCGGATCGCGCCGGGCACCCACACCGCGCGCACCCCGCGCGTCTGGATGGACGACCGCGCGGCGGCGCGCACGATGACCGAGCATCTGCTGGCGCAGGGGCATCGCCGGATCGGCTTCGTGCGCGGCAATCCGCAGCACACGGCGTCCGAGCGGCGCTGGATGGGCTTTTACGAGGCGATGACCGATTTTGGCATCGTGCCCGACATGGCGCATGTGGCGCAGGGCGACTTCACCTTCCGCTCCGGCCTGCTGGCCGCCGAGACGCTGTTGCGCGGGGCCAACCCGCCCAGCGCGATCTTCGCCAGCAATGACGAAATGGCGCTGGGCGTGCTGACCGCCGCCAGTGCCGCGCAGATCGCGGTGCCGCAATCGCTCGCCATCGCGGGGTTCGACGATGCGCAACTGGCGCGCATGGCCTGGCCGCAGCTGACCACGATCCGCCAGCCCAATGTCGAAATGGCCGCCGCCGCGATCGACCTGCTGGTCGACCGGCCACCCGATGACGGCGTCATGCCCGCGCTGGAGCTTCCCTATGAACTGGTCGTCAGGGCCAGCTCGCGCGTCGAGGACGCGCGCGACGTCCAGCCGAAACCCCAGACCGGCAGGTAACAGGCGGCGGGCAGCAGCAGCGCGGGGAGCAATCCGATCCGGTCGGCGAGCAGCCCGGTCAGCAGCGGCACGACCGCGCCGCCCACCACCGCGACGCACAGCACCATGCCGCCGGCCGGCGCTTCCTCGGGCCGGGCGGGCAGCGCGAGGACGTAGATGGTCGGGTACATGATCGAATTGGCGATCCCGACCGCCAGCAACGCGACCGTCGCCGCCATGCCCTGCCCCAGCAAGGCCGCCAGCACGAGGCAGGGTGCCAGCGTCGCCGCCGCGGCAAGCAGCAGCGCCGGTGCCATCCGCCGCAACAGCCACGCGCCCGCGAACCGCCCGACCATCGCCCCGCCCCAGTATAGCGCGACCAGCCGCGCGGCGGCGACCGGTGACCAGCCGCCGCCATGGCGGGTCATCAGAAAGTCGGTCAGCAGCGCGCCGATCGTCACCTCCGCCCCCACATACGCGAAGATCGCCAGCGCCCCGCGCTGCAACCGCCGGTTGCGCAGCGCCGCCATCCATCGCCCGCGCGCATGCGCCTTGGGCGCCAGCCCGGCCAGCAGATCGCGGTAACGCGCAAAACCCAATGCCAGCCCCGCCAACACCAACGCCGCCAATCCGAAGGGCAGCGCGGGCAGCCAGCCGCCGGCCCGCCCCGTCGCCGGGATCAGCGTGCTCGCCCCCAGCACCGGGCCGATAACGGTGCCCAGCGAGTTGAATCCCTGCAGCAGGTTCAGCCGCGTCGCCGCCAGCCGGGGATCGCCCGCCATCGTCACCGCATTGTTGCTGGCGATCTGGAGGAAGGTCGCCCCCGTCGACAGCGCGAGCAGCGCGAGCAGGACGGCCGCATAGACCTGCGTCCCCAGCCCCAGGATCAGCAACCCGCTGCCCAGCGCCATGATCGCGAGGCCCGTCGCATTGGTGCGCATATAGCCGGCCTGCGCGACCAGCGCGGCGGCGGGAAAGGCGAACAGCAGATAGCTGGAGAAGGAGGCGAACTGCACCGCGCTCGCGGCACCATAGCCCAGCCCCCAGGCGAGGCGGACGCGCGGCACCAGCAGGCTGATCGACGATGCCACGAAGCCGCCGATGAAGAATACCCCGATCGACAGCCGGAACAGCAAGGTCGCCGTCCGCGCCGCATCGCCCTGGGGCACGAATTGAGAGGCGGCGGGCGGATCGCACGGGGACATGGCCCCCTGCCTATCAGCTTTTGTCACGCGGCCAACACCGGCGTCAGGCCCGCATCCGGGCGACACGACCAATCCGGAACACAAAGACGCCCAGATAGACCAGGGTCAGGAGGAGCAATATGCCGAGCGGCCCGACCACCTCGCTCGCCCGTGCGCCCATCTGGTTCAGCCGGATGAACAGATGCATGCCGCCGGTCGCGGGCGAGGCCCAGGCCAGCGTCGCCAGCCAGCGCGGCATCGCGTCGAGCGGCCAGGCGAACCCCGCCAGAAAGACGAGCGGGACCGAGGTCGGCAGGAGAATCTTCAACGCGTCGTCGCCGTTCCGAAAGAACGTGCCCACCGCCAGCCCCAGCGCCGCGACCGCCCCGGCAAAGGCGGGCACCGCGACCAGCAGCATCGGCATGTTGCCGCCGCGCGGCATGTCCTGCACCCAATAGATGAACCCGAAATAGAAGAACGCCGCCAGCATGCCGATCACCGTGCACGCCAACCATATGCCGAGCGCCGCCGGCAGGCGGACGGGGGCGGGATTGCGCCGTCGCCGCTCCGCGATCAGCCGGGCGCTGGCGAACAACAGGGTCTGTTGCAGGATGATATTGGCGACCGCCGGGAAGATATAGTCGCGGTAGCCGCCAGTGGTGTTGAACAGCGGGTGGACCAGCACGGGCATCGCCGCCTGCCGCGCGGCCACGCCGCCCCGCGCCGCGCGCCATTCCTCGATCGTGTCGACGACCACCTCGGCCAGCCCCGCGCCGACGCTTTCGGCGCGCAGCAGATAGGTGCCGTTGAGCCACAGCGCGACGCCGCTCGTCCCCCGCCCGGACAGCGCGTTGCGGGTGAAATCGGGTGACAGCATCAGAATCGCCTCCGCGCCGCGTTCGCGCATCACGGCGCGCGCGGCGGGCATGTCCGCCACCTCGCCCACCACCGCCACCGCCCGCGTCTGGCCCAGATGCGCGACCAGCCGGCGCGACAGGGGGCTGTGATCGCCATCCACCACCACCACCGGCAGACGGGTCGCCGTCTGGTGCGCATAGGGCGCGGGATAGTAGAAGGCGTAGAGCAGGACCGACAGCACCGCGACCGCGACCAGATCGCGCGTCGTCAGGATGGTCAGCAGCGTCTGCTCGAAGGCCGCGCGCACACTCATGCCCACGCCTCCGCCCGCCGGATCAGCAAGACCCCCGCCCCGCCGGCGACCAGCGGATAGAGCAGCAGGACGGCGGCATTGCGCAGGAAGGGCATGGCGGCGACACCCATCACCTGATCCATCTGCAGCGTCATGAAGTGGGTCAGCGGCAGGATCTGGCTCCATACCCGCGCGAACAGCCCCGCGCCGGTCAGCGGCAGCGACGCCCCCGAATAGGCCAGCGCCGACCCCGCCAGGATCACCGCGCCCGACAGCGACGTCGACACCTCGCGCGTCGCCGCGACCAGCAGCAGCGCGAGCGCGGCGGTGGCGGCGAACAGCAGGACCAGCCCGACGACGATCAGCATCAGGCTGCCCTCGGGCCGATAGCCGCGCGCCAGCGTCAGCCACAGCATCCACATGATGCCACACAACGTCCCCGCCGCGACATGCGGCAACAGCCGCCCGACCAGCGTCGCGACCGGGGCCGGGGTGCGCCGGACAAAGGCGGCGAAGCCATGATCCTCCATCAGCGCGCCGATGCTCGAGACACAGGTGACCGCGATCAGCAGGTGCAGGATGCCCGGCCCCAGCAACAGGCCCAGATACCATTCGAAACTGGTCGTCGGATTGCCCAGGATCGTGACCGCGATGCCCGGCAGCGGCAGGCGCGCGCCCGTCACCTGGCCCAGCCCCGCGTCCCGCGCCCTTGCGCGCAGCAGTGTCGCGGTGATCACCACCCGCAAATTGGTCGCGGCCAGCGCGCCGGTCGACAGGAACACCGCCTGATGGAAGATCTCCACCGGCGCGCCGTCCGCCACACGGCTCCCGACGCCGTGCGGGATGACCACCGCCGCCACCGCCCGCTCGCTGCGGATCATCGCCATCGCGCTGTCGAGGTCGGCGCTGCGCGCGACGATGCGAAGGCCGTGCGAGGCCGCGATGTCGCGCGCGATCGCCCGCGCCAGCGCGCCGCCGTCATGGTCGACGATCACCGTCTTCAGGCCATAGGGCGACCCTGCGAACAGCATCGCCGCCATCGACCCCAACAGGATCAGCGGCATCAGCGTCAACAGGATCAGGTCGACCCGCGTCCGCCCGATCCGCGCGATCTCGGCCCGGAAACCGGCCCCGACCGCGCTCATTGCGGCCAGTCGAACAGCACGCTCATCCCCGGCCGCAGGCCGGCGACCGGCGTCACCGGTTTCAGCTTCACCGCAAAGGCGCGCACATCATAGCCGCGCGACTGGCGGGTGGCGCGCCAGGTGGCGAAGCTGCCTTGCGCCGCCACATGCGCGACGCGGAACCGCACGTCGCGGTCGAGCGCGGGCACATGGCCGACCAGCTCACGGCCCATCGCCATGCCGCGATAATCATCCTCGCGCACGTTCAGCGTCACCCAGGGATGATCGATGTCGATCACCTGAAAGGCGGGCAGGATCGGGCTGACGATCTCGCCGTCGCGCAACAGACGGCGCGACACCTCGCCATCGATCGGCGACACCAGCTTCGTCTCGCGCAGCAGCGCATCGGCGGTCGCGGTGGCGGCGCTGGCCGCGCGCACCTGCGCATCGGCGATGGCGCGATTCTGGGGGCGGACGCCGGCGACGACCTTGTCATATTGCGCCTTGGCCGCCTGAGCCGCCCGCGCGCTGCTGTCGCGTGCGGCATGCGCCTCGTCGCGGCGCTGCGCGGCGATCACCCCTTCGGCGAACAGCCGGTCGGCGCGCCGGCTGGAGGTGGCGGCGAGGTCGGCGGTCGCCTGCGCCGCCAGCCAGGTCGCACGGACCGAGGCGACATCCTCGTCGCGCGCGCCCTCGACCGCGATCGACTGGAGCGCGCGCGCACTGTCGAGCGCGGCCTGCGCCTGTTGCCGGCCATTGGCGACTTCGGGCGCGGACAGCGTGGCGAGCACCTGCCCCCGGCGGATGCGATCGCCCTCATCGACGCGCAGATGGTCGACACGCGCCAGCGTCTTGGTGGCGATGTTGATTTCCTCCGCCTCGACCTCGCCCTGCAACGGCTCGGGCGCGGGGCGGCTGGCGAGCCACAGGCCGATGCCGATCAGGACTGCGACCAGCACCAGTCCGCCCCACAGCAGCACCCGCGCCCGGCGTGACGGCGTGGGCGAAGGTGCGGGCGGCGACGGCGTGTCGGCGGGGGTTTCGATCTCGCTCATCGGCGCGGCTCCTCGGTCAGGCGGATGTCAGCCCGCGCCAGGTGGTCGGAAAAATCGTCGAGCCGCCCCGACGCGGCCAGCAACCCGGCCAGCGCCAGATCATATTCATAGGCGGTCGCCGCCTTTTGCGTGCGCGCGGCGGCCAACACGGCCTCGGCCCCCAACACGGCGGTCAACGTCCCCTCGCCCTCGCGGAACGACACTTGCTGGACGCGCAGATTCTCGCGCGCCGCCGCCATCGAACTGTCGAGCGACAGGAACGCGCGCCGGGCGCTTTCGACGAGATCCCACGCCTTCAGCGTCGCCCCCGTCGCCGCCTTGCGCGACTCCCGCGCGGCATCGGCGGCGGCGGCGGCATTTTCCTGCGCGGCGTTCAGCGCGTGGCGGCGATCGACATTGGACAGCAGCGTGTAGCGCACGCCCACACCCGCCACCCAGTCCGGCTCGGTCGGCAGGCTGTTGCCGCGATTGAGATTATATTCGCCGAACGCGAACGCCTGTGGCCGGTAGCGCGACCGGGCGAGGTCGACCCCGGCATCGGCCACACCGCGCGTCGCCTCCGCCTGGCGCGTCTGGGGCAGGCTCGCCTCGCCGCCCAGGAAGCTGGCGGCGGGGGCCAGCGGACGGCTGGCGACGAACAGCGGGGTCAGCGGCGCGACCGCCTCCACCTCCAGCAATCGCGACAAATCGCCCCGCGCGCTGTCGGCGGCGATCGCGGCGCGCTGCCATGTGCGGTCGGCGGTGTCGCGCGCCACCTGCGCCTCCAGCGTGCGGGCATGGGGGATGACGCCCGCCGCCTCCAGCTTGCGCGCATCGGACAGCAACCGGTCGAGCGCCTCGCGCGATTCCAGCGCGGAGGCGGCGAGCTGGGCCGCCATGATCTGCCCGAAATAGACGCGGATCAGGTTCAGCCGGGTCAGGTCACGCGCCTGCGCCGCGCGCGCCGCCGCCATGTCCGCCCCCGCCCTGGCGCCGCGCTGGATCGCCGGGATCGCACCGCCCGAATAGAGCGGCAGGACACCCTGCACCGTCGGGCGGAACACATCGTCGCGGTAGCGATAGGACAGGCTGTCGGGAATGATCGCGAACAGACCGGGCAGCGCCTGCGAGATGCGGCCGACGATATCGCCGGCGATCTGTTGAAAGGCGGGCGGCACCGCGCCGGGGATGCCCGACAGGAAATCCTGGGTCGCATCGCTCGCCGACTGTTTCGATCCGGTGAGATCAACCGACAGCGTCTTTTGATATTCGAGATATTGCGCCGAGGCGGTGATGATCGGGCGGTGGAGCGTCGCGACGGCCGCCGCCGTCTCGCGCGCCGCGGTTTCGGCATGATCGGCGGCGGAAAGTGCCGGCGATACCGCCTGCAACCGGTGGGCGGCCGCGTCATAGCTCAGCGCGATCGGTCGATCCTGCGCCATCGTGCCCGCCGGCCACCCCATCAGGGCAAGGGCGAACAGGCATCGCGTGGGACCACGCGGCGAACCGACCGTCTTCACATCGACACTCCCCGTCTGGCCCCCGCCCATGACGGGCATAGCGCGGTTGACGCTTACGTCAAAGGGTCAGGCGTCAAAGGGTCGGGATGCGACGCGTGGCGATCGGTCGAAAGGGATGCTCCGGCGGGCGGGGCATGACCCCACCCGCCGTCGCGATGACGTTACTTGCCGCGCAGCGTGTTGATCAGGGCGAGGCCCACGACGCCACCCAGTGCGGCGGCCGCGAAGGGACGCTCCTGCACGAAGTTGCGCACCGCATCCTTGGCGTCGCCGAAGGTCTTCTGCGCGGTGCCGGCCAGCTGATCAGACTTGCCCTCGGCCTGCATCGACTTGTCGCCCAGCGCCGAGCCCAGACCTTCCTTGACCTGGCCGCCGATGTTGGTGGCCGAACCGGTAAGCGTATCGGTGTTCATCGATCGTCTCCTTGGCAAATGGATGGGACAGCGTCCTATCCCCGCCTGCCCAACGCGCGACGTGCCTTTGGGCTGCATCGGCCCGATCACCCCATCGCTTATCCGGCCAGCCCCGCCGCGACCGCCTGGACGCGCAGGCGTGGGAACACCGCCTCGACCGGCTTGGTATCGGGCAGAATATAGACATAGCCGCCCTTGCGCCGGAACAGCGGCTGGATCTGGCGGGCATAGACCGCCTTAGGCACGTTAATGCAGCCAAAGGTGATGCGGTTGTCCGTTGGGTCGGGCGACAGCATCCGCTCGCGCCGCTTCTCGCGGGCACCGGCATCGGTCGGGATCGGGTGGATCGCGACCGAGGTCGCATAGTCGACCCACAGCACCCGCTCGCCCGCCACCGGCAGCCCGAATTTGGCAAGATAGCGGCCCGCCGGCGTCGTCTTTTCGGCCGGTCCCAGATCGGCCAGCTTCTTGCTGCCGACGCCGGGACTGGCCTCGTCGCCGGGCGCGATGCCGATCAGGACGGGGGCGGCGGCGACCTGTTTGCCCTTGCCGTCGAACAGGAACATCGTCGCCTGGGTCTTGTCGATGACCGCCCAGGGCAGGCCGTGATTGTCGCCCGCGCCGCCGACCCAGGTCATGACGCGCGACGCCGCCTCGGACGGCAGCAGGACGGGCGGCGGCGCAACTGGTGTGGCGGCGGTCTTGGGCCTCGTCTTGGTCTTGGCGGACTTGGCCTTGGGCGGCGGTGCGGCCGCCATCGCCATTGTCGGCAGGATCAACGCCAATCCCGCCATGATCCGCACGATCGGAGTCATCGTTGGGGCATGCTCACAAAAGATCGGCCGCCCCGCGAGGGGACGGCCGAGAGGCTGAAAGGGGATATATTCGGTACGCCTTGCGCGATCAGTGGCGCGCGCGCTTGGCGGGGCGCTGTTCCTGAACGGTCAGGCGCTGGTCCATGCCATCGACCCGGCCGTTGAGCTGGTCGAGCCGCTGGCCGTTATTCTGCGCCTGTTGCGAGGCGGCCTGCGCCTCGGCCAGCGCGGACTTGGCCGTGCCATCGGTTTCCTGCAACCGCGCCTCGAGCGTGTCGACGCGCTGGCTGACCGGCGCGATTTGTTCGCGGACGAAGGACTTGGTGGCGCAACCGCCAAGGCTGACGGCACCTGCCAGAGTTGCCAGGGCAAGCAGGGATTTGGACGCGTAAGCAGACATTACTGGACTTTCAGTCGTTGACCAACTGAAACAAGCAAGCCGAGCCGCACGAAACGCACAATCCGCATTCTGTTCGACCGTGCCGCATCTTCGACCAGTCGATACGGCCGCGTAACAGGCCGTGAATTTGGCGCAGTTCGTCGCATGACACTTTGGCCCGCCGGGATTACTTGCGCGACTTGCGGCCCGAACCGCTGGCGAACGGATCGCGCGGAATGTCGTCCGAACCGGCTTTTTCGTCGCCCGACACGCGCGGCGTCGCGGCCGATCGGGCGACGCACTGGCGCAGCGCGGTGACCGCCGCACCGCTGCCATCGAGCGGCAGGCGCTCGACCGGCGTATCGCCGCGCGCGATCGCCAACTGACGCGAATTGGCGAAATAGGCGGGGAATTTCGGCTCGAAGCTGGTCACGAAGCCGCGCTTGCCGTCCGCCGCCAGCCCGACCGCGAAATGCCTGGCATAGCCGCCCTTGGACAAAGTGAAATCAAGCTTGAGCGGTTGCTTCGGTTCGATCGACCAGTTGGCGTTGAGCACGGTCAGATGGTTGGTGCCGTCCCGGTCCAGCCCGAGGAGCAGCGTCGTCTCGCCCGGGCGGTCATAGACCTTGGCCAGGAAGCAACCCTGCCCGTCCTTGCTGGGCGCCACCGTCCAGCCGCCGCCGATCCCGCGCGGCGGATCGTCCCGCGCCGCCGCCGGCGCGGACAGTCCGGCGGCGATGGCAAGACAGGCAAAGGACAGGCGCTGAGGGGGTTTGGGCATATCATGGGTCTCCGCCGGCGATCCTAGCCGGCGGAAAGCGCATTGACCATGAACGGCCCCGCCCGGGCGACCGGCACCTGGGCGGGTCGGTCGATCAGGCCTTGAGCGACTTGGCCATGTTCAGATGCGCGGTGACCGTCGGAATCAGGCCGGTGGCGAAGTCCTTCAGCGCGGGCATGTCGCCCGACGCGGCATAGGCCTTCAGCGTGTCGAGCGTCTGCTGGTGCCCGGCGGTCTGCTCGGCGATATAGGCCTGGTCGAAGGCGGTGCCGTTCAACGTCTTCAGCCGATCGAGCTTCTGCTGCTGCTCGGCATTCAGCGTCGCATCGGGGGTGATGGCGGGCATCAGGCCGGCGACCGTCGTCTTCAGCTTGGCGGTCGAGGCGGTGTGCGCGTCGATCATCTTCTGCGCATAGGATTTGACCGAGGCCGATGCGCCGTTGGTCAGCGCCAGCTTCGACGTCTCGATCTCGAACGCGTCGCTGGCGGCGACCGCATTGGCGAAGGTCTGCGAGGCGCTGACCGACGCCGCCGGGGTGGCGGAGGTCGCATCCGGCTGCGTCGTCATGGCGGTGTCGTTCGCCATGTTGGTCTGCGCGGCCTCGTTGCCACGGCCGCAACCGGCGAGCGCGAGAAGCGCGGTGGTGGCGAGGATGGTGGCGCGGATCTTCATATCGGCAACTCCCGGAAATTGCATGCGAACGTCTTACATAAGCGCGCCAGCCACCATGACGTTCCATTGATGGACCCGACCCCGCCCCGCATCGTTAGAACGCCGAGCGTCCGCGACGCCACGATAGCGAAGGAAAGGGACATCATGAGCATCTTCGGCAACATCCTGGGCAAGATCTTCAACCATGGCGGCAAGAAGGCCGAGGCACCGGCCGCCCCCGCCCCGGCGCCTGCGCAATCGACGTCCGCACCCGCCGCAGCCCCCGCCCCCACGCCGGCCCCGGCACCCCAGGCGGCCCCCCAGAGCGTCGATGTCGGCGCGGTCCTGTCGGAAATGGCGTCGATGAAAAACGGCGGCGGCAATTACCAAAGCTCGATCGTCGACCTGCTCAAGCTGCTCGACCTCGATTCCAGCCTCGCCGCGCGCAAGGAACTGGCGAACGAACTGGGCGTCCATGTCGGCGAGGATGGCAGCGCCGAGCAGAATATCGCGCTGCACAAGGCGGTGATGGCCAAGCTCGCCGAGAATGGCGGCATCGTACCCGACAGCCTGCGCAACTGATCGCAAACGGATGACGCGTGTCACGAGCCCCTCGGCCCGTGACACCGTGTCCGGCCATCGGCCAAGGCATCGTTCCCGCCGGTCCGTCTTGCATTCAGCTGGGCCGGTCTATGCCGGCATGAATCAAGGGAAAGGTACGGCGATGCTGAAACGATGGGGAATGGTGGCGGCGGCGGGCGGCGTGCTCGCCGGATGCACGACGGTGACGGCGGACGGCCCCTCGACGTCATCGCCCGCCGCAGAAACGGTGACGGTGGCGGTCGGTCCGTGCTTCGGCTTCTGCCCCGTCTATCAGGTCTCGGTCGCGCCCGACGGCATGCTGCGCTTCGTCGGCGAGCGGCATACGACGGTCATCGGCGAGCGCACGAAGACGATCGGCGCGGCGGCATCGCAGGCGCTGATCCGCGACCTCGCCCCCTATCGCCCCGCAACGGGCAGCGAGACGCAGGTCGCCTGCACCGCGACCGTGTCCGACACCTCCTCTTATACCGTGACATGGGAATCCCGGAACGGCGGCAAGACCGTCGCGACCGTGCAGGACCATTGTCCCGGCGGCCCCGGCCAGTCGCTCGGCGCCTTGTTGCGCACCCTGCCGACGCGGCTCGGCGTCGCCGACTGGGCGAAGCAGGTCACGCGGCCCGGCGTCTCGCGCGGATAGAACCGCCGGTCAGGAGGCGCGGCGCAGCTGCGGTCGCTCGTACGTCTCGCGCCCATGCGCCTGCGGCGATGCGGCGCGTCCGCTCGGCGCGCCATCGACGTTGAAGCGCATCACCGAGGAGACGAGCGTGCCGCACTCCTTGGCGAGCATCGTCGCCGCGGCCGTCGATTCCTCGACCATCGCGGCATTTTGCTGGGTGACCGAGTCGATCTCGCCGATCGCGATGTTCACCTGGCTCAGGCTGTGCGCCTGCTGTTCGGACGACTTGGCGATCACATCGACCACCGCGCTGACGTCGGACACCTTGCCGATGATCCGTTGCAGCGCGTTGCCGGTCTCGTCGACCAGCGTCACGCCCGAGCGGACATGTTCGATCGCCGAGACGATGCGCGACTTCACGTCCGAGGCCGCGTCCGCCGAACGCTGCGCCAGCGCGCGTACTTCGGAGGCGACGACCGCGAAGCCCTTGCCCGCG
>SXGS01039762.1_pt1 | contig 24722 bp, 30 predicted proteins | sample 3174681 | NCBI WGS metagenome assembly SXGS01 (sample SAMN11356861, study PRJNA531348) | freshwater metagenome | isolation source: freshwater sample F1-80 | place: China: Fuxian Lake, Yuxi | collected 2017-12-25 | reverse complement strand
CTCCCCGCTCCCCGCAGACACCTAGGTATGTTTCATGTAGAGTATATCGGAACAACTGGAGCAAATGTAAATTTATCTCCATACACTGCTCGATTTCAAGTACGAGCGAATGCTGATTCTGTTTATAAATTATTAGAGATTACTACTTCAGGTCTTACACACGGAGGATCTACTGGAGATTTTTTATCAGGTGTCGCAGGAAGATTTGGTGTTTCTGGTAGTGGAAATATTGGGATGAATAAGAGCGATGTTGGTGCAGGACTCACAGGAGGCATCCTCATAACAGCAGATGCTACTTCTATGGGATTCGTTAGAGCAGGTTCGTGGCAATATTCTTTAGATATAACAGCGGGAGTGACTACAGAAGAATTGCTTTACGGAAGATTTATTGTTTCTCCAAAGGTGACTCGTTGATTTTAAAAATTCTCAATAAAACGCACAAAACCAAAGAGAAATCGGCACACTCTACTATTAAAATTCTTATTAATTCCCACAGTATCAAAGAAAAAAAAGATGGAATTCGGTTATCACGAGTAAGAAATGTACTTGTACTTAAAGTACGCAATAACACTTCTATTCTATTACAAAAAACAGAGTCAAATAATATATTGAAATTAATGGATTGATGTTTGACATTTTCTTTTTACAGGATACAATTACACTATGAAAAATGAAATACTAGGAGTTTATCTTATCCCAGACTCGGAATCCTCAATTCCTGAATTTGTTACAGAAGGATCTGCTTGTTTTGATATTTGTGCGCGACTAGGAAGAGGTGTAGTTGTTGCATACGGACCTCAAAACATAAAACAGGAACTGCTTGCAAACAAGGAAGGTCAAATAACTGTTCCGAAAGGGTGGAGAGCATTGATTCCTACTGGAATGGTTTTTGATATTCCTGTTGGGTTTTCTGTTCGTCTTCACGCACGAAGTGGTCTTGCCTTAAAAGAAGGAATCGTTCTTTCAAACGGAGAAGGTGTAATTGATTCAGACTATACGCAAGAAGTAATGATTATGATTTCTGCAATGGGATCTCCTGCTGTGATCACTTCTGGTTCTAGGATTTGTCAAGGCGAACTTGTGCAAAATCAACCAACAAAAATTGATCGTATAATGTATCCTCCTATGAAAAAAACAGAAAGAGTCGGAGGATTCGGAAGCACAGGAGTTTAATATGGTGTGTCTAGAAATTACAAAAGTGTTTGAAGATAATTGCGACTCAACAGGATTGCCTTGCATGACAAATGCAAAGTGGAAGGAGTTAATTTCGTCTTATACAAAGGATGAAATTCGTGATGCTCTTGCAGACTACATCCACGCAAATAACATTCCGTTTCCTATTATTTCTATTACAGAAAATGAAATGGGAGAGTCGTTCAGAAAGTTTTTTGCCCGATCACATCTTGATCAATATAAGTATTTTCCTGTTGTAGAAGAAAGATATGATTACAAGTACAAATATTCTGATTCTCCACTTGGAGTAATCGACAAGTCTAATATATTTAATAACATCAGTAATTTCTTTCAACAAGAAAATAGAATGAAATGTGGATCAAACTCTAGTTCTGCTCCTATGGAAATATGGAATGATAAAGAAAAATTATCCAAAATGAATTGGATTTTTTGGAGAGAAGGAGTTATGGAAAACTCTGATCTTGATGGTAGTGCATTTCGATCCGCATTTCGATTAGGAACATATACTGCAACTCAATTTAGACCATCTGTTGCCAAGGCGTTATATGAAAAACACAAAGCACGAAATGTATTGGACACTTCGTGCGGATGGGGAGACAGACTCGCAGGATTCTATGGAACACCGTGTACGGAGTTGTACGTGGGTTGCGATCCAAATCCTGATGTGTTTGAAGTGTATAAAAAGCAGTGCGTTGCATACGAACGACTACTTGGTGTAGATCCTGTGGTAGTTGACCAAGACGATTATTTTGAGTGTATCGGAAGAAAAACTGTAAAGATATGGAGAAAACCATCAGAAGATGTGAAGTGGGAACAGTATGCAGATACTTTTGATTTTTACTTTACATCCCCTCCTTATTTTGAAACAGAAAAATACGCATCTGATACGGAAAAAACCTGTGATCAATCTTGGAACAGATATTCCTCGTTCTCTGCTTGGAAAAATGATTTCTTTTTCAAGGTCACAAAACAGGTGTGGAGTACCATTAAGAAAGATGGTTACATGATGATCAACATTATAGAACCACGATCTCGACAAGGAACTCGTTTGAATCTGTGTGATGATATGGTTGACGAGTTCAAACAACTTACAGATTCTAATTACATTGGAAAAATTGGAATGCGAATGATGGCTCGTCCACATGCAATAGAATTGAAAAAAATCTTTATTGAACCTATATGGGTATTCCGTAAAGGAAATGCAGAGTACAAAACCTCGTCGCCTTCTACTTTGGAATCTTTTTTTGATGTTTGATCTAATGGACTGTAAAAGACGATATGGTTGCAGCGAATGATTTGGTAGTTATGATATCATAAATAAGAAAGGAATATAGTATGACAAGAGACGAATTGTTAAAGTTTCACGGTACTCTTTGTGGAGAAGCAAAAGATCTGATGAGTCTAAAAAACAGAGACTATGCAGGCAAAGAAGGCATAGAACCTTTTGCTAATTTTACAAGAGTGGAAGCAATGGGAATATGTAAAACAGAAGCAGGATTTATGGTGAGATTAACAGACAAAATGAGTAGATTGTCTTCTTTTTTACAGAGCGGCAAAATGAATGTAAAAGACGAGTCGTTTGCAGACACCTGTGTGGATGTTATAAATTATATGGTTTTGCTTGCCGCTTATATTAAAGATAAAGAAGATCAAATTAAAATAATAGAATCTTCAAATATTAAACAAAAACCCTTTTAAATATTGAATATTTGACTTAAAATTATTTTGTTTTGTCTTGACTTTTATCGGTTTTATGGTATACTTGAAGTGTAAACCACAACAAAAAGAAATTAAATGGAACAAACAAAATGATCCGACATTTGGGATACGCGTGTCAGAACCTATCACTACAAACAGGTAAAAAATTATCTGAGCGTATACAAACCAGCAGAACAACTCGTATGAGTAAGTTTACTCTTGAACGAGCAGGAGAACTTGCGGTTAAAAATACAGCCGATCTTTTACCTATTCTTAAATGGAATGTAGAGAACAATATTAAGTTTTTTCGTATTGGTAGTGATATATTTTCGTTTATGGATCATCCAAAAATTGGTTACGAACTTAACAGTTTAGACCTTTCACATAAAACGCAAATAATTAAAAACCTTGCAGAAGCAGGAGAGTACGCAAAGGTTAATGGTATGCGATTATCTTGTCATCCAGGTCCGTATACTTGTTTGGGGTCTCCTAACAGCGACATTGTAGACAAAAGTATTGCAAGTCTGCACATGCACTCTCTTATCGCCGACTTACTAGGTTACGGCGAGGAGTTTGTTATTAACATTCATGTGGGTGGTGTGTACGAAGAAAAAGTTGCAACCGCAAAGAGATTTGTTGAGGCATACAAGCAACTACCAACTTTACTACAACGCCGCCTAACTTTGGAAAACGATGACAAAGCCTCTATGTGGAGTATGTGGGATTTGTGGGAACTTGTCTATAATCGGTGCGGTGTAAAACTTGTTTTGGATGTTCACCATCACAAGTTTTGCGGCAACAGTAACAGTTTACGAACCGCTGCTGCGTGGGCATTTTCCACTTGGACAGGATTTTGCGAGATTCCAAAAGTTCACTACTCGGAGTCTCGACCTAATTCCCGACCACAAGCACACTCGGATTACTTGAAAGAAACTATTCCTGTTTTGTCTGACGATACAGAATATGATGTAATGATTGAGGCAAAAGCAAAAGACTTGGCTCTGTTAGAGTATCGTGAAAAAACCTCAACCGCAACTTCATCGGCATAGAACTTGACCCAGAGTATTTCAAATGCTGAATACTGCTTAATAGCCCGAAAAGGTAAATATAAAAGGGAATCTAGATCTGTTCAACAAATTGTTCAAACACCAAAATTGGGACGTTCGACTAAACCTGACGAAGTAAGAACTAGAATTGTTAAATTGGTTGGTGACTTGCCTCGCATAGAACTCTTTGCTAGACAAAAGACGGAAGGTTGGGATGTTTGGGGTAATGAAGTATGAAAATCTATAAAATCACATCTATATTACTTGTCGTTGTTTGTATTGCCGCATCTCCTGTTAAGGAGCGTTGGACAAGAGAAGAGTGTCGTAAACTACTAAACGCATTGGTGCAAGTTGAAAGTGGTGGTAAATGTGATGTTGTGGGCGATGCTGGTAAGGCAATCGGACCTTTACAAATTCACAAGGTGTATTGGACAGATGCCGTAAATTACGATAAGAGTCTTGCACCACCTAATTGTAAGTATGAGGATTGTAAACGGTTGGAGTATGCTGAACGAGTCGTAGTTGCCTATTGGAATCGGCATGCGTCCAAAAACGCCACATGGGAAGAATTGGCTCGTGTTCATAACGGAGGCCCAAAAGGTTTCGGTAAAAAAGCAACAGAAGCGTATTGGATAAAAGTAAAGAAAGAAATCTATAAATGATTGTGAGTTTCTTAGCAGGGGTGATGCAAAAGTATCAGAAAAGCAATGAACAAATGAAAGATATAGATGTACAACAATTCATTGCAAGAGAAGTCAGAGCAAACTCTATCTTCTCTATTAGACAAATAGATAAAAAAGTGGCGTATGACTTTATCAGACAATATCATTATTTGAAAGACGCAAAATTCTTTGCTAAATTTTCTTATGGTTTGTATTACACAGAAACGAATCGGTTGGTGGGTGTGGCGGCTACTACCAATCCTCAAGGCAATGTTGCCATGAAAGGTTGGTTTGGGTTGGAGAATTCCGATCAAACAGTAATGGAATTGAGCCGGTTGTGTGTGTTGCCTGTGTTGAATGGAACCAACGCAACTTCGTACCTTTTAGGAAACACTATACGATGTTTGAAACGAGAAGGAGTAAAGGCACTTATAACTCTAGCAGACGATAGTAGACACGCAGGAAGCATATATCAAGTATGCAATTTTAAATATTACGGACTAACCGACAAAAAAAGTGATTTCTTTTATTACACAAAAAATGGAGAATGGAAAGTAAATTTTAGAGGTGAGACAAAAGACAAACAGGGTGTGTGGATGAACCGAACTCAAAAGCACAGATACGCTTACATCATAGACAAACGGTTAAAGTGCTTGTACACCGAACAACCTTGCCCAAAGAAAACAGAAACACAACAATATGATTGTTGTGGCGGAACTGGAAAGGTACTTGATAAAAGATTTAATGTTTGGTATTCTTGTCCGAAATGTAGTTCAATTATCACAACCAAAAACACATTGGAGAATTATTTTGAATGACTAATGTATTAAATGTAAACATACCACATTTTTATTGCTATATGAGAAAAGAACAGATGTATCAACATCAGACTCATATTGGCGAGTTTGTTAAAGTTTCTGTTTTTGCTGTTCAATCTAATCCAGATAGAGCACTGCTCTTCACAGTAATGACAGACGATGGACTTGTAAGAAGCAGAGTTCCTATACATATGCTCTGTCATAAAGAGTCTGCACCAAATATTCCTTTAGATTACTTGCAATTGTGGGATTGTTTTTCTGTTAATTGTACAAATATTGTGTACGGTTATTTAAACGCATCCAGAGCAAAGGTTGTATTAAAGGATAAAACAGAATTGTGGGGTAGTTACATGATGACTTTTGATTGGTGGAATAACGCTTACAGTGACGAACCATCACAATACAAATGTCTTCACCTGATTAGTTTGGACAATGGTTGCTATACACTACAACCCAATAATAGAATTTACTGGAAACATATGAGTTTTGTGACTAAACCGTTTCCTGTTGCACCAGATTACAAAGTTGACAATAAGGTTTTTCGATGCGAAGAAGCATCCGATAAATGGTGCATTGAAGGAAATGATGAAAATTACTATTATGACTTAAAAAGAACAAACTAATGAAAAATTCACATGATAAGCCCTTTGGATACTCTTATTATCTTGATATGTACAATTGTAAGGAGGGAGCAGCAAATGATTTAGAACTGCACTACAGATTTTTAGAAACAGTTGTAGACAAGATTGGTATGACTCGTATGTCACAACCTGTTGTAATGCACGGTCCGACAAGGAATGGTTTGGAAATTTATCCCGACAAGGCAGGAGTAAGTGGTTGGGTTCCACTTATTGAAAGTGGTATTCAGATTCATTCTATGGAACCAAAGCGGTTTATCACACTTGATGTGTACTCCTGTAACAAGTTTGACAAAAACATCATTCTTGATTATGCTAGGGAATGTTTTGGTTTCACCGAACACGAAGAAGAATTGTTTGTGCGCGGAACAAAATACGAAAAGTGAACTTCAGTAATTAGGAATTTCAAAAAGAATATAAATGAATGAAAAGAAAAACAATTTTAGTAAAATGTTATGAGTTATATTGATCAATTAAACCCACCGCCAGTGTTAGAAACACACGATGGTATTATAGTAGTACGAGATGACCTAATAGAAGGTGGATCTAAAACCAGATTTATTCAACCACTAATCTATGAGTTTGCCGGCAAAGAGATGGTATATGGATCGTCTCCTGCCACAGGGTATGCTCAAATTGCCTTAGCTAGAGTATGTAAACATTTTGATAAAACGTGTGTATTGTTTATGGCAAAAAGAAAAATAGAAAATCTTCATCCTTATCAATTGAAATCTCTATCGTTTGGTGCTATAATCAACTGGGTAGAAAATGGTATGCTTTCAGTAACACAAAAACGAGCAAGAGACTATGTTTCAGCGGATATAACCAATAGGAAGTTGTTCCCTATAGGATTTGATACTCCTGATACAATTAATTCTATTAGCACTCTGGCAAGATCGTTGCCTATTACACCAACAGAAGTTTGGTCAGTAGGTTCAAGTGGCACTCTAACAAGGGGATTACAGATGGCATGGCCAAATGCAGAGGTTCATTGTGTTTCTGTTGGCCATAAAATGGGACAGAAGGAATTGGGAAGAGCTAAGATGTATAAATGTGAATTAAATTTTTCAGATTCGGTCGCGGCCGAAGATGCTCCTCCCTTTCCTTCTGTCCCTACATATGACGCTAAAGCATGGAAGTTTATAAAACAACACGCATCTAAAGGAGCATTATTTTGGAATGTCGGAGCATAAAATCATTTTACGAAAGAGATGAGTAAACGCAAGATCAATTTGTATCAATACGATGATCCAAACATCATCAGGAAATCAACAATCGGAAAGTTTTTATTATGGATATTATATTCAACGAAGATTGTTTGTTGACAATGAAAAGACCTGAAATGCAACAGAAAATAGATGTTGTACTGACATCTCCTCCATACAATATGACTCCTCGCAAGGGAGGATATGCAGACAAGTCTTTCAGATATGATGGGTATGATGATTGGAAAACTCAAGACGAATATCTGAATTTCATTACCGATGTGTTTTTGGGATATGATGCAGTTCTTGTAGAGAATGGTTGTGTGTTATTTAACTTCTCATATTCAATAGAGAACCCTGCCTTGCCATATCATCTTGTCTCAACTATTTGCAACAATACTCCATTCACGATTGCAGATACTATTGTATGGAAGAAACCTACTGCTATTCCTCATCCTGCATCTTCAAATAGGTGCAGAAGAATCTGTGAGTTTGTTTATGTGTTCTGTAGAAAGAAGACATTAGACACTTTCAAAACGAACAAATCTTTCAAGATTGGAGCAAACGGACAGAAGTATTTTGACTTGGTGGACAATTTTATTGAAGCAAAAAATAACGATGGTAGTAATGATTTGAACAAGGCGACTTTCTCTACAGAATTTGTCGAAAAACTTTTAAGTATTTACGCTCAACCAACATCTCTTGTATACGACAACTTTATGGGGATCGGTACGACTGCGAAGGCGTGTATCAATCGCAATCTTTCCTATGTTGGATCAGAATTGTCGAGCCAGCAGATTTTATTATTTGAACAATGGAACGAAAAACGAAAGCAGATCAATGACCAATACACATAAAATTATTCAAGGCGATTGCATTGCAGGAATGCGAACTATGCCTGATGGGTCTGTTCAAACCTGTATCACAAGTCCCCCATACTTCGGTCTTCGTGATTATGGAACTGGTACTTGGGAGGGAGGAGATGATGCTTGTGATCACAAAGATGATGATGCTCTAGCGGAAAGATTGCGCCAAAGGAAGTCAATGATTTCCGTGGGGGAACGCACGGATGGTAGTACCCGCACAAGAGTACACGATGAGCAAATTGGAAAAGAAATACAATACAGCAAGTTGTGTAAGAAGTGTGGTGCAAAAAGAGTTGATTCGCAGATTGGTCAAGAAGATACCGTTGAGGGTTATGTTCAAAAAATGGTAGAGGTGTTTCGTGAGATTCGGCGCATTCTACGAGACGATGGTACGGTGTGGTTAAATTTAGGCGACTCGTATATGTCATTAAATGGTTGCTCACCAGCACCGCAAACTTTTAGTAAGGATGCGTCGGACGGTCAAGTAAAAGATTTTGTTCCACCAAACCACAAAAATCAAAAAGGATTAAAGAAAAAAGATCTTATAGGTATTCCTTGGCGAGTTGCTTTTGCTTTACAGGCAGACGGATGGTATTTACGGCAGGATATTATTTGGAGCAAACCAAATCCAATGCCTGAATCGGTAACAGATCGCTGTACTAAATCACACGAGTATATTTTCTTGTTAAGTAAGAACAAACAGTATTACTTTGATCACGAGAGTATCAAGGAATCCGCTGTGGGCAATCCTCATGCACCGGGCAATAAAAATCTCACACAACCCAAGAACAAGGGATCAAGAGATCCTGCATTAGAACCTGATCGTGTGTGGGCATCAGACGGCAAACGAAACAAACGATCTGTGTGGACTATAACCACTAAACCATTTCGGGGCGCACACTTCGCTACATTCCCTAAAGACCTGATTACACCTTGTGTATTGGCAGGAACCAGTGAACACGGATGTTGTTCTAATTGTGGTGCTCCGTGGGAACGAAAAGTAGAAACAAGCAGAACATTTGAAAGTGGTAGTGGAAGAAGTGGCACTCTTCCAAAAGGAAAGAATGGAAAGAACCTACAAGGCGGCGGAGAAACCAAGGATATCAGAATGGGTTCAATTTGTCATTCTAGCAATATTGGATGGGAGAAAACTTGCAAATGTGTAGACGCTACAGTAGTTCCCTGCACAGTATTTGATCCGTTCACAGGAAGCGGTACAACTGCTGTCGTTGCATTACAACACGGCAGAAACTTTATTGGTACAGAATTGAATCCTGAATACATCAAGATTGCAGAAGCACGAATCACAGAAGAAGTTCCTAACACACTACAGGAGTTTATACAATGAACACACATAAAATTATTCAAGGCGATTGCATTGCAGGAATGCGAACTATGCCTGATGGGTCTGTTCAGACCTGTATCACAAGTCCCCCATACTTTGGTCTTCGTGATTATGGAGTTGCTGGTCAATTAGGCGCAGAAACCTCCCCTGAAGAATATGTGGAAAGTGTGGTGAAAGTGTTTCGTGAGATTCACCGCATTCTGCGGGATGATGGCACGGTGTGGTTGAACTTGGGAGACTCTTATGCTAGTAATGGATGTTACATCAATTCGTGGCTTGAGAAGGAACACAACAAAGACAAAAAAAATATGCACACAAAAGACCACGACCGTTACGAAGACCGAAAGGGATTTCGTGGTGGAGAATTCAATATCAAAGCCAAAGATCTTATAGGTATTCCTTGGCGAGTTGCTTTTGCTTTACAGGCAGACGGATGGTATTTACGGCAGGATATTATTTGGAGCAAACCAAATCCAATGCCTGAATCGGTAACAGATCGCTGTACTAAATCTCACGAGTATATTTTCCTGTTAAGTAAGAACAAACAGTATTACTTTGATCACGAAGCAATACGAGAACCAACAGCAGAAAGTTCTGCCGCTAGAATGTTGCGAGGAGTTTCAGACACCCACAAAAATATTAACGGTGCGCCAGGACAAACACCACACAGCATGAATAAATCAAGGAAAAACGCACGAGCGTTTGGTGCAAAGGTTCAAGAAGGAACTAAACGAGGAGATATAGGAAACACTTTTGTTGACACAGGCAAACGAAACAAACGATCTGTGTGGACTATAACCACTAAACCATTTCGCGGCGCACACTTCGCTACATTTCCTAAAGACCTGATTACACCTTGTGTGTTGGCAGGAACCAGTGAACACGGATGTTGTTCTAATTGTGGTGCTCCGTGGGAAAGACATATAGAAAGTACACGAATTGCACGAAACGAATTGCCTCCCGAAGATCCTCGGTATCGTCCAAATACATACAAAGGTGCGTATGAGGAAATCAACGGCAAGGGCGATGCAGGTTACAATTCTACTAAAACTTTAGGATGGGTTGCTTCCTGCAAGTGTGTAGATGCCACAATAACACCTTGTACAGTATTTGATCCGTTCACAGGAAGCGGTACAACCGCCGTTGTAGCAATGAACCACGGCAGAAACTTTATTGGTACAGAATTGAATTCTGAATATATTAAAATTGCAGAAGCAAGAATTGCCGATGAAGTTCCTAACACACTACAGGAGTTTATACAATGAACACACATAAAATTTACACAAATATATCTCTGCGTGGCAAGAATGTGCTTTATCGTGGATGGGGTGATGAAGTATGATAACCATAAGCATTGCAGAAACTCCAACAGAGAAAAAAATTGCAGATGGAATTGTAGTTGCTCACCACAGTTATCTTGCTTCGGCACGAACCGTTGGTCGTTGCATTAAATATCTTATTTATTTCAATGATCGTATTGTTGGTACATTTTGGATAGGTTCAGGATTTAAACCTACCCCCAAAGCAATATTAAATTATTTTAATATAGGACAAAAGCAATATGACATTTTGTTCAACACCGTGGCAGACAACAAAAGATTTTGTATGTGTGAAAGAATTCCAAATATTGGCAGTCAGATACTGAAAAAAATAAGAAATCGAGCAGCATACGATTGGAAAGCTAAATACGGCGATGAACTCATTGCAATAGTGACCACTATCGGCGGTTCTCATAATGGGGCAGTTTATCTAGCAGACAATTGGAAGAACATAGGCGAAACAGCAGGATTGCCTCCGAATCGTAAATCTGTGTCCATGAAGTGGGACAATAAAGCTAATATCAAAGAAAAGTATGTCGCTCCTACAGGAGAGAACAAAAAGAAAATATTAATAACTCAGAAATTATGAAACGATCTAATCGACTTTGGTACGATCTATAGTATAATGTAACCTACATGAAATTTTACACAAATATATCTCTGCGTGGCAAGAATGTTCTTTATCGTGGATACGAGAATGGCGTTCGAGTGCAAGAAGTCATTCCATTTTCTCCTACGCTGTATATTAAGAGCAGTAAACCTACAGAGTTCACGACCATTCACGGACAATTTGTTGAACCTATGTTGTTCGAAACAGTGAATGAGGCAAGAGATTTTGTTGATAAATATAAAGATGTAAATGATTTTGAGGTGTACGGCAACACCAGTTTTATATACCAATATTTATATACTGAATTTCCCAAAGAAGTAGAATACGATTTTTCTAAATTACGCATTGCAAACATCGACATTGAAACTTCTTGCGATGGTGGTTTTCCGTCTGTAGATTCTCCAACGGAAAAAATAATTGCCATTACAACTTCTATGGCGGGAAAAGTGTATGTTTACGGTCTTGGTCAGTTTTGTGTTACTGGTGAAGGAGTCGAATATTTTTGTTTTGACAACGAGCAAGATTTACTAATGTCGTTTGTGGAATTACTAAAAAAATTAGATCCCGACATCCTAACAGGATGGAATATTCGTTTCTTTGATATTCCCTATTTGGTTGCTCGCATGAATAGTATTGAAGAAGGATGGGCAAATTCCCTTTCTCAATGGGGAAAACTACGAGAAATGATTGTTAATCGTATGGGAAGAGATCAAAAAATATATGTGATTTACGGAATTGCCACCCTTGATTATTTAGAACTCTACCAAAAATTCACATACACAAACCAAGAATCTTATAGTCTTAATCATATTTCTCAAGTGGAATTGGGAGAAGAAAAATTATCTTACGACGAATATGAAACTCTTCAAGACTTTTACACCAAGAATTTTCAAAAGTTCATGGAGTATAATATGAAAGATGTTGCTTTGGTTGATCGTCTTGAAGAAAAATTAAAACTTCTAGAGCTTGCGGTGGCAATGGCGTATTCTGCTCATGTTAATTTAGAGGATGTGTTCTCGCAGGTTAAAACTTGGGATGCTATTATTCACCATCATCTTATGAGTAAAGGAATTGTTGTGCCTCCTAAGAAAACGGTTAATAAGGATACGCAGTACGCAGGAGCGTATGTAAAAGATCCAATTGTGGGTATCCACGATTGGGTTGTGAGTTACGATTTGAATTCGCTGTATCCTATGTTGATTGCAGGATACAATATTAGTCCTGAAACTGTGGAGAGAAATCCTATTTGGCGACGAGGCAGCATTTCTTCAGAGGCAATTCTACACCGTGACAACGGAGACTCTGTGAAAAGTTTCATTGATCTTGCCGAGTATCTTAACTCTGCCAAGACGCACGATGTTTCTGTTGCGGCAAACGGAATGGCGTTCAGCAGAAAGCGACAAGGATTTCTTCCCGAACTTATGGAAAAGATGTACGAGGAGCGCAAGCGATACAAGAATCTTATGATTAACGCACAGATGCGATTGGAAGAATTACCATCCGATTCACCTTCTCATATTCGCAAGTCAATTGAGTTTGAGATTTCCAAATATAAAAACTTCCAAATGGTTCGTAAGATTCAACTTAATTCAGCGTATGGTGCAATCGGCAACGAATGGTTTCGATTCTATGACGATGCACTCGCCGAATCTGTTACTCTGTCGGGTCAGTTAAGCATTCAATGGATTGCCAATCGTCTCAATCGACTTCTAAACAAAATTCTGAAAACACAAAATCAGGATTATGTGATTGCGTCAGACACTGATTCTGTGTATCTGAGAATGGGCGAAGTTGTTAGACAATCGTTCAAAGGACAGAAAACATCAGATGCCGTTGTGACATTCTTAAACGATTTCTCCCACCGTATCGTGGAACCATTCATTGACAAGCAATTTGCCGAATTGTCTGTGTGTATGAATGCGTATAAAAATAAAATGGTGATGGGTCGTGAAGTAATTGCCGAAAAGGGTGTATGGACAGCCAAGAAGCGATATATGCTTTCTGTGTGGGATTCTGAAGGAGTCAGATACAAAGAACCAAAGATAAAGATAATGGGAATAGAAACTGCTCGGTCTTCTACTCCTGCCTTTGTAAGAAAACAATTAAAGCAAGCAGTTAATATGATACTGTGTTCGGATGAGGCAAGTCTTCAGGAGTTTGTAAAACAAACACAGGATACATTTAACGAGTTGCCTCCTGAAGATATTGCATTTCCTCGTTCTGTCTCGCAATTAAAGAAATACGAAGACACTTCTTTGCGATATAAAAAAGGAACTCCTATAGCAGTAAAGGCAGCAATTATTCACAATGAATTTATCAGATCAATGAAATTAAAAAAGAAATATAGATTTATTGGAGAAGGCGAAAAAATGAAGTTTCTTCATTTAAAAATTCCTAATCCTGCCGGAGATGCTGTTATTGGTTTTGTGTCCACTCTTCCAAAAGAATTTGGAGTCCATAAATACATTGATTACAAGCACCAATTTGAAAAATCTTTTATGCAACCGTTACGGACTATTACAGACTCTGTTGGATGGAGTCCAGAAAAAACATATACTTTAGATTCATTATTTATTTAGTTGTTTTATTTTTTATTTCCTTAAACCCACCTATCTATAGGTGACCACACAGAAAGAGCAATATGTCTATTAAAATATTAAAAATGCGTACAGGTGAAGAAATCATCGCGTCTATTACTGAAAAATTTACAGGCGAGAAGTTAACATCGTATCATATTAAAAATCCATGTTCCCTTGTTCCAGTTCCAGATAAGACTGGACGATACTCTGGAAATATGGCAATGATTCCGTGGATGCCTACAGCAAAACAAGAGTCTGGATTAAACATTCCTAATGATGCTGTTTTGTTTCTAGCAGATCCAATTACTTCTCTCTATAACGAATACAATGAAGCATTTCAAGGAATTATTATTCCTGAATTGAAACTTTCTACTTGACTTTTGCTGTTTTTGTGTATAATCTAACCCAAAGGAGATTCTATGAAATTGAGTGATATCTTAAAAGCATCAGGAAACAAATACGCAAGTCTTGCATCGGACGGACTTGAAGGCAGCGACACAGACACATATATCCAAACAGGATCGTTTGCGTTTAACGCTTTATTGAGTGGTTCATTGTATGGAGGTATTCCAGACAATAAAATTGTTGCTCTTGCTGGAGAACAAGCAACAGGAAAAACTTACTTTGCTATGAACATTGTACGAGAGTTTCTTGGAAGTAATCCTAAAGCAATGGTTTTGTATTTTGATTCGGAACAAGCAGTTACCAAAGATTTGCTTGTGAGTCGAGGCGTTGATTGTGAACGAGTTGCGGTATTGCCAGTCGCAACAGTAGAAGATTTTCGTGCTCAATGTATTTCTATAGTAGATAAGTATTTGGAAACCGAAAAAGAAAACAGATCTCCTATGTTGGTGGTATTAGATTCTTTGGGAATGTTGAGTACAACAAAAGAAATGACAGATACTGCAGCAGGAAAAGATACAAGAGATATGACAAGAGCACAGGCAGTTAAGGCAACCTTTCGTGTACTCACAATTAAATTAGGTCATGCACACATTCCATTAGTTATGACAAACCACACTTACGATGTTGTTGGTTCTTATTTTCCCACAAAGGAAATGGGTGGTGGTGGAGGTTTGAAGTATGCGGCATCAACAATTATCTACTTGTCTAAAAAGAAAGACAAAGTGGACAATGAAGTTGTGGGAAGTATTATTCACTGTAAGACCTATAAGAGCAGAAAAACCAAACAGGATAAAATGGTTGATGTTCAATTAAATTACGATACAGGATTAAACAAATATTATGGACTTCTCGACATTGCTATTAAGTACGGAATATGGACAAAGGTCAGTACTAAAATTGATGTGGGAACAGGAAAACCTGTTTTTGAAAATCAAGTTTTGAAGAACCCTGAAAAGTTTTTTACCGAAGATGTTATGGCAAAACTAGAAATTGCAGTTAAGAAAGAATTTTGTTATGGATCAAACGATATAATTACACCAGAAGAGGAGTAATCCATTGGGTCAAACAGAAAGAACTATTCTTTCGGGACTTCTTATCAATTCGGAATTTTCTAAAAAAGTTATTCCTTTTGTTGCAGAAGAGTATTTTCACGAAAAAATCGAAAGTGCAATCTTTCGATGTATAAAATCTTTTATGGATGAGTATAGAGGACTTCCTTCTAAAGAAGCGGTATTGATTTCTCTAGAATCAGATAAAACATTTTCAGAAGAAGAATATTCTCGTTGTAAGGATGCTGTAGTAGAAATATATCGTTGCCCGAAACAAGATGCAGAATGGCTTGTTGATTTAACAGAAAAATTCTGCAAAGACAAAGCAGTGTACAATGCAATACTAGAATCCATAAAGATCATTGACGGAAAGGATAAGACTAGAAGTCCAACAGCATTACCAGAAATTCTTTCAAAGGCACTTGCGGTATCTTTTGATACGGATGTTGGTCACGATTATTTGGAAGATTATGAGAAGCGATTTGACTTCTATCATCGTGTAGAAAAACGCATTCCGTTTGATTTGGAAATGTTCAATACCATAACAAACGGAGGGATAGCTTCCAAGACTCTTAATATTTTTATGGCAGGTACTGGAGTGGGGAAGAGTGCATTTATGTGTCATCACGCAGCGTCGTGTCTTTTGCAAAACAAAAATGTTCTATACATTACTCTTGAAATGGCAGAAGAAAGAATAGCAGAACGAATTGACGCAAATATTATGGATATCACAATGAGTGATCTCAGTAATCTTTCTCGTGAAATGTATGAGAAAAGATTACAGGCGCACACAAGAGGAATTAGTGGTAAACTTATTGTAAAAGAGTATCCCACATCCTCTGCAAATACAAATCACTTCAGGGTTTTGTTGGATGAATTGTGGTCTAAAAAGGAATTCAAACCTGATATCTTATTCGTAGATTATATCAATATTTGTTCTTCTTCAAGATATAAGATTGGAAACTCAACCATTAATTCTTATTCTTACATTAAAGCGATTGCAGAAGAATTACGAGGTCTAGCAATGGAACGAGACATTCCTATTATTAGTGCCACACAAACGAATCGTGGAGGATTTTCTTCTACAGATGTGGATTTGACAGATACAGCAGAATCATTTGGACTTCCTGCAACTGCTGATCTTATGATTGCACTCATTACAACGGAAGAGCTAGAACGATCAGGACACATTCTTGTAAAACAATTAAAGAACAGATACAACACTAGGACAACTAATAAGAAATTTATTGTGGGTCTCAATTATTCTAAAATGAAATTCTTTGATGTAGAGCATTCGGAATTTGAACCACTTATTAATGCAAATATTAAAAGTGATGAAACAGAAGGATTTGGATCAGGATACGGTAAACAAGACTTTGCACAGAAGTTTACAAAATCAAACACAGAAGATTGGACAGTATGAGTCAATATATTGACAAAAAATATATTAATCTTGTTTCTCCGCAACTAGAAAGATTTAAGTGGAAAAAAATAGATGTTGCCAACTGTCGATGTCCTCTTTGCGGTGATTCCCAAAAAAACAAATCTAAAGCTCGTGGATTCTTTTTTAAAAAGAAAAATGACTTCTTTTTTAAGTGTCATAATTGTGGAATCGGACATTCTATGTCTCGTTTTTTAGAAGCAATATCACCTGTTCTTGCAACAGAGTATTCTTTAGAAAGATGGCGAAACGGAGAGAACGGACAATCAAACTATATAAAGCCAAGTCCTGTTCAGGAAATGATAAAAGGACACGACATACGACTGCCGTCCATATCTACTCTACCAACAGATCATATTGCTAGAAAATATTTAGAAAACAGACAAATAAGTTGTTTAGACATTTTCTATTATACTAAAACTTTTGGAGATTGGGTGAGATCCATTGATTCAAAGTACACATCCGTTTCTAATGACGAGCGTATCGTTATTCCTTTTTTTGACAAGGACGGAAACATGATTGCTGCACAAGGACGAGCATTAGGCAATTCCTCTATTCGATACATCACGGTAAAGTTTCGCAAGGAAGGCAGAGTAATTTTTGGAGAAGATCGAGTAGACTATTCTAGGAGAGTCTATGCTGTCGAAGGTCCGTTTGATTCTGTATTTTTGGATAATGGTATTGCTTTGGCAGGGTGCGAACTCTCTGAAGCAACACGATTATTTTCTGATTGTGTTATTGTTTACGATAATGAGCCTCGTAATCCCGAAATTGTCGCAAAAGTGGGGAGTGCCATTGATCAAGGGTATACAGTATGTGTGTGGTCTCCCGAAGTAGTAGAAAAAGATATAAATGATATGGTATTGGCAGGAAAAACTCCTAAACAGATTCAGGAAATTGTGAATGATTGCTCTTGTAATGGTCTAGTTGCTAAAATAAAATTTACAAAATGGAGGATACGATAATGGATAGAAAAAAAACACACCACGAACATTTACTGAATTACTGCTTTAGTGCTTTACAGTATATTGGAGAAATAGATAACAAATTACTCAAAAGAGCACAAGAGTATGCAGAAGATTCTACAGGGGTACATGTTGATAGTTTTGAGTTGCTAGACGATGATGAGATTGACGAAGACGATGACTTGTCCTTTAAAGACGAAGAAGACGAAGAAGACGAAGAAGACGAAGAAGACGAGTAAATCTACTCGCAAATATTTTAAAGAATATATTAAATATTTGATTTAGAACAAAAATAAATCATAGATAATAGTATGAAGAGAAATGTTGTTCTCACTCTTCTGCTAGCGATTGCACTTGTCTGCACTCAGGCGTGTGTCGTAGGAATACCCACAACACTTTCTACCCCACCTGTAGCATCCGTTCAAACCCCTCCGCCTCCCTTTATGCGAGGTTTCTCGCCGATTCCCGACTCGGAAGAGACAGGCGTTGGTTGTTTAACGACAGAACAGCACGAATTGATTGGAAGTGCTGTTTTAATTGGAAAAACTCACATTCTTACAGCAGGACATTGCTTTGACGAAACCAATGCGTATTGGTTTGTTACAAACGGCAAAGAATATAAAATTTCCAAACAAATAATGCACCCTCTATTTAAAATAGCAGGAATAATATTTGTTGATCTAGCAGTAGGAGTTTTGGAAACAGAGTGTGCAGAAACTCCCCTACAGATGCCCACCAAAGAAGTGTTTTTCTTTCAAGGGATGCACCTAAAAACAATTGGATACGGTGGAGGAATACGAAGACAAAGTGATTACGGAACTATATGGTACTATGGAACTCTTGAAGAAGAACCAATAAGTTTTAAGATGATACCAACAAATGGAACTATTTGGTTCGGGGATTCTGGTGGAGCAATTGTAAATTCATCAGGAACTCTTGTGGGAATTGTATCGTCGATGAAAAGACACCACGGAGTTCTCTTTGAAAATTCAGCAATTCGTGTCGATAGATTTTTGCCGTGGATTACACAAGTCACATCAGAGACACCACAATGAAACTGAATAAAATACAGCAAGTACTTGTTGCTGTGTTTGGTTTTTGTGTTGGGATTATCTTGGCAAGATACTGTGGTCTCTAATCTAAATACTTACATGATACTCGCCGGCATTGATTACTCTCTTCGAGGACCTGCAATATGTCTGTTCAAACCAGAACAAGGCAAAAAGTTCTGCTATGCGAACTGTTCATTCTACTTTCTCACAGACAATAAACGACAATCAGAAATAACAAACACCCACATATTCGGAGAACGAATAACAGATTGGACAAGTGACGAACAACGATACGAAAGTATTGCAGATTGGGCAATAGACATTGTTATGGGCGCTACTCATGTGGCAGTAGAAGGATACGCTTTCGGAGCTCACGGAAGAGTTTTTCAGATAGCAGAAAATACTGGTATTCTAAAATATAAATTGTATCAATTGGGTATTCCTGTTACTATTATTCCACCATCAGAGGTAAAGAAGTTTGCCACAGGAAAAGGAAACTGCGACAAAGATGTGATGTATTCTGCTTGGATAGTAGACACAGGAATTGATTTGAAAAGCATACTTACTCCAAAGAAACAAGAATCCGTTTCTCCTGTTTCTGATATCGTGGATTCATTTTATATTTGCAAGAAGTTGTATACCAGTCTTGCGGACGATATCAAGATTATTACCGAAGACTAAATCATCACTTATAGTGAAAGGAGACTTTTATGGCAAAAAAGGTTACAATTAAAGATATTTCTATGCTCATTACATATCTGAAAGGTCTTGGATACGAAGTGAAAGAGATTTCAAGTAAGAAGGTGGCGGTTCTATCTAACGAAAATCGAGTCAATGTACTTGAAAAACTTGCCAAAAAAAGTGGAGGAAAGTACGAACGACAAAGTGGGGACTCAAGTGTTGGTCGGGTTATGATTGGACAGTTTGCTGTATTGGCTAAAAGTTCTGGTAAACCTGGCAAACCACCAAAGGCCAAAACTGCTCATCAAGAAAAAGGAGCGGCTTATATTTTTGAACAAGCGTTGGTCAAAAATGTAGATTATGAAAAAAAATTAAAAGACGCAATAGTTAAATTTAAAATAAATTCTGTAATAATGACTAAAAAGGTTTTGCCGGAAGAAGTATTACTAGAAGCATTTAAAGATGATTTATTAAAATTAAAAACTATTTTTGAGGTTAAAACCAGTTCAAAATTTCCTTATGGTGATTGGTTAAATTCTTTTTATTTTAGTCAAAAAGTTTTATTGGCCAAATACTCGTCATCATCTTTTCAAAAATTTGAGAGAGATGGTGGATTTATGGATTATATTACTGATTACATAAAATTAAAATTTGGTATTACTCAAAAAGACACATGGAATCCAGCGGATGTATGGGCAATAAGAGGTACACAAGAACAAATAAAACAATTTATCGAAAATGGAATGAAAGGGGTTGACGATTATGTAGTTGCATCACAAAAATTTAAAAATGATAAATTGGACAATTATATTAGAGCCGGAGTTCTCAAATTGAATTCTTTACTAATTGATTTATTAACTGGTAAAAATCCAAAAGTTGTTGGCATATCATTAAAACTAACAGATAGTGGAGCTTATATTGAAGAGGTAAACTTTGAAAAGGTTAGAGAAAAAATAGAAGAAAACAAAACACTAATAGACACAGTTTCTAATCCTTTTATCGTGAATCCGAAACAAGATTTTACTTGTAATTTTGCAATAACGCAAGGTTCTTCTTCAAAAGGAACATTCACACAAGATGTAAAAATATTTGCTGAAGACGATAATACTGGAGATGGTTATAGTTTTCAAATTAAAGCCAATTCATCGGAAAGCAAAACTGGTAGTAATTTAAAATTTGAATTAACGATTGTAGGAAAAGGTTCTGCAAGAGGTGGTAAAGTTCCAGTCGAATTGGTTGTATCTTTAGTTAATAAAATTCAAAGAGGAGCCTTTGTCAACAATCGGAACGAGTATCCTAAAAATTCAAAAGAGTTTACTAATAATCTAACTAAAAACAAACAATACAAAAAAATGTTTGATTTGGTAAAAAATAATGTTAAAGACATTGGTGTTTCTTATGAAGATTTTGTTCTAAATGTGTCTGCGGCCTTTGATAAAAAAGGTGCTATTGCGACAAACGCTACTTGTAAATTGATGGGTTTTGAATTTTTGTATTTTCTATTGAACATAGATAAAAACCAAATGGCAGCTCTAATAACAGATATGGCATTTTTAGCACAAAAGAAAAATATAAGAAGTTATGACACTTTTGGACCATTCATAAAAATATCATAAAATTAAACAAACAACCCGCCATTGATCTGCCTGTTTGCTCTTTCGATTCTTGCTCGTGCAATGTCAATGTATTCAGGCGTGATGTCGATGCCGTAGAATCGGAATCCTTCGAGAATCGCCGCCTTGCCTGTTGAGCCTGACCCCATAAACGGATCCAGGATGATGCCATTCGAAGGCGTGACGAGTTTGCACAAGTAGCGCATCAATGCGGTCGGCTTGACGGTCGGATGAGTGTTGCCGTCTTCCCTATCTTGCTTGCTCGCTCTGGCGCAGTAGAAGAAGCGGGCGGCAGAGCCTGTTGTCGAATCTACGCCGCTCATCGTATGGTTGGTTAACTTGCCGTCATTGTTAAAAAGTCGAGCGCCGTCCGTGCGACACCATGTTCCTCCTTTAACATTGTCTGGAAACTCTGATACCACCTCGTCGCTGCCATCGTGAATTAAGTTGGCTGGCCAGCGACCTTTACTGTTGTCGTTCGGCACAACACCCGCTGTACTTTTATTTAGTCTTATTGTCCGTCCTCCGTTCGATTTTTTCCAAGACTCCAAATCAGGCACTTTCTCGTTGACATATTTCACCCTACACGCATCGACATTGATGCCACCCGTGCCGTGCGCCGACACATTCTCGGCAACCGTTCCGATCAACGGCTTGCGGGCAAGGCATATCGGTTCGCAAGTGGGTTTAAGTGCAGTTCCCCATCCGTCCCATTGCTTTGTTTTGTCGTTTAATTTTGACACTTGCTTACCGACATCGAGCGACTTTGGGAAGGTCTTGTTTGACACCCAAGTGATCATGTCCCGCACCTCCCATCCTGCATCCTCGATGGCGCAAGCAAGTCTGTGGTATGTCCGTGTCCCGCCGAACGCAAGCAAGTGCGCGCCTGGCTTTGCAACGCGCAACGCTTCAGCCCAAAACTCAACACTCGGAACTCCCCTATCCCAACCTTTGCCCAAGAACGACAATCCGTACGGTGGATCGCTCACGATGGAGTCGATGCTGTCCGCATCCATTGAGCGCATCACATCCCGACAATCGCCTAGGTGTAGATCAAAAAGTGGTAATGTCATATTGTTCTCCTGTTAATGTAAAATGTCAATCACTGATCATATTTATACTTGTTAAATATTGATTCGGATGCTGATGAATCTCCTATAGCTTTCACAGACGCATTGTTTTCTTCACTGATATTGTTTAAATTCTTTCATTTATGATTCCTTTTTTCTAACAACAAGGCAAAGTCCTTTACCTTTGTTCCTCCGTTATATGCCCAAGCATATCCCTCATCTACCAAACGAGAATTTAAAGTCTTTCCATCTAATCCTGTAAAGACTCCCAATATTCTTCCGTACTTATCGTCTTTAGTCGTTTGCAAGCGAAATGGAGTATTCTTTGTAAACCATTGTGTGATGTATTCTTTTGCTTCGATACCTAGTTTTTTTTCTGTTAAATCCTTTGTGACAGATTCGGGAGTATCAATACCCAACAACCTGACTCGTTCTTTTTTTGTGGTATTAAAACCAAGATCAATGAGAACATCAACAGTATCACCGTCAACAATTTTTAAAAGAGTGGAGGAGTACTCATACATTTTTTCGTTTTCTTTTTGGTGCGTCTACAAAACCATCCCCATTTTCATCTGGTTCTTGATTTTTAATATAAAAAAGATAGACAGCAACAAAACCAGCAAGAAACATATAAAACAAAATAGCATACCAATTAATTTTAGACATCGTTACAACAGTTCCTTTTTTCAAAGTAATATCTGTTGATTCTTCAAGTCGAACAGTTGTGGGATCTTTAAGAGTAAGAAATGTGTTTGGAGGCAAAATCACTTTTGTATTTTTTGGAAGTTCTATTTCTTTTCCTTCAACATTTGTTTTGGTGGATTGCGAAAGAGTTGCCTCAACAGAAGGTTTATCTTCTGATTCTGTTTTAACAGTTGATCCTCTTCCAAGAGTTCCTACCACCCCAGATACCACAGCAACTTCTGTGTCTTGTGTTAAAACATTTGGAGTCTGTGTAGTAAGACTCGGCATTGTAATAGAAGGAGAACAACCAATACACAACATTACAAACAATAAGGAAATCAATTTCATAATATTCTTTCTTTTATTTTTTACTCTTGGATGCTGTTTTCTTTTTTACCTTTGGTTTTCTTAACTTGATTTTTGTTTTGTGAGATTCTAAACGAGTAATAATACTTGCGTTGGTCGGGTTCGTAAAACTTTTATCTGTATTAACATACAATCTACCACCAACTATTTTAATCCAATTCCAGCATTTTATTGCTAATAATTTAATTTTTTGAAATATATTACTCATTGTTTTCCTTATGATTTGTTAGACGCTGCAGCAGAACCAAAATAAAATCCTACAATTGAAACTAATATTTGCCGATTTTCTGTTGTAAACAGATATCCGTTTACTGTTTGAAATATAACACTATTGTTTGAGGGAACAAGACCAAACAACCATTCGGGTGACTTGTGCTCTACTTCAACAATGGTAGGAATACCAAAGAAAGGCAAAATAAACGGAGCAAGTATTGTTCCGAATAGAATTGCTATAACTATTGTTTGTCGTACTCCTTTTCCTACATCTATTGGAACTCTTTTTGAGGCAGAATTTTGTGACGATTCGCTTTGTTTCTTGAAAGCCATCGCTCTCTGAAAATTCTCTTGTGCGTTCTTTCTGTTCTCTGCCATATGACGGAAAATAAATCCCGTGGCTGATCCTGCTATTAGAGTAATTAGTTCGGTTGGTATCATAGTTATATTTAGGGTTTTTGTTTCTTTTTACGAGCAATATTTAACTTTTTTCCTTTTAAATTTACAGAAACAGGTGGTAAATCTGGTGGAAGTCCTGAAATAGCACCAGATCCAGCGGTATTCACAGGTGCAGATCCGTACTCTTTAATCAAAAATTGTGAAAATGTTTTTCTTTTATTCTTCATTTCTTATCACCTTTCTTAAAATCAGATACAGTCTTGTGTCCATAAGAATATCCTTTACTATAACATTATCTATTTTTTCATCCTCCTGTATATAGTTAAGATAGAGTAGTATAGTTTTTAAAGCAGAATGAGTATTACTCTCTAATTTAAAAAAAAGCATTCTGGAAGCAGCTCGTGAACCAAATACATTAGAAAATATAATAATATGATTTAGTAACAGTATGCCTTTGATATTCCCTGTTAGAACATATTTTTTAAGAATGCGCTTAATATATTTTATTTTTGCTAAATCTTCTGTGAACTCGGAAATTCCAAGACAATCAGAATTTTGATAATTGCTTATTGCGTATATTAAGAAATTTTCTCTTGTTAGTGTTTTAATTTCCATAACGAATACCAAAACAGGCTTTTTTATTATGGTTTTTTGATCTTTTTGGCCTTTTTAGCTTCTCGATTTGCTCTGATCCTGTCTCGCAAATCTCGGTCGCCGAATGTACCAAGAATATCCATTTTTAGTAATCGCTTGTGACGAGCCTCGGCCTCACGATCACTTTCTTCTTTCACAGGTTTCTTTGCT
>SXGS01768575.1_pt1 | contig 24723 bp, 18 predicted proteins | sample 3174681 | NCBI WGS metagenome assembly SXGS01 (sample SAMN11356861, study PRJNA531348) | freshwater metagenome | isolation source: freshwater sample F1-80 | place: China: Fuxian Lake, Yuxi | collected 2017-12-25 | reverse complement strand
CGACAATTTCCAGCCTTCCTCATCCTTCGCCCCGCCCTTCGTTCTCTGCACATTTTCCTGACAGCAACTTCAGCCTTTTTCTGACACAAACTTACGGAAAATCCCGCCACGCTTTCGCCGCACTGCGGTTGCTCTTCGTGTATAACGAGCACCGACACCACCACGGATAGGAGTTGTACAGTCGTGAGAACAAAACCATTGCTACATTCGCTGATGGCCTCTGCACTGCTAACGCTGGGCATCGTCTCAACGGCTCCGGCTCAAACAGCAACGTTTGCACGTATTAACGACGCTGTGGCGGGACGCTGCTATGATCCTGCGACAACCGCACCGGACACCGCCAATCTCAATCGGCTGAAGATTGGCATCCACCCAACTACGCTCACCGGAACCTCCTGCTACGCCTCGGACAACGGCCCAAGCCTCATGACGGATACGATTAGTTTCTACATCGAGGCACCGGCAGGCCACTATATCTCCAAAATTACCTTCACCCAGAGCGGCAAGACTTCTGGTTCGCGAGGCGGAAGAGGCTTCCGTAGCGCCACTTGGGTGGTTGCCGACAAAGCCTATACCGTGCCGACGACCGCTAGCGGATGGACAGGCAGCATCGACCTATCTCTCAAGCGGAAAACTCTCATCCCGGTCTCAATCACCACCTATCTCGCCGCCTATGGCGGCACCGTCCGCAGCGGCTCGGCCAGTGCTAGCAATCCCGTTGTGATGGTTGACTTAGCCCCTCTGCAGTAAGTTTTGCGCCGCCACACGCCAAGGAGTGATAATGTTCATGTTCAAGATTTTGTTGCGTTTAAGATGGGTAGCCAGCTTGACCTTGCTGATGCTGAATACTCACGCTGCTGCTCTTGCCCAAACTGCAACGTTCTTCGGTATCAACGATGCGTTGTCTGGTCGCTGCTACAATTCGGCAACGACTGCACTCGATCCACTGAATCCCAATCAGTTGAACATCGGCATCCATTCAGGCACCAGTGCTCAGACCTGGCAGACCGCAGCATGCGTTGCCTCAGATAACGGACCGGTCAGCACGATGGACACCATCAGCTTTTTGGTCAACGCACCGACCGGCTACTACATCACAAGAATCACCTTTACGCAGTTAGGAAGCACTTCAGGGTCGCGCGGCGGTGCTGGATTCCGGGGCGCGTCTTGGGTGGTCGATGACGATGCACTCATTATCCCATCGACTGCTACGGGTTGGGCGGCAACTGTCGATCTCACGGGGCAAGACAAAACCATCGTCCCAGTAGCGATCACGACCTTTCTTGCGGCTGGCGGCGGCACCGTCCGCAGTGGTTCGGCAACCGCAACCCATCCGCAGGTCATCGTGGAACTCGCCCCTTCAGTGGGACCGCCACCGCCGCCACCACCACCGTCCAACCCAGTTCCTACGACAACGTCGATCTCGCCAATGGAAGCGACGGCAGGCAGCAGCGGCTTTACCTTAACCGTCACTGGCAACAACTTTGTCACCGGCGTGGTCGTACTCTGGAACAGCACGAACCGGGCAACCACCGCCGTCTCGGGGACTCAGTTGCGAGCCACTATCACCGCAGCCGACGTTGCGTCTGCCGGTACAGCAACCGTGGCAGTCCTCAATCCCACTCCAGGTGGTGGCTTGTCCAACGGACAACTCTTCACTATTCATCCCGCACCTCCGCCGCATCCGGTTCCGACAACAACCGCGATTTCTCCGACTGCGGAGACAGCAGGCAGAAGCGGGTTTACCTTGACGGTAAGCGGCAGTAATTTTATCAACAGTTCAGTGGTACGCTGGGGCGGCGCAAACCGGACGACCACCTTCGTATCAGCAACTCAGCTTACAGCAACAATCACGGCAGGAGACATCGCCTTCGCCGGTCCGGTAGCGGTGACGGTCTTCACTCCGGCGGCAGGCTTTAACCCACCGCCCGATGGCGGAGTCTCCAACGAGCAAACGTTTACCGTCAACCCTATCCCGCCTCCTCCTGGTCCGCTCCCTGTGGTAGCGCATGGGAATGTCGATGATCTGCGCGGCAAGGAGTGGCGTCAGCTCACCCAGACGAGCGGCCTCACGTGGAGCCAAGTTGCACAGATATGCCCACAGGACGGGGTGACGCCTTGCTCCGGAAAAATCGGCACGATCAACTTCACCGACTGGGTATGGGCCAACTCGACGCAAGTCAGGGAACTCTTGAGCTACTTTGCGCCAGACATTCTGACTAATGCGACCGTGGCTGGACCAAACTACGTCACCACGGCAACGCAATTCCAAAACCTCTTTCAACTGACACAGCACATCACGGGCACGGTCAACTACCAGTTCTTCAATTTTCGCTTTGTCGGCGGTGTCACCGCCACCGCGTCCTTTGCTGCAAACGGTACGCCTCTCCCCGTCGGCGGCGCTGTAACCATCGCTGAAGAGATGTTTGGTCCCACGGCTAGCTTCAGCCTCGATGCTATTACTCCCGGCGAGACTACTGTTCGCGGAGTATTTCTCTGGCGTCCCACCGGCCTCGGCACAGGATCGGTACATGCAAATAACGATGAAGGCCAATCACCTTCACCTTTGGGAGGAAATGCGTTCAACGTCTTGAGTAACGATTGGATCGCCGGCACCCAGGCAACCGCCGCGAACGCCGCCGTCACCCTCGCGTCCGCAGTCGCGCCGCCAACGCCAACAATCACACTGACGCCTCAAGGTTGGGTGAATGTTGCCGCCGGGACAGCGACTGGAACATACACCTTGAGTTATCATCTCTGCGCGGTCAGCAATCCGGCAAACTGCGACACCGCCCAAGTCGCTGTTACCATTCGTTCGTTCCCGCTGGTAGCAGCCAACGACCAAGCCTTCGCGTCGTATGGTGCTGGTGGAACGGCACTCGCCAACGTCCTCGCCAACGATACCCTGGGTGGACTTGCGGCTAGCCTGTCCATCGTGTCGCTGCGCCAAGTCTCGACGAGTAACTCGGGGATCAACCTGAACGCCGGAAGCGGGGCGGTGATTGTCGCCGCCGGTACGTCAAGCGGCGTGCATACCCTTGTCTACGAGGCTTGCGAGATCGCCAATCCAAGTAACTGCAAGTCAGCTACCGTCACGTTGCTGGCGAAATCTATCGACGCAGTGAACGATGTCTTTCCCAAGTTATCATCTAAAGATGGCGGAGTTTCCCCGAGCGTGCTCGCCAACGACCGATTTAACGGCAGTGCCACAACCTCGGCGAACGTGCAACTGTCGCTGCTCACCAGTCTCCCGGTAGGGATCACGTTTAGCCTCAGTACCGGCGTTTTCACCGTTGCCCCCGATACGGAGTCTGGCGACTACCCGGTCACGTATCGCATCTGTGAGCTCGTCAGCTTAACCAACTGCGACTCGGCTTCGTTGATCCTCGAGTTGAGCGGCAGTGCAGATGACTAGGCAGGCCAGCTCGGCAGGGAGAGCGCCCATAAGCGGGCGCATTCTCGTCTCGCTCCAACGTTGTGGCAATTTTTAAGTATCGACACGCTGTTCACCTTTTCGCTCACGTCGCAGCAACGGAATCTCTTCTAAATAGTGCATCGGTATGCCGAGTTGGTCAGAAAGAAGAGTTAACACACGCAAAGTGATCCCAAAGACTGTGCCTTGCGGAAGACGAATGGCTGGATAGACGAGCAGATCGCCTTGGTCACCTAAGACAAGATGATCGAGATTCTGTGCGTTCCACAACTCCGAGACTGGGGTCCAAAAAGCGGACGCGACTTCCGGCCCACACCGAAGCTCAGGCAGCGGCCCTGGTACGTGGCAGACAAATGGATCAAGTAACAACAACCGTTCTCTTCCGGCCAAGCGAATGCGCAGCTGAGGTAACTGCATCAACTCGCTATCCTCGCTAAGAGCAACACCTACTTCTTCGAGTACCTCGCGGCGCACGGTTTCCTGCGGCGTCTCATCGCCGTCGCGTGAACCCCCGGGAAACGCGATATGTTCGGACCACGGGTCGCCGTCCCATCGTGCCCGGCGAATGAAACAAATGCGAGGAGTTGTCCCTCCCTCCGCGACCAAGACGCAAACGGAAGCATGACGGGGAGCACTGATAAACAAGCCATCGGGTTCTACACAGCCTTCTAATGCCGCCCGGAGGGCCTCAAAGATTTTCATTTTGTCTCCTTCTCTTTTTTTACGAATCTTACGGCACTTTGCTGTGCGGCGCAAAACAAAAAGGCCCTGAAATGAGGACACAGGCCAGCGGCTGCAGAAAATATTTTGTACCGCGCAAAGCCAAACAAAGTTCTTCTCTTTAACGGCGGAGAACGCAATCACACGCCGCCTCTCATCACTGCGGAAGGAAATCTCACTACACGACGCGACCTTTCCTGATTCGACCTCAAGTAGAATCGAGGGAAAACAGCGTTGCACTTAACATGACCCGCGCAGGAATATCAATTGCAGCTTCACAAAAGCCTCGTCAGAAGCCGCTTTCGGCTCTTGACAGCCACTACCCTGGCGGATACCAAGGCGCGGCCTTCACGGTATCCTAATCAGTTGTCATGAGAGGTGGCGGCATGTCGTTCACGAAGAGTGTGGTTTCTTTTACCGGCAAAAGTGTTCTCATTGGCCTCTGTCTTCCCGGCCTCGTCCTAGCCTCTCAGGCAAAGGAACATTTTACAACGAAGACATATTCAAAGTCGCATCTCGCGGCAAAGAAACATCCCCACGCACCACGGAAGAAAGTTGCTCGCGTAAAGTCGGTAACGCCGCCTGCGCAACAAGCGACCGATGACAAAGGCAATCTTTTAGCGCTCACGCTCGCCTTCCCCACAGCAGCAGATAAGGTGTCACAAGAAAGGAGTGCTGAGGTACAGACGCTCCCGCTCGGCACCTTCACTGTACGCGCCTACACGCATTACGCGCCACGGGCAAAAACTGCTTCAGGAGTCTGGCCCCAAAGTGGACGCACGGTGGCAGTTGACCCAGACATCATCCCGTTCGGCACCAGGATTTATATTGAAGGTGTCGGAGAGCGCATTGCTGAAGACAGCGGCACCCGCATCAAAGGTAAGAAGCTCGATATCTTTCTTCCCAGCGTGTCCCATTGCATGCGTTTTGGCGTGCAAAAACGTGACGTCGAGCTCGTCCTCGATTAGCCTTCGCCTATTGCGCCAGCGTTCACGCTTGGTCACGCTGGCGCTTCACTCCCGACGCTTTCCATCGCCACGAACCACGAATTGAACAGTTTCTAGCGTCTGGCGATGCACGTCCATGAGTCGCAACGCATGCTTCCCCGGCACTGGACGCCACAGGTGCGCACGGGTAGCACTCCCCAATGTATTCCCGTCTAACTCCCAATACGCTCCAGCAGGAACGCCTTGTGCTTCGAGAGCAACGTGTTGGTAAGCCGGCGGAATATCCGGGTCAAGGGCGATGATCGCACCCTCTTGAGGGGACAGAATGCGGGTCTGTTCACGTGCAAGGCGCTCTCCTGTTCCGACAGGTTCCGTCCCCCGCAAGAACCACTCTTCGCGTGGCGCTTCGGAAGCAGGGGCAAAATTTATCCGAAGAGCAACCACATCAGTAGGCACCGCCGGAGCCTGCTGCGCAGAGTTTTGGTGCAGTCGCGCCATCATTTCAGCCCATATCGGCGCGGCTCCGGCAACCCCGCTGACATTCTTCATCGGCGCACCAGAAAAATTACCCACCCACACCCCAACGGTGTACTGTTGCGAGTAGCCAATGCACCAGTTATCGCGCATGTCCTTGCTCGTACCAGTTTTCACTGCGCTCCAAAATCGCGTGGCCAAAGCATTCTCCCACCCGAACGTGACGCTGCGGCTCTCGCGATCCGCAAGAATATGCGAGACGAGAAAACTGCTTCCTTCGGTATAGACGCGCTGCCCATCAGAGAGAAGATTGCGAAGATCATCGTGGCTGCCCATCTCCATTCGTAAAGGTCTCCAGGCTCCACCATTAGCCAGAGTCCGATAGGCATTGGTCAATTCCCACAGGCTCACCTCGGCAGAGCCCAACGCTAACGACGGTCCATAAAAATCGCCGGACTCCGTCAGCCCCTGAAACCCCGAAGCACGCAAGCGCTGCACGAACGGCTCGGTGCCAACAAGCGCAAGTATGCGCACCGCAGGAATGTTGAGCGACGCAGCCAGCGCCGTTCGAGCCGACACAACACCTTGGAAGTGCTCGTCGTAATTTTGCGGACGATAGACTCCACCGGCAACCGCCAGCGCTAACGGCGTATCTTCGATGAACGAGGCTGGGGTCAACAGCCGCTGTTCAAACGCCAAGCCATACAAGAACGGCTTCAAAGTCGATCCAGCTTGCCGCCGTGCTATGACTCCGTCCACATACGCTGCGCTCGACAAGTTGCCGCTGCTGCCCACATAGGCCAACACTTCACCAGTCGCATTGTCCACCACGAGCACGGCACCATCTTCAACACGCTGGTCACGCAGCTCAAGGAGGTGACGATGCAAAGAATCGAGAGCAAGACGTTGCAAACGCGCATCAAGCGGGGAATGCACGGGCGACGTAGCAGGCGCTTCTCTGAAGAGTCGCTGGGCCGCATGCGGTGCCAACATGGTGCCCAACCCGGAGGCCATCGGGGCGTGCACGATTTGCGCAACAACACGGTCAGTCTCTTCTAGGGCAAAGGTACTAGGCAACATCTGCGCAATTCTCCGCGCACGTCGCTGTAGTGTTTCCAACGCAGCATTCGGAGCTGGCAGAAGGGCGACCAGTCCTGCAGCCTCGGCTGCTGTCACGCCGTGGGGATTTTTATGCAGCAAGATATAAGAAGCCGCGGCCACACCTTCAAGCTCTCCGCGAAATGGCGCAAGGTTCAAGTACGCTTCGAGGATCTGTTCTTTCGACCACTGACGCTCCAATGCCCAGGCACGACGCATCTGCCGCCATTTTCCCCACGGTTCAGCAAAAGCAGTAAGCGTCGGCCACCGTCGGACAAACTGCTTGCTCTTTACCTGACGCTCAAGAAGGTTCGCCACCTGCATAGAGATCGTACTCGCCCCACGCAGTCGAGCGCCGGCGAGACTGCGGCCCAGCACGGCTCCTGCGGCGTACCAATCCACTCCAGTATGGGTAAAGAACCGCCGATCTTCGGCCCTCACCACAGTGCTCAGCAGTGCTGGCGAGATGCTCGCCAAAGGTGTCCACGACAATCGCCGCACGTGCATATCCACGCGAACTTCGTGCAAAAGCACCCCATGACGATCGACCAGCGCTTTCTCCGAAGGTTGGTAGGCGTCGCGCACCTGGGCAAATGTCGGTACCGACTCTGAGGGAAGCCCAAGGAGCAAAAGGATCAGGGCAACACTCACCAGGATCCCACCACTCAGCAGCCACCACCAGTTTTTCACGCTCGACCTCATGGCTGCACCTCAATCACGGTGTTCGGTAGCTCACCGAAGGCTTCCGGTGCATACAAGGCTTCGACCCGTGTCGGCGGCAGATGGAAGGTTCCACTATGATTCAAGCGTACCGTGTACTCGGTCACAAACTTGCCCTTCGGGACAAATTCATAATACGCACGAAAGGCAGAGAAGGCGCGTTCTTCGAAGGTCGGCCAGAGCGTCCCGGCAGACACAGCACCTTGTAGGGCAAGCTGCGAGTCGCGCCCCAGGCCACTGCCCACGTGCGCAGCACCGGAAGGAATGGGGTCGTTGACTACCACCCACGTCATCTCGCTCTGCGCCTCAATTTCCAAATGCACTTTGAGAATATCGCCGCGACTCCATTGCCCTGGCGCGCGGGCTTCAATGGGCGTCAGTGTTTTACGGATCTGGTAGCCGCTACTCAGCGGTGCTGTCAAAGGAATAGCCGCGCGACTCTGCATCATCACCCACGGGCGACCAGTGCCGCGATGCTCGGCTGTTAGCTCGGCGGCTTGCTCAGGCCAGGGCAACAGTAAAGTGTTTCCTGTAGGATGCTGCCCCCAATCCAGTGTCGCTTCACTCCCAGCAAGGTGCGTAGTTGTCACACCGGACACAGGCTGCGACTCCATCGCTTGTGCAAACTTCTCGACTGCCAAAACGCCCCAGGCATTCGCTAAAGTAAGGTCCCAAGCTCCGCGCTGCTGACGGGCAAGCGTCCCACGCACGATCCGCCCGAGGTCCTCCTTCCAAAGCCCGTGGCGCAAGAGGTGCAACAACAAGCGTACAGCATTGACATCAGCGGACTCCATGAGCCACCAGAGCTGATCGCTGCGCTCAGTGGAGAAACCCATCGTTGTGCCTTGAAAATTCAGGCGGGCACGCACAATTTGCTCGGCCTCACGGAGGCGTACCTCTCGATCCGGCACGTCAGGCAACTGCAACACCAAACTCCACCAATCCAACACTGTCGTCGTCGGCCACAGCTGCGGGTCAATCGTGATCGTGCTCAACACCTGAGCATCGGCTTTGCCATAGCGTGCCAATGCTGCTAAGGCCGCGACTTTACGCAGCGCCAAATCTGCTGCCTGCACGGCCATGGTGCGCACGGTCAAGCCAGCTGCGAAACGTTGGAGACCGCTAATCATTTGCTCTTCGCTACTTTTAGGAAGTTTCCATCCAGCCTCGGCACTAATAGCTAGTACGTAGGCAGTGAGCGTCTCGCTGCCGTATTCCATGGCAGGAAAATATTTCAGGAGTCCGTCGCCATCGAGATACGAAGGCAACGCGGCTGAGACCTCTTGCCACAGCCGTTCGTCACGCAGAGCCACGGCGCGAGACACCCGCTGTTCTAGACACGTATAGGGATAGCGACGCATCCACTCCCGCACGCTTTCGACGCCACCCGTCAGAGTCGGACTGAGCAACACCTGCACACCACCACGATCCGGCAGCGCGTCGAGCGGACGCGCGACCGTCGCCCGCCACTCAGGTTCCCACTGGGCAAGCGTCGCCTGAAGGGTACGCACTGGCACGGCGGCATACACGCTCTGCTGCGCTTGCACACGATCCCGAACCCCCTCCCCGACCTCGACCTCGAATTCGTATTGCAAACTCTCCACGCCGTGAGGCGCGATCAGCTCCCAGCCCACTACCTGCGCCTCTCCAGAGGCAAGTTGAAGTGTCTGCGCATCCAGCGTTCCCAGCGGTGCCGACACCTGACCTTTCACCGCAACACTTAGGGTGTGGTCGGTCGTGTTACGCACCGTCACTTCGGCACGGAACTCATCACCTTCTCGCACAATCGGCGCGAGTCCAGGCAAGACCATCAGATCTTGTGTGACGCGAATACTCGCCGCGCCAGCACCGAAACGACTCACCCCAGCAGTGGCAACGGCAGCAATACGAAAGCTGGTCAGGGAATCGTTGAGCGGAATCTCCACCGTCGCTTCCCCATGCTCATCAAGTACCAACCTGCCACGCCACAAGAGCAGCGTATCAAAGAGTTCTCGCGTCGCGTGCCGGCCACCGCCCCCGCCGTGCGGCAATGCCTTGAGTCCGTAGTGACGTTTGCCTACGACTTGCATCTGCGCGGTGGCGGTGACCACCTCATAGGCACGGCGGCCCATCATGGCGTCCAAAACATTCCATGTGGAGTTGGGTAGGAGTTCCAACAAGCCCTCATCAACCGCTGCAATCGCCACTTCAGCGCCGGGAGGCAAAGCTGACCCATCGGCTGCGCGAACGAGAATTTTTGCGCTGACCTTCTCACGCACACGATACACGTCGCGTTCGGGCTTCACCGTCACTTGTAATTCGTGGGCCTGCCACCCGACGCGGAGTTCGGCAATGCCGAGCTTGAAGGCGGGCTTACCAAGGTCCACCAATGCGGTGGCTTGCACATCCCCGACCCGACCACGGACGACGAAGACCGACACGAACACGTTGGGCGCATACTCCGGCTTCATAGGCAGGTCGATCACCGGCTCTGAGCCGGACAGCGGAAGAACCACGGTGTCGAGAATCCCACCATCGCGCTCGACGGCTACCAATGCCATCGCTTGACGAAACGGCATGCGCACTTGCAAACGTGCTTGCTCGCCAGGTTCATAGCGACGACGTTCAGACAATACGTCGATGCGATCACTGTCTTGTCCCGCAAACCACCAGTCGTCCTGCCCACTCTTATCCGCCACCCACACCTCACCATGCGCAGCGCTGCTATTCCCAGCGTCATCGGTCACGGTAGCAAGCAGGACCACGTTGCCAGACGCTGGCGGCTTACCTTCACAGCGAAGGACGCCGTCGGCACCAGTTTTTCCTTGGCAGAACTCGCCAAGCCGCTTGATCTCTTCGCTATTTTCATACGCATAGAAACCACCCACCAAACGTTTACGGTGGGAATAGGTTTTTTGCGCAAAGGCTTCGATGCGCACCAGTGCTGCCGCCACCGGCTTTCCTGAGACATCCAGAACAGCGGTGTGTGCCACCAGAGTTTCACGTGTTCTTGTCCACTCTTCTATTTTGATCCCGACCAGCCGCTGCGCCGGCCACAAAGGAAGGATATGGGCAACGGTTTGCACCTGGCCGTTGGGATCACGAAATTCCAGCTCGGCGGCAACCTCTTGCGCAGCAGGGGAGCGAGGAAGATCGTGGATGCTGGCTCGCGCCGTTCCAGCGCCATCCAGCGCCAAGACTGTGCGTTGTTGCGCGGGCACCTTCCCTGGGGCAGCACTGCCGTCGTCCCCTCCTTCGTTTTCGCTGCGACGTGTGAAGCTCTCTTGCACAGTTCCATTGACGAAAACAAATTCGCCAAACCCTTCGGGAGGAGGAAACGTCTTGTTTCGTACTTGCGAACGCAGCACCACTGGCAACTTACTGGCACCACCACCGGCGAGGTATTGCACGCTCAGCTCAAGCGCGATTTCCGTCGCGGCAATCGCCGCTGCCGTCGGGCCTTGCAGCGAGGCTTTCATCAGCGGCACGCGGAATTCCTCGACGCGAAAACTTCCGGCTGTCCATTCTTGCTCCGGCAACGGTGGCAACGTCCGATTGACCTCTTCGGAAAACACCGGCCCGACCAGTTCGGTCTCCTTTCCGTTCGGGCGCATCAACACAATACGGTACTGGCCAAGTTTGGCCTCTTTAGGAATTTCCCACACTGTCTCGCTACTACCGTCGGCTTGCCACGACACCGGAAACTCATAGCGCTCGTTGCTTCCCTCATGACGAAGAACAAGTGTGGTAGGTCGTTCGGCATGGGTCGCAAGCGCAAACCCGCGCGGCGTGCGCTCGCGCAGTAGGTGTTTCATGTACACTATCTCACCGGCGCGAAAGAGCGGGCGATCAAGGACAGTATGCACAACGAGGGGAGCGCCGTAGTCCGCCGATGGCAACTGAAACCGCCAAGGCTCAATCCCGTTCTCCCAACTCGAATGGACAAAGCCGAGATCGTCAGCCGTCTGGGCAATCACGAACACGCCACTCTCAAGATCATCGAGAGCATCAATCTGCGAAAAGTCATAAAAATCGTTGAATGCGTCTTCCGCCCAAGGGCAACGCGGCAAAGCCTCGTCAGCAGGCAATCCGCCAAAGCGAGCGAGGCCGTGCTCGTCCGTCTGCCCTTTCCACAACGCAACTCCTTGGCAGTTTTGCACAGTCACCCAAGCATTGGGCACCGGCTTGCCGGAATCGAGTGCCGTGACCCACACTAAAGAAGACTCACGCCCATGCTTGAGATGGACAGCGAGATTCGTGACGAGCGCCGCCGCTGGCACGTACATCGGTTGCGGTTTATCCAGCAATACTGCCCCGAGTTTGGCGCTTTCCAATTCGACCACGTACAGTCCAGGTGCCGAGAACGGAATCCCCACGACCTCAAACGACTGTGCGCCGTTGGGACGCGGCAGCGTCATCGTCTGGGGTGTACGCTGGCTGCTGTCGCGCCCTTGGGCAGCAAATATTGATGCCTCTCGTTTCGCCGTCGCGATCTTCCGCAACCACGGCAACACATCTTCTGGACGTTCAGGAGGGATGCGCCACATGCGCGCCTGAAGCCGACGCCAATACTCCTGAAGCTGCTCGCTCATGCCCGAGGGCGGCTCCTGTTGTGAGTCTATGCGCAGCGCACGGGTTTGCACTTCTTCTTCGAGATTGCGCACAGTCACCGGCAACACCGGGTCAGCCTTCCACTCAATGATGCCAAAGCGGGCTGCGAATTTGGCCAACGGCGGGAACGCCCCGGTTTTTACAGTGAGCGGAAAACTCCCGGCATTCACTAGCGTGCGCCCAGCCTCATCCGTCAGCCCCGAAGGAAGTTGGAGCTGAAACGTCATCTTCTCGGGAAACGGCCCGGGGAAGGACACGCTCTCGGTGAACCCTTCGCCGTCGTTCACAGATGCCTGCGGCCACAGCTTGCCTTGCGCATCTGTGAGGAGAATGTCCTTGGCTGTCGCAAATGCTACCGGCGCGGAAAATCGCAGCCGGAGCGGACGGAAAGGAATACATTCCGCTCGCTTATTTTCCCGTTGGCAGACAAAATCAGCTTTGAAGGCTTCGCGCACCTCAAAGGTCAACGTCTGGTCTTGTGCAACCGGCACACCGCTGCGGGACGTGACGCCAGCGCCCCACACCAAAGTCACTTTGGCAGCATTGGGAAATCGTTGCCGCGCCTGAAGCACGACCAAGGGTCCGGTGCGTTGTTCGGGATAAAGCGTTTTGACAATCGCCTCTCGTGCTTCGCCAGCTAACACGTGTACGCCGATACGCTCGGGCAAACCTTCGACAGAAAAAGAAACGTGTTCCAGCACCGAGGCTTCCGTCGGCTCAGCATCAAGGAACAGCACGAACGCTTGGTCTTCTTCGACGGGACCGTAGGGAAGTTGAGAGAGGATCACCGGACCGCCGGTGGAAAAGACAAACTCTTGTGGCCCAGCAACGCCTTGCCCGGACAAGGTGCGCAGATCTGCACGTAGCCGAAAGGTGCACCGCAGGCCAGCCGGTAGGTCACGAGAGAAATCGTAGACCCAATTGCGGTTATCCGCCCAGCGTGAGACTCCAGTTTCCGGGCAGTCAATGACAAATGGCTCCACAGACACACGTGGATCACCAAACGCCACCACCGGCTCGGAAAACCGTGCTGTGACTTGGCGCACCCCTTTAAGCGCGCCTTGCGGAGTGAACTGGAGGACGTGTAATCCGGCAGTCCCGGGAGCTGCGATTGCGCTTACACAATCAAGGCCAACGAGAAAAAGCGTCGCAACGAAAAAACGGAGCCACGGCATAAGCCCTCCATTACAGCCAGCGCGACACGGGGGTCGCAGTTGCGCTTTATTTTCCGGCCCTGCTCTTGGCTTTTTTCTTCACCTTCTTGGCCTTGTGCGGACCTGGGCCACTCCGCGCTGGCGGCATAAACGTCCCGCGCTCTTGCATGAGCTGAATTTGCCGATCAATCACTTCAGTCTTGTATTCGGCATGTTTCATCGGCGTCCGGTTGAGCCACAGATTCTTGGGATAGATCGGTTGCTCGTAAATCAGCGAGAGGACCTCTGTCCGCAAATCCTTCATCCAGTTCATCAACGGCGAACGCACACGAAATTCCCGCAGCGATTCGATGTCGATGACGCCACCGCAGTAGGACGATCCGGCACCGTAGTTGTGCAAAGACACGATGCGGCCTTTGAAATCGACAATCATCGACCCCCCGCCAAACGTATCTACCGGTAACTTTGAGTCAGGCAGCAGATAGTACGTTCCGAGGTTAGGAGCGACCATGTAACAGGTGTTATCCAGGGCGCGGGCGCGGTTTTGAATCTCCCACGCGCCATTGCCCACATGAGGCTCTGGATAGGCCGGGCGGCAAATGACTTCGGCACCGTTGACGGCCAACCCACGAATCAGTTCTGGATACGAGCCTTCATTGGCCATGCACAGGCCGATCTTGCCAATGTCCGTATCCGCGACAGGAAAGAACGCATCTAGCGAACGCCCATGCAGCTCGATCCATTTGTCCCACACGTCATGCGGACACACCGAATGCTCGACGGGAAACAACGGAGAGTTTTTGCGGTGCTTGAGAATCACCTTTCCCTGGGGAGACAAAAGAAAAACGATATTGAAGAACAACCCAGGAAATTCTGGCTCACGTGCCTTGGCTGTCGCCACGAGGTAACACTTGAACTCGCGGGCAAGCTTGCCGAGCTGCTCAGTCTCTGGTCCAGGGATATCAATAGCGATCTCTTCGGCGTATTGGCGATGGTCCCAATCGAACACTTCATCGGTAAACCCTTGTAACGCCCCCTCGGGAATGACAATCAGCCGTACCGGTAAGTCGAGGCTCGACAGCCAACATGCTGCCGCGCAAACTTCATGAATATGATCGATGTTCTGGGTGATTTGTTCGCGTTTCAGCACCCCGCGCACGGTGGGTGAAATACCTACGGCTGTATACGACTCAATCGCTTTTGCCATCGTCCCCTCTCCTTCCATGTCGAACTCTGCCGAACCTGTGCGGCGGACGATAGCATGAGCGACTAGGGGAAGAAAAGCGTGAGCGTCGTGACTGCTGAAGCGGCTCCACGAGAAGGTGCGCGGACGATGCTACAGCACCTCCGGCGTTTCCAAATCCAGCACCGCCAGCAGCCGCCCATACCCGATGAAAAGACCAATCATCATGCCCAGCTCGATAATCTCGGCGGGGCTGAACTCGCTTCGAAGGGCGCGAAAGAATGCGGCGTCAATGCCTTGATGATGCAGCGCCATCTGTTCGGCAAATTGCAAGGCGAGCTTTTCACGCGAAGAGAACAGCGGCGAGTCGGCAAAATTCGCGAGGGCGCGCACGACCTCATTCGTCACACCTTCCTGCACGGCCCGTGCAGTACGTGAACGCTGTCAGGTGCGGCATTCGTTGAGTTCCGCGATCTTGAGGCGGACGATCTCCTTGAGTTTGCTATCGAGCAGCCCGTTGAGGCGCGTCGGAATGTAAAAGTCGTAGAACGCTTTGCTCAGTTCTGGATGCAGCCCCATCGCCTGGAAAACCGCAGGGTTGAAATCCGGGCAAGCTTGCTCGAAGCGTTCAAGAATGTCGCGGAGGTCCGGGTCTAGTTGTGTACGCGGCACTAAATCTAAGCGGGCCATCGCCTACCCCTCCAGTCTGGCATCTCCATGTTGTGTACTCAGGACTTCTCTTTCAGCGCCGACAGCCGCTTGCGCACTTCCCCAGCACTCGGTGCAGCGGGGACGAGTTCGAGGAATTTCTCGTAAGCAGTGATGGCTCCGGCTTTATCACCTTTACCCTCAAGCGCTTCGCCGAGGTTGGCATACGGTGGGGCGTATTTGGGATCGAGTCGCGTCGCCTCGCGCCATTCAGTAATGGCACCTTCTATATCGCCTTTGCGCACCAACAGATAACCGTAGTTGCCTCGTAACGATGCGGACGAAGGCACAAGGTTGACCGCCGAACGATACTCAATCAGCGCCCCTTCCAGATCGCCCTTCTCTTGCAGCGCATCACCGAGGTCCGCCCGCGCCACTGCGTCACGGCCATCTAAACGCACCGCCTCACGCAGATGGTGTATAGCATCGTCCAATTGTTTTTTGTCGCGCAAGGCAAGGCCAAGGTCGTGGTGAGCACGCTTCAACCCAGGGTCGAGCTGCACGGCTTCTTGCCATTGCCCAATGGCCCGGTCGGCTTCGCCATGATCGTAAAGTTCCTCGGCAGCAATCGCTGCCGCTTGCGCTTTAATTTGGTTTGCCTCTTGTGGAGACAATCCCCCTTGCGCCCAGAGGGGCGTCTCTCCCAAGTTCATCGTCCCCACCACCAGCGTTACCAATCCCAGAGTAGACAAAACTCTTTTCATACTTCTTTCCATCATCTTGCACTTATGCCCGACGCAGTTTGTAGCGTTGAATCTTTCCCGTCGCCGTCTTTGGCAGCTCAGCGACAAATTCAATCCAACGCGGATATTTGTGTGGCAACGTTCTCGCTCTAACAAAACTTTGCAATTCATCGGCGAGAGTTGCCGAGGGCGAATAGCTTTCTTTGAGTACCACGAAAGCTTTAGGCTTCACCAGCGCGTGGTCATCTTCCCAGCCGACCACAGCAGCTTCGAGTACAGCAGGATGCTGAAAGAGCACGCCTTCCACTTCGGCGGGTGAGACCCACTGGCCGGACACTTTGAGCATGTCGTCTGAACGCCCGCAGTACCAATACACACCTTCAGCATCTCGATAATACGTGTCTCCTGTGCGTAGCCAATCGCCCTGAAGTGCGCGGCGAGTTGCTTCGAGTCGCCGCCAGTAACCAGCGGTCACGCTGCCACCTTTGACAAGCAGATCGCCGACCTCGTCAGGCTGCGTCTCAACTCCACGTTCATCGACAACGCGCACTTCATACCCTGGCACCGGCGTCCCCGAGCTTCCCGGTCGCACCTGCCCGAGACGATTCGACAGGAAAATGTGCAGCGCTTCAGTGGACCCTATGCCGTCGAGGATTTCGACGCCAAAGCGCTCGTGCCACTGTTTGAACAGTTCCCCTGGCAGCGCCTCTCCCGCCGACACACACACACGCAAGCTGGACAAATCATGTTGCGATGCCGCGTCTTTCACTTGCAGCATAGCGGCGTACAAGGTCGGTACTCCAAAAAAAACCGTAGGTCGATAACGCTGAATCGCAGCATACATGCTGTCGGGCGTGGGGCGTTCAGAGACGAGCGCCGCCGTGGCCCCAGCATGGAAAGCAAAGGTCATCCCGCCACCAAGGCCGTAGGCAAAAAACAGACGGGCGGCGGACAGCGTTGTGTCGTTCGGCCCCAAGCTCAGCACGTCTTTCGCATACGTCTCTGCGCAATACCAGAGGCTGCGATGTACATGCACGACACCCTTTGGTGAGCCAGTCGAACCGGAACTATAGAGCCATAACGCCATGTCGTCGCAATGCGTTGGTGCGGCGTCCATCTCTGGCGACTCGTTTGCCATCAAGCTTGCGAGTGACGGGGCGTCATCATTTCCGGCTCCCGTGACAATGCGCTGACGCAAGCGACGCGAAGTCACAGATACCACAGTCGGCCACAGCTCTGGAGAGACAACCAGCAGGCTCGCACCGCTGTTTTCTAAGACGTAGGCATATTCGTCGGTACGCAGAAACGTATTAATCGGCACCGGCACCGCGCCAATCTTCATCGCGCCCCAAAAACTGTAGACAAAGTCGGGAGAGTCCCACGCCGCTACGACAATGCGCTCTTCAGGGCGGACTCCCAAACGCAGCAGCGCGTTGCCAGCGCGATTCACATTGGCAGCCAATTGCGCATAGGTGACGGACTGATCGTTCCACCGTAGCGCTACACGATCTCCACGCCCAGCGGCCACGTGTCGATCAATAAATGCGGCAGCCGCGTTAAAGGATTCTGGGATTTCTGGAATAGGCATGCCTTCCCCTTGTTAAGGATTGGTTGTGTACTGCGATTTCGGCGGGAAAGTGCGGTCAATGCAATGGTCATTTGCTTAGGGTACATAACAAAATTCTGGATTCCGGCTTTCGCCGGACTGACGACCCTACCGCGCTCGTCATTCCGGGCAAGGCCGCAGGCCGCGACCCGGAATCCAGTAAAAGTTTGAGAAGGCTTTGCCCAGCAATCGTTATGCACCCATTTGCTTGAGGGACGCATCCGCATCGGTATGCAGAGCGGAGGCTGTCCGCTCTGCACTCCCGTCCTACGCAGCCCAATGCCCGCGCATGAACTCCCCAACCCGCACGATGGCCTGTTTCCCTTCCGGCAGCATCGGGTGGAACGCATGCCACACATGGATCATGTCGTCCCAGATCTCCAACGTACTGCTTACGCCGTCAGCTTTTGCCTTTTGGTCGAGCTTGATCGAGTCATCGAGCAACACTTCGTCGCGCCCAACGTGAATCAGCAGCGGCGGGAAGCCCGCGAGACTCGCAAAGTTCGGTGAGGCATACGGATGTTTGGCATCAGCAGTGCCGAGATAGCGACCAGCCATTTTGTTGATCCCGCTCGGAGCAATCATCGGGTCGGCCTCAGCACGGGTCTTGTACGATTCGTTCGTACAGGTCAGGTCTGACCACGGGCTAATCGGCACGGCAGAAGCCGGCATGGCGAGTCCTTGATCCCGCGCCGATACCAAGGTGGCCAAAGCCAACCCGCCACCAGCCGAGTCGCCGGCGATCGACAAATTCTGCGGCTTGAAGCCTTGCTCCAAAAGCCAACGGTAGGCAGCCACACCGTCTTCGACTGCCGCCGGGAACGGGTCCTCTGGTGCCAAGCGGTAATCGACGAGCAACGCTGCGGCTTGCGCGGCACGGGAAATCTCCCCAACCATCGAGCGATGAGTGTTGATCGAACCCATCACATACCCGCCGCCATGCAGGTAAAGAATTGCCCTGCCAGCCTGCACCCCCGGCGCACGTACCCATTCGGCAGCGCGACCGGCCACAGTTACGCTTTCAACCTGGATGTCGTCCGCCGCCTTGAAAGCGACTTTTTCCATGCCTTTGCGCATGACCTCAAGCGGCACCTCGACGCCCGGCGGCACCGCCTTCTCGCGGATGATTTTCTTGAGTTTAACGATCTCTGGTCCTGCCATAGTACAACCCTCCTTCTTGAGAACTTGCGTTATTCAGCGCTGCGGTGACAGCGTTTCTTGATAGACGACCGCGCCATCGACCTTGTGAATCTTCACCGTCAAATTCCCGTCCGTGTCAATCTCGACCGCGCCATAGTTGAACCATGGTTTCGCCGCCTCGTAGCTGCGTACGTCAGTAAACTTCTCCGCGCCATAGAAAAAGAGCCGCTCGGTCCCCAGCGTCGTGTCGAACAGCGGATTGGGAAACAGCAGCGCACTCAGCGGGCCGGTAATAAATTCGCGCGGTTGGAACTTGGGAGCATCGGCAAACGGCGTATAACGGAACGCTGCCGCAAAATGCACGTCAGTCGTCAGCCAGATATTGTTGTGTACGCCCTGGCGCTGCATGAAGCGCAGGAGGTCGAGCAATTCCTGCTCGAATCCCACCTCTTTCTCATAATTTGCCCAGCCGTCGAGTCCGCCGGACTTGTTCAGATGCGGTAGCAGTTTTGACAGGCCCGTCACTTTGTCGAAGGCGGCGAATTCTTCTGGCGGGATTTGTGGACTCACGCCGGTCGGCACGGACATCGGCACGCTCGACACGATCACCTTCCAGGTCGCATCCGACTGCGCCAGCGTCGTTTTGAGCCACGTCAGTTGCTCGCGCCCAAGCATGGACTTGGGGGTTTTCGGGTCGTCGGGCGCGAAGTTCGCATCACGATATTGGCGGGTGTCGAGCAAGAGCAGTTCGAGATGTTTGCCCCAGCGCACGCTGCGATACAGCCGCTTCGGGGTGTCGGGATGTTCGGCAATTGGGTTGTAGTCGAGAAACGCCGCCATTCCCATCGCGATCAACGGTTTCTCCGCACTTTCCTTGGTCGGCCCAGGTGCAACATGCAACGGACCAAAATCGTTGCTGACTTCGTGATCATCCCAAATGGCATAGTACGGCATCCGCGCCAGCATCTGCCGGTAGCCGGTATCGTCGCGATTGTAGCGCCAGTGCGCCCAATAGTGTTGCAGTTCGCTAGCTGCGGGAAAATCACCGGGAACTTGCGCATTGCCGTAGAATCCAGTCGGCAGGCAAGCAAAGTCGGCATAAATCATGTCACCCAAAGCGAGGAAAAAATCGAGTGACTCACGGTTAAGAGCCTGAAAGATCGGATAGCCATCGTGCTGATCGCGACACACGCCGCCGCCAAGGTCGCCGCTCCAGGCAAACCGCACTGCCTTCGGACTCGCGTGAGCTGGTGCGGTGCGAAACGTGCCGCTCTCGGCTTTCCCACCAGAGAAGGCGACCGTATAACGGTAAGCGGTGTCAGGGGTTAAACCATCGACGACCACGCGACCAGTGAAATCGCGCACGGCGGACGCCGGAGTTTCGCGTTGGATCGCTTTGCCTTTGTTGGAGCCGTCAGGGCGTACAGTCACGCGCATGACACTCGCGCTGCTCGCCCGCGCCCAGATCACCGCACTCGTCGGCGTCACGTCCCCAGACGCCACACCATGCGTCACCTGTGGAGCGTTGGACTCAGCGCTATGCGCCAAGCCGCTCCAGCTCACGACCAACAGCACGACCGTCATCGTGCGCCACCAAAGCGAGAAGAAAACGTTGGGGTACGTCATGGGCAATGACGTAGCTGAAGCGGGCAGAAACGACAAGGGTCGGAGGGTACAGCGCGTCGTGCCCCTCCACGAACAATGCTGTGAAGTTAAGCCGCAATGTCATTGCGAGTCACCCAGAGCGCGGGGCGCTCAGCGTGGAAGCAGAAACGGGGACCCGTCCCTGGCCGTCAGTCCCGCGCAGGCGGGAATCCAGGGAGGTTAACTCGTTGCGACTGCTTGGGATTCCTGGATGCCCGCCGCAGCCTGCCCTCGCGAAGGCGGGGGCAGGTATGACGGAAATAGACCCCGCAAATTCAGAGTGACTGACTACTAGGTTTTTGCTTCTGGATTCCGGGTCGCGGCCTGCGGCCTTGCCCGGAATGACGGACGCGGCGGAGCCGTCGTTCCGGCCTACTTCCCAGTAAACACCGGCGTGCGTTTCTGCTCGAAGGCGGCAAGCCCTTCCTGCATGTCCGCAGAAGCGGTGTGTAGATCGAATACCGCGAGTTCCAATCGCAGCGCCGTGTCTTGTGGCTGGCTGAGGCCATCATCGACCAGAGACTTCATACGGGCTAAGCCGAGCGGGCTTTTGTTCGCGAGTTTGGCCACAACTTTTTCGACCGCAGTAGTCAGCTCGGCGTCGGGCACGACTTCGTTCACTAACCCCATCGCCAGCCACTCCCGCGCCGGGAGAAACTCTCCTGTGTACATCAGGTATTTGGCGCGAGTGGGGCCGATCTTGCGCGGTAAGCGTGCGCTGCTGCCGCCGCCGGGAATCAAGCCAAAGTTCGCGTGCGCATCGCCCAGCTTGGCGTTCTCAGCCGCGATGACCAAGTCGCAACACAAGACCAACTCAATCCCACCTGCCAGCGCTAAACCGTTCACAGCGGCAATCACCGGACGAGGGAAGTGTTCGAGGCGAGTGAAGGTCTTGTAAATCTCTTGCAGAAAATCTTGCAGCGCCCGCGGATTGCCACCCGATGACTCGCGAATGAACTTGAGGTCGGCACCCGCGCTGAAAGCACGACCAGTACCAGTCACAACGATAGCGCAGACTTCCGGATGGCGCTCGATTTCATCCAACGCGGCATCAATGCCGCTGACAACTGCTGGAATCAGTGCATTCAATGCCGTTGGTCGGTTGATGGTAATCCAGGCAGCCTTGTCGCGGATTTCAAAGAGGACGACTTGCTCGGACATGTGTCTTCCCTCACCTTTTTTGCTTCGTTACTTCGCCGCCTGTTCCACGAGTTCTACGACGTTCATGAGCTGCACGCGCTCGTCGGCCTCTTTGGCTTTGAGTCCATCGTTGAACATAGTGGTGCAGAACGGACAGGAAATGGCGATCACATCAGGGTTGGTTTCCAATGCTTGCCCGACGCGCAGGTGGTTCACGCGCTGGTCGCGCGGCTCTTCCATCCACATCCAGCCGCCACCGGCACCACAACACATCGCCTTGGTGCGGTTGCGCTCCATCTCTTGCAGGTGGGTGCCGGGGATGCGTTCGAGGATCTCGCGCGGCTTTTCGTAGACGCCGTTGTAGCGTCCGTAATAACAGGAGTCGTGATAGGTCACGTTGCGCTGGTTCACCTCGGGCTTGAGTTCGATCTTCCCGCGTTTGAGCAAGTCAGACAGCAGATCCGCCGCGTGGACGACTTCGTAATTGCCACCGAACTGCGGGAACTCGTTCTTCATGGTGTTGAAGCAGTGCGGACAGTTGACGATCACTTTCTTCACGTTGTAGCCGTTGATGGTGTCCACAGCCATTTGCGCCATGCTCTGATACAAATACTCGTTGCCCAAGCGGCGGGCGGTCTCGCCATTGCATGGCTCTTCTGGGCCCAATACCGCGAAACTCAAGCCTGCCTTCTGCAGCAGGCGGGCAAACGAGGCAGTCGTCTTCTTGTTACGGTCGTCGAACGCTCCAGCGCAGCCAACATAGTAGAGGTATTCGGCGTCGGGGTTATCGGCAAACAGCGGAATCTCTAAGCCTTCAGCTTCAGCCCAATCCATGCGCTTGTCGGCGCTCAATCCCCACGGGTTGCCTTGCGTCTCCATCCCCTTGAAGGTGCGGGTAAGTTCAGGAGGGAACCGTGCTTCTTCTTGCACGAGATGGCGGCGCATATCGACGATCTTATCGACGTACTCGATCATGACCGGACAGGCTTCTTCGCAGGCGCGGCAGGTGGTGCAAGACCACAGCACATCATCCTGAATCACGCTGCCGACGATATTGCGCGTGGCAGAGTCTTCCCTTTCGCCGGCTTTCGTCAGCATCTGTGCAGGGTTGTCGTAGAGATGATCGCGCAGGTTCAGCAACAGTTGCCGTGGGGCCAAGGGCTTGCCGCTGGCCGTGGCTGGGCAATTGGAAGAGCAACGCCCGCACTCGGTGCAACTAAACATGTCGAGCACTTGCTTCCAGGTAAACTGATCGATCTGCGAGGTGCCGAAGCGTTCGGAGTTTTCCAAGTCCATTTTATCCAGCGTACCGGTCGGCTCCATTTTTTTGAAGAAGACGTTGGGCAGGCCGGTAATCACATGAAAATGCTTGGACAGCGGCAGCACATTGAGAAAGGCGAGAATGACGAGGTTATGCGCCCACCAGGCGGTATCGCTGGCGAACTTGGCCCCAGCCACACCGAAAGCGGCATGCAGGCCACTGCCGACGAGACGGCTCACTGGTTCCCAAAACCGCCCAGCCTCAATCTCGGGATCACCAGCCAGATAGACCAGCCGCCCGCCGTCATACACCAACCCGCCGAGCACGATAGTCATGATGAAGAACAGAATTACGCGAGCTTCAGTATGCGACTGCTCGGCGAGCCGATCTTCTGCCGGACGAAAGCCAAAGAGCCGTTGAGGATGAGTGAAAGTCCAGCGCACTAACGCTGCCACCGCACAGAGGAAAACAGTCGCCTCCATCAGATCCCGCACCAGTAAGAGCGGCCCGCCAAACTGTTCCGGCGACAGCCCCGGGATGAAAAAATGTTCGGAGTAACCGCGGCCAAACATGGTGACCACTTGCACTCCCAGGATCATGAAGCCCCAGAAGATAAAGAAATGGAGCCAGCCCGCTGGCTGCTCGCCAACCACAAATTTTTTCTGCCCGAATCCGTAGAGCAACAACGCGCCGATGCGCTCAGGAATCCGATCAAGGCGCTCGACCGGTCGTGCCGCCGCTAAGAGACGGAAGCGACCATAGAGAGTACGAGCGAAAAGCCCCCCGGCCACGACAATGACCAGAGTGAAAATCATGGCAGACAACATGCACCTACTCCTTCTCCGACAACTTCCTCGCTGGAACGCAGGCACAGTAGCCGCTTTTGCCTAAATCCTCTAGCGAGGGGAGCGCCTAACTCAAATGAAGGACTGGAGAAATGCAAGGGGGAGCGAGAAGGAAAATGATGAAGGCGGAATGAGGAACGAGAACGGGCTACCGGGGCAGCCCGTCATTCCGGGCGAGCAACGCGAGACCCGGAATCCAGGGGCAAAAACCTGGATTCCCGCCTGCGCAGGAATGACAGCCAGGGACGGGTCCTCGTTTCTGTTTCCCTGCGGAGCGCCCCGCGCTCCGGGCAACGCGCAACGACACCTGCCTGTCTCTTTATTAGAGCCTCTAGAAAATCGCCACCGGCTGGCAAGGCGACCCGGTGCTGCCGGCGATACGTAGCGGCATAGCGATAAAAAGAAATTCGTAGCGCTTCTCCTCGGCACACGCCGTCACCAGCCGCTCAGGTTGCGCATTGTCAATCAGGCAGAGTCCCAAGAAAGGAATCCCCAAGTGTACGCCAAAGTCGATCCCTTGATACCCGACAGGGTATTCGTCGAGCATGTCCCAGGTTACGGCAGCCACGTCGTGGTTGCGTAGCCATTCGAGGCAGGCGATATGCAACCCCGGGCGGGCATTCACTGTCGCCATATTGGGTGCCATCGCTGCGGCAATGCTGGTCTTCACTGTTTCATAATTTTCTCGTCCGCTACGAATCACCACGACATCGCCAGGTTCGACCTTGATCCCGGCACGCGCGGCAGCAGCATCCAACTCGGGCGGGGTCACCGGCTGGCCGATATCGACGTAGCCTTCTGCTCGTCCAGCCGCAACATCCAGCAACACGCCACGCGTCACCACGCCGTCGAACCACACATCTAACGCACCCCACTGGGCACCACCGAAACGCACGCTGTCATCAAAGCTACGGCCATTGTACAACTGGCCCTGATACTCGACATGGCAGAGGGCATCCATATGGGTCACGGTGACGCCGTGATACACGAGCCCGACATAATCGACGGCAGCACGAGAATCGCCCCGTCGGATGGGGCAGAGCATGTGATGGTCCAGCGCCGGTTGCGGGGTCAGATCCCGCGACAACGATACCACCCGGCCACTGCGTGCCAACGCCATCGCCGCAGCTTGCTTCTTCGAGGTAATCAGGTTGAGCGTGCCGCGCTCATCGTCCTGCCCCCAACGCCCCCAATTGTTGAGTTTCTTGAAATACCCTTCGACCTCGGCTTGGGTCGGCGGTTTCCAGTCCGGCATGATGTGTTCCTCCTTAATCACCAGTGCATGACAGAATTCTGGATTCCGGGTCGCGGCCTACGGCCTTGCCCGGAATGACGAGCAAGGCAGGTTCGTCAGTCCCGCGCAGGCGGGAATCCAGG
>SXGS01064731.1_pt1 | contig 24763 bp, 15 predicted proteins | sample 3174681 | NCBI WGS metagenome assembly SXGS01 (sample SAMN11356861, study PRJNA531348) | freshwater metagenome | isolation source: freshwater sample F1-80 | place: China: Fuxian Lake, Yuxi | collected 2017-12-25 | reverse complement strand
GCTGCCCTTGACCTTGTCGTAGCGCTTCTTGGCGTCCTTCTCCGCGTCGCCCTTCGGCTCGTCGGGGTAGTCCGGGAGCGCGTATCCCTGCGCCTGCAGCTCGGCGATGGCGCCCTTGAGCTGCGGCACCGAAGCGCTGATGTTGGGGAGCTTGATGATGTTCGCCTCGGGCGTCTCCGCGAGACGGCCGAGTTCGCCGAGGTGATCGGGGCTGCGCTGCGCGGGCGGGAGCAGGTCCGCGAAGGCCGCGAGGATGCGCGCGGCGAGCGAAATGTCGCGCGTCTCGACCGTGATGCCCGTGCCCTTCACGAAGGCCTGCACCATGGGCAGGAACGAGTAGGTGGCCAGCGCGGGGGCCTCGTCGGTGTGCGTGTACAGGATCTGCTTGGCGGAGGGCATGGACTGGGGCGGCGCAGGGCGCCTTGGAGAGGTGCGGACGGCCGGAAAACCGGCCGCAGACGGTAGCAAACGGGCCCCTGCGGGGTCAGCCCGCGTGCGCGCGCGGCGGGCCACGACTCAGAAAATACGGGCCTTTCGGCACCTTGGCCATCCCATGTCCGAGGTCATAGCCGACGCTGCGGCCGCCGCAGTGGTTCGTCGCGCTTCCGTGCGACGCTCCTCCCCGCTCGTGGCCCCCCGGAGTATCCAGTCGCTTGGAAGACACCCCCCATTTCCTGACCGAGGACGACATCTACGAGCGCGGCTGGAGTCCCGAGATCCTCGCCGTGTCCCGGCTCGCGACGTACCGAGAGCTCGCGCTCCAGTCCGCGCCCAACGCTCGTCCCGTGCGCGTCTATCTCGCGTCGGACGTCGAGGCGCTCGAACGCATCGAAGTGCTGCAAGACGCGGTGGCCGCGCGCTTCGACGTGCACGCCGATCGCGAGGAGCTTGCGCGCCACTTGCGACGCTTTGCCCACCTCGACTCGACGCTCCCCCGTGCGACGCCGGCGCCCGCGGAGCTGCCCTTCGCGTTCCTCGAGTGGTGGCTGCAGCGCATGGCCGAGACTCCGGATCTCGAGCAGCGCGAGCTCGAACGTCGCCGTGCGCGCCGCCGCGCGCCGCGCAAGTGAGGAGCGTCGCGATGCCCAAGCGCTCCCCCATCTCCGTCATCGAACACAGCTACGACCTCGTCAACGGCAGTTTCTTCTGTCCTTGCTGCGGCGCGCCCCTGATGCGCCCCGACTCGGACCTGCTCGAGTGCCGTGCCTCCTGTTCGCTTGGATTGACCAAGGCTGCAGCATCGTCGAGGAACTCCCACACCCGAAGATCGCGCCGCTCATCACGGAGTGCGAGCGGATCGAGATCGACGTCTCGCCGCACGGCGAGGGGTTCCGCGCGCGACCTCCGCCGCGCACCGTGATCTTCCTGCTTGACGAATGCTACGGCCCAAGCGCGATCGAGTGGACTGGCCGGACCCCCTGACTTCGGAGCGCAACCATGACCGGACAACGTATCGACATCGACATCGACCCCAGCGCCTTCACCTTTCACTGCCCTGTGTGTGGCCACGTGATCCTGCGTCCCGAGCACGAGCCCGCACCCTGCGCTCACTGCACCTTCGTGTGGATCGACGCGCTTGCGGAGTTCGACGAGGCCATGTGCACGCCCGAGATCCTCGCGCGCATGAGGGTGCTCCCGCCGCCCGACGAGCGCTTCGACGAGGACGGATTCGAGTGGGTCTCCTGCTTCGCCGCAGAATTCCTCGGCCGCCTGCCCAACGGCACGATCGCGTTCTTCTTGTCGTGGTCGGGCATCGCCTGCGGCCCTGTCTCTGAGACAGTCGTCGTCGGCATCGACTTCGTGCCCAAGCAAGGCGGCGACGGCGGGGAGGGGGACATCCGCGGATGCGACCTCGACCTGTTCCATGACGAGGAAGGCGAGGAGTGGAAGCGCGGCAGCTCGGACCACGACAGATCGAGCTTCGGCTGAGCGTTCGACCGGGCTGCCAGCGACTCCGCGGGCAGCCGGTTGAAAGAGACTTGTCGCGAACTCGTGCGCTCCTTGTCGTGGCGATGAATGCGACGCAGGAACGTTGGATGCGGCCTTCGTGGCCGCTGAATACGACCCGACGAGCGTGTCGCCGTGCCGGCGAAGAGCCAGCAGCCGTCGCAGAGCACGTCTCGATGGGCAGCTAGGCCGAAGCGTGCAGGCGCTGGGCGAGCGCCTCGGCCTGCGCCGTGATGCGCTCATGCAGACCTTCGGGACGCACGGAGTCGGCCCGCTCCGTCGCGAGACTCAGCGTGGAGCGCGTGTCGGGCGTCAGAAGCGCGTCGACGAGCGGGAATTCGGCGCGGTCTTCCTTCACCTTCAGCAGATGGCCACGGAGCCTCGAGTGGTAGTCCTCGGCCGCGCTTTCGAAGGCAGGCAGCGCGCGCGTCACTCCGCTGGATTCCGCCGCGAGCGCGTTGCGCATGCGCGCGAAGGCGAGGGGTGGCATTCATGAGGCGCGCGATGCCGCGCGCGCCGTCATGGCTGACGCCGATTGCGTACAGTCCGTTTCGGCACTCCTGCGTCACGGTCCGGAGCGCATGGGTGAGCTGGTGCGCGAGCTGCGAGAGTGGCTGGAGCAGCACGAGTACGACTCGCTGGACCGGGCCAAGGGCAGCATGAACCTCGAGCACTGCCCGGACCCGCGCGACTTCAAGCGCGCGAACTATGTCCAGTTCCTGCAGAGTTGGCGCTTCGAGTGAGGGCTTGCGCCGCCCCGGGCTCCCGACGCTATCGTCTCGGCATTCGCAGACCGCGGTCGCGGCGCGAGGGAGCTTGAACGATGAATGCAGTCGTACGTCCGTGGAACGTCGGTCTGGTCGGGACTCTCGCTCTCGCAGTCGCCTCGTGCGGTGGAGGAGGAGGCGGCGGTGACGACCCGGTGCCGCCGTCCCTCGCCGGTACCGTCCAGTTCGTGCCGACAAGCGCTCCGCCCGCCATCGTGCAGAACACGCCGTCGCTCGCCGATGCTCGACCGGCCTTGGCTCTCCGCGCGGGCAATTCGCAGCGCGTGCAGGGTGCGCTCGTCGGCGGTCGCGACCTGCTGCGGCTGCGCAGCGACGAGCGTGTCGCGGTCCGCGTCCGCATGACCTCGGGTGGCGATGTGCGCATGGCACATCAGGATCCGATCTCGCTGTCGGTGGCCGAGCCCGCGAGCGAGCTGCGCTTTCTCGCGCGCGGCCTCGAGGACATGATCCTGCATGGCACGGATGGCAGCTACGAGCTGGACGTAGCCGTGCGTCCCCTGCCCGCCCGAGTGGCGCTCGATGGGCATCTCGGCGCATTCCTCGCGGGTGATCGACTCGAGCTGGACGCCGACAGCGGCGCCGTCGCCTCGTTCTCCTGCGCCATGCCCCTGCGCGCCAGCCTGCGCTCCTCGGGCGGGCTGAGCGTGCTCAACCTGCGCGGCAACCTGCTCGGGACGATCCCTTCCGGCGGTGGCGAGCTCGAGCTCGAGCTCGGCATGCTCGCGCACGCGACGATCGTCGCGGTCGAACAAGGTGCGCTGACGCTCGCGGCCCACATTACCGAGTCGGCGCTGGCTATCGCGTCCGTCGCGAGCGTCGAGGCGGAGCGCGCCGCGTTCGGGCTCGAGCAGTCGCAGGCGCTGGCTTCGGTGCCCGCTGCCGAGTTCATGCCGGGAGAGCTGCTGGTGCGACGCTTCGGCAACGCGGACGTGCGCGAGGCGCTCGCGCAGCGTGGTGCCCTCGAGAAGCAAGTGATTCCGGAGACGAGCACGCTCGCGGCGCTCGCCCTGCCCGAGTCCCTCGATGCCGAGGAAGCCGCGCGCACGACCCTCGCGGCCATGGCGGCCTTCGCGGCGGATCCCAGCGTGGAGTGGGCCGAGCCCAACTTCATTCGGCGCGCGCTCGGCGGCGGAACCACGGAGCCCAACGACCCGTTCTACAACAAGCAGTGGCACTACGACTTGATCCGTCTGCCACAGGCATGGTCCGTGGCCACGGGCGATCCGAGCGTGATCGTCGCCGTGATCGATACCGGCTCGCGCCCGCACCCGGACCTCGACGGCAACACGATCGCGGGCTTCGACTTCATCAGTGACCCCACCATCGCAGCCGATGGAGATGGACTGGATCCCGATGCCACCGACCCGGGTGACGGCGACGCCTTCCGACCTTCGAGCTTCCACGGCACGCACGTGGCCGGAACGGTGGGCGCCGTCTCCAACAACAGCCTCGGCGTCGCGGGGGTAAACTGGAACTGCTCTCTCATGCACTTGCGCGTGCTGGGCGTCGGCGGCGGACTCGACGCGGACATCGCCCAGTCCGTGCGTTACGCAGCGCGACTCTCGAACTCCTCGGGCACGCTGCCGCCGCAACGCGCTCGCGTGATCAACATGAGCCTCGGCGGCCCGGGCTCGAGCTCGACGATGCAGTCGGCGGTGACGGCCGCGCGCAACGCGGGCGTGGTGATCGTGGCGGCAGCCGGAAACGAGAACTCCAGCGTTCCCTCGGTCCCGGCGAGCTACACGGGCGTGCTCTCCGTCGCGGCCGTCGACCTCAACGCGAACAAGGCGTCCTACTCGAACTTCGGCTCGACCATTGATCTCGCTGCGCCGGGCGGCGACACGGCCGTGGACCTGAACAATGACACGTTCCGCGATGGCGTGCTGTCGACCATGGTCACGCAGAACGTGTTCGCGCCGACGCTCGAGGTCCTGCCGGGGACCTCGATGGCCTGCCCGCACGTGGCGGGCCTCGCGGCGCTGATGCTCGACGTCAATCCGGCCCTGACGGTAACGGAGATCGAGACGATCCTGATCACGACGACCGTCGACCTCGGAGCGCCCGGCCGCGACGACATCTTCGGCAACGGGCTCATTCAGGCCGACCGCGCGCTCGCGGCCGCGGCGGGTCAGTCGAGTGCGGCGCCGGTGCTCTCGGCCAATCCGAGCGCGCTGCAGTTCGGCTCGACCACGACCCAGCTGTCGATCACGATCGCGAACACGGGCACCGGGAGCCTCGACGTCGGCATTCCGACCTTCACGCCCACGAGCGGCGGCGCGTTCGCCACGCTCGCGGTCGTGGCTGCCACAGGCGCTACCGACGTGTCCGCGATCACGGTCACCGTCAGTCGCACGGGACTCCCCACGGGCAACTACGCCGGGACCATCACCATCCCGAGCAACGGCGGCACGGCGCTCGTGTCCGTCGCCATGAGCGTCGCGCCGGTCGTTCCGCCCGAGAACGTGGACCTGTTCCTCGCGCTGATCGATGCGAGCCTGCTCGTTCCGGGAGCCACGGAGGTGCCCGTGACCGCAGTCGCGCTGCTCAACCCCACGACCGGACTCGCCTGGTTGCTCGATCGAACCACGGAGGATGGTGCCATTCCTGCGGCCGACTACATCGTGGTGTGCGGCTCGGATGACGACGGGGACAAAACGATCTTCGGCGCTGGCGATGTCTACAAGGGCGCGTGGCCCCTGCTCAATCAGATCGAGACGATCCCCGTCGCCACCGGAGACCAGTACATCGGAGTCGACTTCGTGGTCGGCGCCTCGTCCCAGACCCTCACGGGCACGCCCAGCTGGATTCCCGCGCAGGGATTCCGAATTCCCGGGCGTGACTGAGCGGGGCGCGCCCCGCTCTCAGTGGCGCACGACGAAGTCGACCTCGACCGTGCCGGCGGGCAGGAGCACGACTTCGTAGGGCGAGGTCAAGGCCATCGTCTGCACGGAGCCAGCCTGAGGCACGCGCTCGCGGGCCTCGACGACGAGCTTCCCGCCGGTGTAGTGCACGCGCTCGACGGCGATCGAGTATCCACCGCTCGGGCGCGGTCCCGCGAGCACGAGCGCGGGGCGATAGCGTGAGAAGTCGACGGTCGGCGCCGCGGGCTGCGGCAGCTGCAGCCGCGCGTGCTCCCGCCACAGCGCGACCCAGTCGTCCGGAGTGGTGGCCACGCGCAAGCCGACGGTGCCCAGTCCCGTCTGCGAGCCACGCTCGAGGCTGACGAAGCCGGCCGACGTCGTCTCCGGCGCAGACTGGCACGCCGTCAGGGCAAGAAGCAGCGAGGTCGCGATCGAGGTGCGCATGGTGCCCAAGAGACTACCGTCCCGACCCGTGCTCGCCACGCCCATCCATTTCCCGCCTGCGCGGTGCGGCGCCGCCGCGGGATCTCGAGGTAATCGCCGGGTTGATGGTGGCAAATCTCGAGCACCTCGGCGCCCGAAGCCGCTTCCTCCACCGGATAGCAGGCGCGCTCGAGGTCCTGCCGCGGGCTACCGCGCACCGTGCGTGCGTCGTCGACGACGAGGATGCGGGGTGTCATGGCCTTCATGGCGACGCTGGTGCGGAAGAGATCGCGACGGGCGGTGAGCTTTCCCCGCTCGGGCCGTCGGAGTAGTTCCGATGCGCGCGCGGAAGCTCTCGTCGGCACGAGCCATGCCTGCCCTCTGCGCCAACGCGCTACGCACCCGTGCCCATGCGACCCATTCAAGAGAGCGCATACCTTCCAAGCCATGGCGATTGAGCATGCGCAGGCCTCGGAGTGTCCGCCGCTTCCCGGGCGCGAGTCCCTGCTGGCCCTCGACGTCGCCCTGCGGCGCTGCTGTGAGCTCGAGCATGTGGATCGGGTGCTCTTCAATCTCGGCGCGCGCGAGTCGAACGCGGATTCCCGCTCGTCCCGGCCTCCAGCTTCGGCGCTGTGCAACTCTTCGATCTCGACGCGGACCTCTCCTCCGGCCAATGCCACCTCCACGGCGAGGTCGACGACGACCACGAGGCGACGTTCGGTCGCTGCTCATCCCACCGGCCTTCGCACACCGCCAGCGGCTTCACGTCCGCCTTGCCGAGGGCGCTCGCGAGCGCCATCGCGGGACTCGACCTCGCCTGCTCGCCTATCGGCTGTTCCGGCTGCAGCACGCAGCGCCAGTGCTTGTTCGAGATCCGCCCCACCCATCGCTTCGGGGAGATCGCCGGACCACGCCACGCTCCGCCCGGCAGCCCGCGCATCTTCGCCGTTGCGGTGGGTTTCTCGCTCGGCAGCAACGAGCTCTCGCTCGACGACATGCTCGAGTCGACGGACACTGCCGTCTTCCTGATCGACCACGGTGACGTCGTACGCTGCTGGGATCGCGCTGCCGAGCGCATGTTCCAGTTCAGGCCTGATGAGGTCGTTGGGCGCCGCATTGGTCGCATCGTGCCCGCCGACCTGCTCGCCTCCGGGGAACTCGACGAGATGCGTGCGCGACTCGACCGCAGCGAGCCCATGCTGCACGTCCTCACCCGACGCGTTCGCAAGGACGGTGTCGAGCGCTGGTGCAACGTCACGCTCACCCCGCTGGACGACGCTCACAGACGCGTGGTCAGCTCGACAGCGATCCTGCGCGACGTCACGGAGCATCGCCGGACCGAGGCTGAACTCGCGCGCTTTCGCGGCCGACGGCGAGATGTCCGAAAAAACTCGCGCAAGAGGTGACGAACCCGCTGGCCGACATCTCCGCCGCGGTGCAGGTGCTCGCAATCGGCTTCGCACCGGGCGATCCACGGCGCGCGATCTTCGAGGAGATCGGAGCGGAAGTGTGGCGCGTCGACCAGACGGTGATCGACCTGTTGCGCTTTTCGCGACCTTTCCCACCGCGACGGCGGCCGACTTCGCTGCGCCCACTCGCTCGCTTCATCATCGAATCGCGGCGACGCGCCCATCCCAGTACCGAACTCGCGCTCGACGTGCCCGAAGACCTCGTCGTCGCTCTCTACGAGCGCATGATCGAGCAAGTGCTCGAGAACCTCGTCTGCAACGCGCTGCCGTCCATCGAGGGCCGGAGCACGCGTGTACGCGTCGTGGAACGAGCGGATGGCGGCGGACTCGCGCTGGAGGTGCGCGACGGTGGCCCGGGCATCCCGCCCAACCGTCGCGAGAATATGTTCGAGCTCTTCTACACAACTAATGACGCGTGGCACGGCACTGGGCTTTCGATCGCGCGCAAGAACGCCGAGGCGCACGGCGGCTCGCTCGAATCCGATGATGCGCCGGAAGGTGGAGCGCGCTTCACGGTGAGACTCCCGGAGCCACGGGAGACAGCCTGAGAGGAGTCAACTCACGCTCGAACCCGAAGCTGATCCACACCGGCAGCGAGCGCGCCAAACTGAGGCTTCGGCCGGGGCGAGATCTGGAAGCGGGGGCGCCGCCGATCGGTCCTCATTGCGCGCGGAGCGCGTTAGCCTGAGAACGGTCTGTATAATGGCTCCGATCCCTACCGCCCACGACGAAAACCCATGCAACGCACAGCGCTCCGCCTGCTGCCCGTCCTCCTTGCCGCCCCGGTCCTCGCCCAGTCGGGCTACTTCCCGCGGCCCACCGTCTACGTCAACGACTCCAACAACGACAAGGTCCTGCGACTGCGGGACCTCGACGGGAACGGCAACTACGGCGGCGCTGGTGAAAGCAGTGTCTTCTACGACGACGCGCTCGGCTTCTACGCGCTGACGAACAATATCGGCATCGTCTCGTCGCGCGACGGCACCGTGTTCATCAACGACTCGAGCAATGACTACGTACTGCGCCTCCGGGACCTCGATGGCGACGGCGTCTGCCACAGTGCGAACGAAGCGACGATCTTCTTCGAGTCGCTCACGAACGTGGCTGGCATCGGCATGCCCTCGGCGGCCGGCATGCACGAGCGCGACGGCATTCTGTGGGTCGCCGTGTCCCAGACGGGCAGCACGGGCAAGGACTGCATCCTGCGTCTGCAGGACCTGAACGCCGACGGGGACGCGCAGGACCTCAACGAGGCCCGAGAGTACTACGTGATCTCCGACCTCTCGCAGGGCGGATTGGCCTCGAACTCGATCCCGCAGGACGTGCGCGTCGGTCGCGACGGCTTCGTCTACTACCTTGAGCAGTCTTCGAACGGCGCGTGGGCCAAGGGCATCTACCGCCTCGTGGACACCGACAACAACGGCATCATCACGGCGGGCGAGTCGATCCCGTTCTTCACGCCCCCGGCGCTGGCGAACGCCGCGTTCCATTGGGGCATGGACGAGGACAACAGCGGCGCGTGGTACATGGCCGACACCACGAACGACGTCATCTGGCGTGCTCGGGACACGAACGGCAACGGGCTTGTCGAGTTCGGCGAGTACCAGCTGTGGTGGCAATCTCCCGCCGCGAGCCTGATCTGGAACGTGCGCTGCGGCCCCGACGGGGCGCTGTACGTCGGCGAGACCCAGAGCAACGAGCGTCTGTTCCGCATGGTCGACGCCAACGGCGACGGTCAGATCAACGTGTCCGCGGAGGTGACCACGCTCTACGACGAACTCACGACGCTCGGTACCGTGATCGGCCAGCAGCGCGGCTTCCATCTCGACGGCGCGTGGCTCCAGCCCTCGATGGCCTACTGCACCTCACAGGCGAACTCGCTCGGATGCAGCGGCCTGATGAACTCGCTCGGCACGCCCAGCGCGAGCTTCGGCTCGGGATTCTTCATCCGTGCCGTCCCAATCCGCAATCAGAAGCAGGGCCTGCTCTTCTACGGCACGACCGGTCGCGACAGTACGCCGTTCCTCGGCGGCACGATGTGCGTGCAGGGCCCGCTGCGGCGCACGCCCGTGCTCGTCTCCGGCGGCAGTGCCGCTGGCGATGACTGCACCGGCGCCTTCAGCCTCGACTTCAATGCCTACATTGCCGCGGGCGTGAACCCGGGCCTCGTGTCGGGCGTGACGCTCAACACCCAGTTCTGGTCGCGCGACTCGGGCGCGCCGAACAACACAAACCTGACCAACGCTCTCGAGTTCACCATCCGCAACTGAGCTTCGCGTTGCGCATGCGCGGCGCGGTCCAGCCCCGGGCGCGAACGACGCCGCCCGTGCTTTCAGCGCCGTTCGCGCCGACGAGCGAGTACGCGCCTCACGAGTTCCGGCAGCTCGTGCTCCTCGACGCTGCCGTCGCCATCGAGATCCCATCGCTCGACGAAGTCGTCCGGTGCGGCCTCGACGCCCTGCGTCTGCGCGAGCCGAACCCGACCGGCGAGCTCTTCGGGCTCCGCGGTGCCATCGCGGTCGAGGTCGAGTTCCTCGAGCAACCCCGGCCGCGTCTTCAGATCGCGTGCCCCGAGCGCGCCGTCGCGATCCACGTCGAACGTCGTGAGCAGCGCCTCGACGGTGACACGCGGCGAGAGCGAGAGCGCAACTGCGCGTCGTGTCGGCCATTCCGAGCCGCGCGCGAAGTGACCCCGCCCTTCCCAAGCAGGGCTGGACGCCGTTCCCAGCTCGACGAAGCCGCTGCGATCGACGTCGAGGGCCAGAAACTCCTCGTCCGCCAGCTTCAGCTCCTTGGTCTGGATCCGCCCATCCCTGTTGAAGTCGAGCCGCGCGAAGTTCGCCAGCGAGACCGCACCGCCGAGACGCAGCTGCCGCAGGTCTCCCGGATGACGGGAGATTTCATCGAGCGAGAGCGTGCGATCGCGGTCGAGATCGAGGGCTGCAAGGAGCGCGCGAGACAACTCGGCGCGGTCGAGCCTGCGGTCACGGTCCTCGTCGAACTCGAGAGGCGCGATTCCGTCGAACAACCGCGAGAGATCCCCGTCGCGATCCACGCGCGTCTCCAGGAATGCGGGCGCTCCCGCCTCCGCCTCGGTCCGATCCAGCTCGATCAGCCCCGCGAGCGGCGCAAGATCGCGCAGCAGGACGCGTCCATCCCCATCCACGTCGAGCCCGGGCCCCGCGCGGCGCAGCTCCTCTCCCTCGAGCACGCCGGACCGGTCGGCGTCGCACGCACTGAAGTGCATGCGCGCCCCGGCGCCGGGAATCTCACTCGCAGTCCGTGGCGGCCCGTTGCGCAGCAGGTTGGAGGGGACCAGCATCAGTCGCTCGATCTCGGCCAGCGTCAGCCAGCGTGACCCGACGTGGCTCACGTCCTTCAGCGGTCGTCCCGCCTCGTCGAGCATGCGATCGAGGGGAAACTCTTCGAGCGCGATGGCGTAGCACTCACGCAGCCCGCCGAGCACGCCGAGCTGTCTCGGCTCCGCCGAAACCGACACATCTGTCGCGACCACTCCATCGCTTCCCGGCGCGAGCGCGATCGGCTGCAGGAACGGCGCGTTGTAGTAGGCGCCGACGGCGAGCATCTCCGTGGACTCGCCCGCCGGCAAGGTCGCGATGCTGCGCACCCGCCGCGGCTCCGTCACGTCGAGCACGAGCAGGCGCGACTGCGGATCCGCGTTGTCCGCGTCGGTCTCGACAAGCACGTACGCAAAGTCGCCTTCGCGCGTGCGCGAGCCACCCTGCGGCTCCGCGAGATCCACATGGCTTCGCACGGACAGGCCGCGGAATGCACCCTGTCGCCGCTGGGCGCGACTGCGTTCCTCGGACGGTGGCCAGAGCTTCTCGAGCTCCGCGGGCTCCGTCGCGTTGAAGAGCACCAAGCCTTCGCGCTCGTCGAGCACGCACAGCAGCGCACGCGCCGGGGTGCGACGGTCCGCCACCACACCGTTCTCGGCGACCGGGCGCGAGTTCTGGAACAGCATCGTCACGCCAGCGGCCGCGTCAGCCCGAGCCGGATCGCTCGACACGCGCGCGCCGCCGACGAGCTTCGGCTCCGCGGGCTTGCGCACATCGACCACGAGCACGCCTCCGAGACCATCGGCCACGTAGGCGAGCGGCCACTGCACGTGCACATCGCGGGCATCGAAGGTCGGCAGGAGTGAGAGGGGCGCAAGTCGCCCACTGTCCTCGATGCGAAAGATCCGCAAGCCGCCTGCGCCGTCGGCCAGATACAGATGCTCGCCGGCCACCACCATGCCGCCCGGCTGGACCGTCGCGAGGAACTGCTCGCGGCGCGGCTGGGCGGGATCGCGTACGTCGACGACATGGATGCCGCGGTACCCCTCCGCGACGTACACGCGTCGCGCGAAGCCCTGCAGCGGGTCGCAGTCGAGCGCGAGATCCACGATGTCCGGCTGCACGAGCTTCGCGATCGGCACCGACGCCGACACTTGCGCTCGGTCGATGGCAACGATCTCCAGCCCACGACGATCGGCGACGAAAGCGAGCTGGCGTCCGAGACGGAAGTTGACCGAACCGAGGCCCCAAGTCGCGGAGCTGCGGTGGCACTCGACGCAGGCGCGCGAAGTGCCGCGAATCGTGTGCATCTGGTGATGGATCTGGGTCAGGCCGGAAAGTCCCGCTGCGGTCACCGGGAGTTCCTGATCCAAGATCACCGCACCCGACTCGTCGCGCACGGTGCCCATGGTCGAGAAGCCTGTCAGGTAGGGCGCGTAGCGTCCGGACTCGTCGAGACCCGCGTAGAAGCTCTTCCAGGACGAGAACACCTTCTCCTGCGTCGTCACGCGCCCCTTGGTGCGCTGCCCCGAGAGCAGATCGAGCTGCGTGAGCGACTCGTTGCGATCGAAGTGGAATCCCATGAAGTTCGGATTCCAAGCCGAGTGGCACAGGTAGCACGCGAGCTCGGCGTGCTCGCCCGTCATCGCACGCGCGCCTCGCTCGTTGTACTCGGGACGCCTTGGGTCGAGCACGTGCATGACCTGCGGGACGACGTGCTCGCGCCCGTCGACTTTGCTCTTCAGCACGATCGCGCCGTCCTTGCGACGCAGGTGCGCGAGCGGCGTGCCGCGCTGCGTGCGCAAGGTCGCAACCGCCTTGAACGTGCCGTGGCAATCCGTGCAGGCGATCTCGACCGCGTGCTCCATCGAGCCATACAGTCGGCCGTCCCCCATCACGTCGTTCTCGGTGTGACAGTCGATGCAGTGCATCCCGCGCTCGTGGTGCACGTCGGGCGGCACCATCGACGGATCGTCGAGATAGAACTGGCGGTTGCGCAGCGCGTCCGTCGTACCCGGAATCTCGGGCCCACCGGGGGCTCCTGGCGGCAACTGCGAGAGGCCGCGGAAGTTGAGGCCTATCGACGCATCGCCATAGTGACAGCTCGTGCAGGTGTCGGTCGTCGGCGCGCGCGTCATCACGTGCGCGCGCGGGTGACCCGGCTCCGCCTTCGGTGCGCTGCGGTCGCCGCTCTCGCTGAGTCCGTCGAGCGCGTAGGGCACGTGGCACGCGGCGCAGCCCTCGCCGCGGTAGTCGCCGTCGAAACCGACGCGCCCCTCGACCGCGCGTCCCTCCGACCACAGGTGGCACTGCAGGCACTCCTTGCGCGCGAGGTCCGCATGGTGGGTGCCGAGCGACTCGAGCTCGCCACCCTCGCGGAATGCAGGCACCTGGAACAGCTCCTCGATGTCCCCTCTCTCCGCGAGGTGCGAAGGCACGGCGAATACACCGAACTGCGAGCCCTTGCGCTTGGTCACGCCACTCTCGTAGTAGCCATCCGACAGGTGCCCCGCCGTCGTCGCGTGCAGGCTGGTGCGCACGCGCCCCACTTCGTTCTCGTGGCAGGGACCGCAGGTCGTCGCGGCGACGCGCAAGTCCATGGGGTTCTCGAAGCGCCGCCATGCGAGATCCTCGGTCATGCCAGCCACGCGCTCGTCGCCTGCCTCGCGCTGCGCCCGCATGGGATGGGCCTGCGCCTTGGTCCGCGCAGCGCCATCGCCACCGTGGCAGTCGACGCAGGTGAGTTCCGCCTCGGGGTGCATCTCCTCGATGCCCGTGTGGCAGGTGAGGCAGCCGCTTGAATCCGACCTCGACTGCGAGGCGAGCGCCGGCCGCGCGCCGGCCTGCAAGGAGACGAGCGCAACGCAAAACGCGCCGACGCCGAACACGAGCGCCGCCAGGGCCCGCAGTTGCACGACAGAGCGAGAGTACGAGGTCTCCATGCTCAGGCGTAGAGCCGCGGCAGCCGCTTGCCGCGTGCCTTCGTCGCACTCGCCCCGAGCAGCTCACACACCGTCGGACAGACGTCGATGGCCTGCACGTCGTCCTCGACGATGCGATTGCGCGCGAAGTCCGGCCCCCAGCAGGTCGCGGTCACGTACTCGAGGTCGTTCGAACCGTCACCGTGGTCGAGCCCGCGCCGCGAGTTCAGGTCGGCGTCGCGACCGAACTCGGGGAGGATCACGAAGGCCGTCGAGTCGCGCAGCTCCGGGTCGGCACGCACGGCGCGCCACAGGTCTCCGAGTGCCTCGTCGTTGCGCCGGATGATCTCAACGTATCCGTTGTACGAGCCATGCGCCGCATCCGCCTGCTGCAAGACGATCGACACGAGCCGCGGCTTGAAGAGCACGAGCAGGTTGCGTGCCACGCGGATCGCCTTCGCGTCCGCCGCGTTGGCACCACGAATGTCCGTGGTCCCGCTGGTGAGCTCGTCGAGGATGTACTTCTCGACGCGTGCGGAGTCATCGCCGGTACCGCTCGCTCCGCCACCGATCGCGCCACGCATACGCCCGAGTAACTCGGCCTCGCGCTGCGGGAGCGTCTTCGGGCGTCCCCACGCATCGAGGATCGACTTGAACTCAGCGTTGAACAGGCCGTCGCCGTCGACCGTGTTCGCGCCGTAGCGAGCCCCGTAGTCAGGATGCAATCCGTAGCTGTAGTTCGTCTGCTGCGCGCCGCCCGACGTGCTGATCCAGGCATCGCTTGCCTTCAGCCCTCCGTCCTTCCGCACGTACTCGAACAGCGTGGGATCGCCGCCGCGCGCGTTTTCCCGAATGCCGCGCGCCTCGCTGATACCGGTGAAGATCGAGAGCGCAGCACCAAAATGTCCGAGATTCGAGGACTTCACGCGCTTGTAGAGCACGCCGTCCTTGGCGAGCGCCTCGAGCGTCGGCACGTTTCCGGGAGTGCCGAAGGTCTCGCGCGTGCGCACGCCGCCGGCGAAGGCGACCAGCACGACGTGCTTCGTCTTGCGCTCCTGCGGAGCGAGCAGCGAGGCGCGCGCGAGCGAGGGCAGCGCGAGCGCGCCCGCTGCGGCACCGAGCACGAACGCGCGGCGATCTGCGCCGAGGCGGGCAGAGTGTTCCAGCGACATTTCGTTGCGGTGAGCCATGGCTTCTCTCAGTAGGTCTGGTACTCGGGGTGCGTGACGAGCGCGTAGAGCACCGTCTGGGGACGGCACTCGGGCTCGTGAAAGGCCGCGACGAAGGCGCGCAATTCGTCGGGACTGGCTGCGCGCCCGAGCAGGCGCGCAAACAGGTCCGCGATCCAGCGGGTCGGATCCGCGATCGCTTCCTTCGCGGGCAGCTTCACCTGACCGGAGTCGATCAGCACGCGCGCGAGCACGGACCTCAGGGGCCCCGTGTCCGACAAGCCATCGAGCGCCGTGCGCAGGCGTCGCGCTTCCTCGGGCAGCGGCTCGCGTCCGAGCAGGTCGACGTGCAGCGCCGCAATCCACATGCGGTTCGGCGCGCTCGTTCGGCGCCACACGCGCTCGTCCCACGCGCTCGAGAGCATCCACTCGCGCAGTATGGAGCAAAACTCGGCCGGATCGCGCTGGAAGCGCCGCACGAGCTCGGCCAGCGCCCCCTTCTCGGGCTCCGCGCGCACGATGCGCCTGTGCTCGCGCGTGAGGAACTGCTGCGAGAAGGAGCGGTCTTCGATCGCGATCCGCAGCAAGTCCGCTTGCGTCGAGCCGCTCTTGCCGAGAAACGTCCCGGAGCGGCCGTCGTAGATCTCCTTGCCGACCTCGAGCTCGCGCGTGTTCTTCTGCACGCGCAGGCCGTTCAGTTGCTCCATCACGACGGTGACGAACGTGTCCGCGCCCGGATTGCGCTGTTCAAAGCTCGGGCTGAGCGCGATGCGGTGGATCGCGGTGCGTACGTCGAGCTTGCCCGCGGCGAGCAGCGTCGGCAGCTCGGCCACGCGCTCGTTCTCCGGCCGGAAGTTGTCGATCAGGAGGAAGAAGTAGAGCTGCTCCTCGGCCCAGTTGGCCCACGTCTCGCGGCGCGCGAGCCAGTGGTCGAGGAACTCGTGCCGTGCGCGCCCGAGCCACTCCGCGCGCTCGAACTCGAGGGGGGGGCGTCCGAGCAGGTCAAAGCAGGCAGCGCGCAGGGCCGCGTCGTCGAGCGCTCGCGCCGGGGCTGCCTCGGTCGCACTCGACTGGGCACTGGCCGGCTGGCTCGCGACCAGCGCGAATCCAAGCAGCGCGAGCGAGAGCTCCAAGGCACCCATCGACCGAATCCTAGCAGTCCGGCTCGCCCCCGGGCGGTCGCTTCGCGGCGCCTATCGACAGGATCAGCGCGAACTCGTTGCACTCAGGCCCTCGCGATGGCTCTCTAGAGGCCATGACCCTCACCCGCCGCCCGCTCGCCGGCCTGCTCCTCGCGCAGTTCCTCGGCGCCTTCAACGACTACGCGTGGAAGATCGCGGTGACCCTGCTGCTCCAGCGCGAGCTCGGCGAAGGAGCTCCGGAAGCGCAGGCCCAGCGCATCGCGGGCCTCGTCACCGTCGTGTTCCTGCTACCACTCGCGCTCGGCACCCTGCCGTCGATTCCGCTCGTCGACCGCTTCAGCAAGCGCAGCGTGCTCGTGGCCACGAAGGCGCTGGAGCTCGCGCTGATGCTGGCGGCCACCTGGAGCCTGACGGTGGAGCCCGCCGGTGGCAGCATCGCACTCGCGATCGTGGGCGCGATGGGCCTGCAGAGCGCGCTGTTCTCCCCTGCTAAATACGGCATCCTCCCGCAGCTCGTGCCGCACGAGCGACTGTCGCGCGCGAATGGGGCGCTCGAGTTCGCCACCTTCGTCGCCATCGTCGCAGGAACGGCTTGCGGACCCGCTCTGCTGCATTCGGCCGGAGACGCCACGTGGCTCGTGGGCGCGACGCTCTCCATCCTCGGATTCGTCGGCCTGCTCGGCGCGCTCTCCGTGCCGCGAGTCCCGGCCTCCTCCGAAGGAGCTTCCGCCGGAGCGATCATGCGCACCGCCTTCGCCGCGCTGCGCTCGGATCGAGTGCTGCGGCTCGCGGTGCTCGGCAACGCGCTCTTCATGGGCGTGGCCAGCCTGCTGATGCAGAACCTGCAGGTGTACGCCAAGGTCGACCTCGCGCTCGAGGAGCGTCGCGTCGGCCTGCCGCTCGCGACGCTCTCGGTCGGCATCGGCCTGGGCTCGCTGCTCGCGGGCCGGATGTCGGGTCGCAAGGTCGAGCTCGGGCTCCTGCCGCTCGGGGCACTGCTGCTCGCGCTGTTCTCGCTCACGTTCGGGCTGCTGCTGCCGGGGCTCGGCGGCACGCTGGCCCTGATGGGCTTCGTCGGTCTCGCGGCAGGCTTGCTGGTCGTCCCGCTGAACGCGCTGGTGCAGTGGCGTGCGCCGGCGCAGGGCTGCGGAGCGGTCGTCGCGAGCTCCAACTTCCTCGTCTACTTGGCCGCTCTCGTCGGCGGCGCGCTCGGTGCCGTGCTCGCGGACCGTGGCGCAAGCACCTCCACGCTGTTCCTTGTCGCCGCAGCCATCGTGATCGCAGGCGCAGCGTGGGCTTGCTGGCTCGTGCCGCAGGCCCTGCTGCGACTCGCGCTCGTGATCCTCACGCACAGTGTCTACCGCCTGCGCATCCGCGGCCTCGAGCACATCCCGGAGAAGGGCGGCGCGCTGCTCGTCCCCAACCACGTCTCGTTCGTCGACGGTCTGTTCCTGATCGCGAGCACCGACCGGCCCGTGCGCTTCCTCGTCGACGCGCCCTTCTTCGAGCACCGCTTCATCGGGCCCGTGCTGCGCTGGCTCGACGCGATCCCGATCTCCGCGATAGGCGGCCCGCGCAGGATCCTGCGCGGCCTGCGCTCGGCCGGGGACTACCTCGACGAGGGACACCTCGTGTGCATCTTCGCCGAGGGCCAGATCACGCGCACGGGCATGCTGCTGCCGTTCCGGCGCGGCCTGGAGCGCATCGTCAAGGGCCGCGCCGCGCCCGTGATTCCGGTCTATCTCGAGGGCGTGTGGGGTTCGGTGTTCAGCTACGACGGCGGGCGCTTCGTGTGGAAGCTGCCGCGGCACCTCCCCTACCCCGTCAGCGTCTCCTTCGGTGCTCCGCTCGAGACCGGCACGCCCGTGCACGAGGTGCGGCGCGCGGTGCAGATGCTCGGTCAGGACGCATGGCGCGAGCGCTACGTCGCAGCGCCGCCGCTGCACTTCACGTTCGTCTACCGCGCGCGCACGCGCCCCATGCGCTTCCTGTTCGCCGACGCGACGCGCCCGCGCGTGACTCGCATCCGCGCGCTGGCCGGCGCGATCGCGCTCGGACGCCTGCTCGGGCCGCGCTGGAGTGGCCAGCGCCATGTCGGAATCCTGCTGCCACCCTCCGTCGGCGGCGCGCTGGTGAATCTCGCGGCGTCCTTCGCCGGGCGCGCGGCGGTGAACCTCAACTACACGGCAGGCCGCGCCGGCATGACCTCGGCTGCCAGACAGTCCGGGCTGCGCACCGTGGTCACGAGCCGCGTGTTCCTCGAGCGCGCGAACCTCGAGCTGCCCGAGGGCGTCGAGCCGATCTGGATCGACGACGTCGCGAAGGAGGTCGGAACGTGGGCGCGCCTCTCTTCGCTCGCGCTGGCGTGGCTCGCGCCCACGCGACTGCTCGAGCGGCTGTGCGGGGCCGAGCGCGCGGTGCGCTCCGACGACATCGTGACCGTGATCTTCTCGAGCGGCTCCACCGGTGAGCCCAAGGGCGTGATACTCGCGCACTCGAACATCGCCTCGAACTGCGCCGCGCTCGAGCAGACCTTCCACGTGCGGGCGACCGACAAGGTGCTCGGCATCCTGCCCTTCTTCCACTCGTTCGGTTACACCGCGACGATCTGGTTCCCCGCCACGAGCGGCCTCGGCGCTGTCTTCCATCCGAGCCCGATCGACGCGCCCGCGATCGGCGACCAGGTCGAGCGCCACGGCATCAGCTTCCTGCTCGCGACGCCGACGCTGCTCTCGATCTACCTGCGCCGCGTGCCGCCGCAGCAGTTCGGCTCACTGCGCATCGTCCTCGCCGGCGCCGAGAAGCTCACGGACCGCCTCGCCGACGCGTTCCAGGGCCAGTTCGGCATTCGGCCGCTCGAAGGCTACGGCACCACCGAGTGCGCGCCCGTCGTCGCCGTGAGCCACGCCGACTTCCGCGCTGCGGGTCTCTACCAGCCCGGCTGGCGCCGCGGCTACGTCGGCCAGCCGATGCCCGGCATCGTGTGCCGCGTCGTCGATCCCGACACCTTCGTCGACCTCCCGCCCAACACGCCGGGCATGCTGCTCGTCCGCGGCCCGAACGTGATGAAGGGCTACCTCGGTCGCGACGACCTCACGCACAAGGTCCTGCGCGACGGCTGGTACGTCACGGGCGACATCGCGCTGCTCGACGACGACAGCTTCCTGCGCATCACCGACCGCCTCGCGCGCTTCTCCAAGATCGGCGGCGAGATGGTGCCGCACGGCCGCGTCGAGGAAGAGCTCCACAGCGCCGCGAGCTCGTCCGTGCAGGTGTTCCTCGTCACCGCGATCCCCGACGAGTCCAAGGGCGAGCGCCTCGCCGTGCTCACCACGCTCGAGCTCGCCTCGATCCCGCCGCTGCTCGCCGCGCTCTCCGCCGCCGGCCTCCCCAACCTCTTCGTCCCGCGCCTCGACGCGTTCATCAAGGTCGAAGCGCTGCCGGTCCTCGGCACGGGCAAGGTCGACCTGCGCGCGGCCAAGGAGCTCGCCCTGCGCGCGCTCTCCCGCTGAGGCCATGAAAAGCAACCGGGGCCGCCTCGAGCTCGCGCGCGAGACGGCCCCGATTCCGCCAGCGCGCCCCTCGCGCGCCCCGCGGACCCCAGGCATCAGGGCTGGTAGGTCAGCTCCCCCGCTTTCGTGAGGTTGGTGGTCCGGCAGGCGGTCGGATCCCTGAACCACGCCTGCAGATCGACCTTGTTCCCCGCGGTGAAGGGGCTGCCGAGCGTGCCGCCGCCGAGCTGGAGCGCGCTCCAGTCGAGCGTCATCGCGCCGTCGCAGGCGTTGGCCGTGCCGGCGGTGTCCTGCAGCGCCGTGCGCTGCGTCGGGGCCTTCACGCACAGGAAGCTCGTCCCGCCGCTCGCGCACCAAGGCGCGGCGTGACGCGAGAGGCCGCAGTAGATCAGGCCCGCCTTCTGGCCCTCGGCGCTCGACACCGCGACCGTGACCGCGTTGCTGTGGTCGGTCTTCGGGTTAGCGTTGGCGGTGATCGAGGCCACGCAGCCGTTGGTCATGGTGCCAGCGGTGCAGTAGGACTCCAGCAGCGCGGTCGGCGGGTAGTTCACGATCACGATGGCGCTCGTGCCGTCCGCGAGGTTGATGCGCGCCGCAATCTTGCCGTCGTTGGTGAAGCTGAACGGACGGGCGTCGCAGTTGTTGAACTGGATGCCGCCCTGGGTCGTGACGGGCTTGAAGACGCCGGGCTGCACTTCGAGCTGCTCGCCGGCCGCCGAGAACAGCTTGAGGCCCGTGGCCGGGTCATACAGCCAGGTCGTGCTCGTCGGAGCGCCCGTACCCGTCATCGAGTTGGCGAAGAGGATCTGGCCAGCGCCGTTCATCATGGTCGACTGGCCCAGCGGGCTGCCGAAGGCCCACGTGGTGCCCGGTGCGATATCGCCCTCGCGCATCACCAGCCGGTAGTTGCCCGGCGTGCCCGTGAACATGGCGCCGTCGTCGGCCGTGGTCACGGAGCCGCCCACCAGCTGGAACGTGAAGCGGATGGTCTCCGAGTTGTTGATGAGCGCGTTCGAGGTGTTGAACACGCCCAGCGTGATGCCCGCAAGGCCCGGAGCCGGGTCGCCCTCGCGCACGAGCACCTTGTCCGTCGTCGCGCTGAAGAGCACCAACGCCGTGTCGTCGTCCGTGCTCGTCACGCCCGCGCCCGAGAGGTTCGTGGCGGACATGGCCTTGCCCGAGTTGAGGAAGTTGCTGGAGGCGAACGAGAACGGCGCCGTGGTGCCCGTACCGTTCAGGTAGACGCAGTTGGGGTAGTCCGTGCAGACGTCGCCCTCGCGCACCATCTCGACCGTGCCCTGCCCGGGCGTGTACAGCCAGATGGCGCGGTCATTGGTCGCCCTCACCGCGGGCGAGCCCGTGCCCGTCTGGTAGCTCACGTCGAAGTAGAACTGGCCCGAGGCGTCGATCTGGCCGGTGAAGCCCGCGTAGATGTGGCTGAGCACCTCTCCATTGGGACCGCTCCCGCCCTTGCGGACGACGAGGGTCAGGTTGCCCGGCGTACCGCAGTACAGGCCGAGGTTGTTGGACGTGCCCGAGACGTCCCCGCCGGTGAGGGCGGTGGTGAACCAGCCCTATCCGAGGGCGTTGATGCGGGACTGCTGCTGGCTGGGCGAGCTGAAGTTCGAGCTCATCGTCGCGCCGACCATGCCCGGGGCCGCGTCTCCCTCGCGCACGAGGAACTGGAAGTTGCCCGGGGTGCCCACGACGATCCCGGTGTCGTCCGTCGAGACGACGCCGCCGCCGGACATCGAGCTGCCGAACAGCATCCGACCGTCGGAGCTGATGCGGAAGCCGCTCGAGAGGCCGGCCGACGAGGCGGTGTTCATGGTCGCGCCGGGGACGGTGCCGGTCGGCTCCGGGCTGCCGGCGCGCGGCACGAGCTGCAGGTTGGCTCGGCTGGAGCCGTGGAAGTACGCCCGCTCGTTGGTGGCGACCGTGTTGCCGCCGGTCAGGCGCGAGCGGAAGAACACCGCGCCGTCGTCCGAGAGGACGCCGGAGTCGAACGTGCCCGCTCCACCGAAGACCTCGCCGCCGAAGCCGGGAGCGACGTCGCCGTTGGTGGCGATCACGGTGCCGTGGGTGATGCTGAGGCTCTGGGCGCCCGCGGAGGCACACAGCGCGGCGGCGGCGGCCGCGATGGACAGGCGACGGAGGACGAGGGGGGTCGGGTGCGTCATGGGTGCTTGGAAGAGTCGGATCCTGAGGGGCCCCTGAGATGCCGCGCGGACCGCGAGCGGGCTCCTGAGGCCGACTGGCGGTGAGTCCCGGTGTCGACAGCCGGGCGCAGGCAGGCGGCGCTGGAGACTGACGGCACCGCCGAGCAGGGGGCACGGCGGCGCAAGGAGAGGCAAGCGCCAAGGGGCCGCGGCCGTTCCACAGATTCCCGCCAAGAGGGCGGCGCCGCGGGGCAGCAAGTCTTGGCGCGCAAGGGACTCGCAACAAAAAGAAGCGCGGGCCTTCCCTCTGGCTGGAGGGCGGGCCCGCGCAGGTCACCACGGCAATCGAGCGGTCAGGAGCGGCCTCCCGACGCCGTGGGCCAAGTTGTGGAAGCCGAGCGGCTCCTAGTTCAGGAACGGATCGACCACCTTGCGCAGGTTGGGGGTGCGCAGCTTGCCCAGCGCACGCACCTGAATCTGGCGCACGCGCTCGAGGCTGACCTTGAGCTCCTGGGCGACCTCCGCGAGCGTGAACTCGCGCGGCTGGTTGATGCCGAAACGGCGCTCGATGACGAAGCGCTCGCGCTCCGACAGGGCCGCGAGGGCGTCCTCGATGCTGCCCGCGAGAGTGTGCTCCTCCAGCGCCGTGCTGTAGGGGCCGTCCTCGCTCTCCGGCGCCGAGAGGAAGTCGCGCAGGCGACCGCTGTCCTCGTCGTCGTAGGTCGCGTCGAGGGAGCGGATCGAGCGCACCGCGCCCATGGCCGACTCGACGAGGTGCTCGTCCATGCCCGCCTGGCCCGCGATCGCCGAGGCCGCAGCGTTCTGGTCGCCGAGCGTCGCCTTGGCGTCGTTGACGTGCTTGAGCGCCTTCTGGAGGTACACCGGCACGCGCACGGTGTTCGAGAAGTTGTAGAGGTAGCTGCGGAAGGCTTGGTTGAGCCAGTGCACCGCGTAGGTGCGGAACAGCAAACCGCGGCGCCAGTCGAAGCCGTCGACGGCGCGGAACAGGGCGGCCGAGCCCTCCTGAATCAGGTCGGCTTGGCTGGCGGACGTGTGCGAGTAACGCTCGACGTTGACGCCGACGAGCCACAGGTTGCGCTCGACCATCTCCAAGCGCAGGGCGTGCAGCTCGAACCAGCGGCGGCAGATGCGCGCCGGCAGGGCGCAGCCACCAGTGGCCGAGGGCAGGGCAAGGCCCGGCGAGCCCGCGCCCTTAGGCAGCCGTTCGGGCGACACGCCGGTCTCCTCGAGGGCCTTCTCGAGCCGCAGGCGCGCGAACTCGATGCGGCGGGCGAGCCGCTGCTCGGCCTCACGGTCGAGGGGCACGATGGAGTCGACCTCGGCCCGGAACTGCTGGCTCAGGGCGAGGCGCTGGCCACCGTTGCCGGACTTGACCGGCTGGCGCCAGCTCGAGGGATCGCTGACCTCGAGCGCCGTACCGCTCTTATCGAGCATCTCTGCGAGCTTGGTCGCCGAGGGAACGAAAGTGTCGGGCTTCCCCGCGGCGAACGCTTCGGGGGCCGCGTCCGCTAGAAGGTCGAGCTTCGCGTCGAGCTGGGCGTGGGTCAGGATCTTGGTCATGGTGGCTCTGCCTGTTCTTCCCGTGAGCTCCGAGGTGGCCGAGCGGCTCCTCTGCAAGCCGGGGGGGACTCCCGGGAGTTCGTGACAAGGACGAGGACGTTGGAGGGTCTCGTGTTCGGTTTCTGTGCGCGGCACCCCACCCTTAGGAGCGGGCCCCTCACCCAGACAACGACTACGACAAGCTCACGTTCACGTTAGTTTTTCTTTGCAGCCTATTGGCGGCTCTGATCCGCCCTTTGCAGGATTCGGGCCAACCGTTCGCGCGGATCCAGACCGGCGGCTTTTATTTGCTCACGCTGTTGCTACCAAACAACTTGCGTCCAATCGAGGCCGCGACATGAAACGACCATGAAAGCGACCGCGAAGCCAATAAAAGTCGATTGCATGCCAGAAGGACACTCGGGCGCCAAAATGGCGCATTTCAATTTAGAAACATTACTGTCTGCGGGGACTTTCACGCCTGCCAAGCAAGGACCCCGCCGGTTCCAGTTGGAACCGACGGGGTCTTGGGAGAGGCGCGGCTCGGGCCGCGCGCTGGGCCTGCTCAGGCCTTGGCGGCGACGGCCGGCTGGCCCTGGTTCTCGGCGCTGATGGTGCCACCGTTCTTGTAGGTCTGCTGAACCTCGCCGGGGATGTACGGCACGAGGTGCGCCAGCTCGCTGACCTCCTTCACGAGGTTGCGGGCGATGACCATGCGCTGGACTTGGTTGGTGCCCTCGTAGATCTGGAGGATCTTCGCATCGCGGAAGCACTTGGCGATCGGATAGTCCTCCATGAAGCCGTAGCCGCCGAAGATCTGCACCGCGTCGGTGGCGACCTCCATGGCGGTGTCCGTGGCGAAGCACTTGGACATGGCCGCCATCTTGGTGGTGTCCTTCCGGCCGGCGTCGACCGCCGCGGCCGTGGCGTAGACCAGCCAACGAGCGGCCTCGGTCTTCATGGCCATGTCCGCGAGCATCTTCTGGACCATCTGGAAGCTCGAGATCGGCGCGTTGAACTGGCGCCGGCGGCTGGCGTAGACCAGCGCGAGGTCGAGCGCGCCCTGGGCCGCGCCGACGGCCTGGGCCGCGACGCCCGGACGGGCGCAGTCGAGCGTCTGCATGGCGTGGGTGAAGCCCATGCCCGGGCGACCGCCGATCAGGTTGAACTTCGGCACGCGCACATTGTCGAAGTGCGTCTCGACCACGGGCACCGTGCGGATGCCCATCTTGTCCTCGACCTTATTGATCGAGAAGCCGGGGGTGCCCTTCTCGACCACGATGGCGCTGATGCGGCGCGACTTGGAGGTCGAGTCGGTGACGCAGAACACCGAGTAGATGTCCGCCACGCCACCGTTGGTGGTCCACTTCTTCTCGCCGCGGATGACGTAGTGGTCGCCGTCCTCTTCCGCCGTGACGGCGAGGCCGCTGGCGTCGGATCCGGCGAACTTCTCGCTCAGGCAGAAGGCCACGAACTTCTCCCCGCGCGCGATCTGAGGCAGCCACCTCTGCTT
>SXGS01252477.1_pt1 | contig 24781 bp, 19 predicted proteins | sample 3174681 | NCBI WGS metagenome assembly SXGS01 (sample SAMN11356861, study PRJNA531348) | freshwater metagenome | isolation source: freshwater sample F1-80 | place: China: Fuxian Lake, Yuxi | collected 2017-12-25 | reverse complement strand
GCTGACCTTCTTCTACCGGCAGATGTATGAACTCGTTCGCCAAGGGCGCGTGTTCATCGCGCAGCCGCCGCTGTACCAAGTGATCCAGGGGAAGCACAGCACCTATGTGCTCAACGATCGTCAGATGAACGACACGCTCGAAGGGCTTGCGCTCCGCAATACCGTGCTCATGATCCGCGACGATCACGGCGCGGTCACGACGACGCTCGAGGGCGAACCGCTCCGCAAGCTGCTGCGCATCCTGCACCGTCTGGAAGATCTCGTCGGCGTCGTGCAGCGGCGAGGCATCCCCTTCCCGAAGCTGCTCGAAGCGCGGCGAAGCGACCCGACGCGCAGCAATCGACTGCCCACACACCATCTCACATGGACGGGCGACGACCTGCTCGCGTGGAGCGAAGAGGAGGCGCACGCCCAGGCGACGAGTCGCGGGCTGGTGATCGACGATCTCGACGCGTCGGCGAAGTCCAACGGTGGCGGCGCCGAACCCATCATCCCTGCGGGCAGCGCACGCGCGCGGCTTGCGTCGCTGCGCGAGATGCATGAAGTGGCGGAACTCGAGCGAATCTTCACGCAGCTCTCCGCGGCAGGCGTTCACATCGAGGATTGGTCGCTTGTGCAGGAGGAGTCCGTCACGGGCGAACGCCTCCCCACGCGCTTCTGCTGGAAGGCGACACCCGAGAAGGGCGAACCAACGCTCACCGAATGCCCGAATGTCTCGAGCATTCTTCGCAGCCTGCACGAGTGCGGGCGGCGCGGCATCGAGATCAAGCGCTTCAAGGGTCTTGGCGAAATGGACGCGGAGCAGCTGTGGGAGACCACGATGGATCCGGCGCGCCGCGCACTGCTGCGAGTGACGATTGAGGCCGCCGCGGAAGCGAGCAACTTGTTCACCGTGCTGATGGGCGAAAATGTCGAGCAGCGCCGTGCGTACATCGAGAAGCACGCGCTCGAGGTGAAGAACCTCGATGTCTAGGCGCGCCGTCTAGCCGCGCGCGCGCGGATCGGCGATCCCCGCATCCGCAAATCCTGCGGCACGAAGGCGGCACGACTCGCACGCGCCGCAGGGAGTGGCGCCGGCGGCTGGGTCGTAGCAGCTTGATGTCGCGCCGAAGTCGACACCCAGTTCATTGCCGAGCCGAATGATCTGCGCCTTCGACAGCCGAAGCAGCGGCGCATGAAAGCGGAACCCGAGGTCGCCCCTGCGCGCGGCCTCGACCCCTTCGCGCGTGGCGAGGTTGGCAGTCGCAGCGAAGGACTCCAGGAACTCCCCGCGGCAGTCTGGGTATCCCGAGTAGTCGACCGCATTGATGCCCAGTGCAATGTCGCGCGCGCCGCGCGCCTCGGCCAACCCAAGCGCCAGCGACAGGAACCGCGTGTTGCGCGCGGGGACATAGGTGATCGGAATGCCGTCAGACGATTCGCCCTTGGGTACTGGTTGATCGCTCGTCAGCGCGCTGCCACCCACCGCACGCAGGTCGATCCGCTGGACCAGGTGCTCCTTCACCCCCGCTGCCGCCGCGACACGCGCGGCGCACTGCAGTTCGATGCGGTGCCGCTGCCCGTAGTCAACGCTCAGGCTGATGCAATCGAACCCCTCGCGCCGCATCCAGCCAAGCACCACAGCGGAGTCCAGCCCGCCCGACAGGAGTACGACCGCAGTTCGTCCAGCCATCGCACGCGAGCCTAGCGCAGAGGGTGGGCGCAGAAGGTGGGCGCCCGGTCACACCTATTGCTCGGCGCGTACCGGCGATCTACCCTGTTGAGGTACCTGAACCCTGGGGGTTTGGAAAGCCCGGTCACTTCCGCGGAGTCACATTGTCATGACGAACCAGTCCCGTTGTGCGGCGTCGATCCTTGCCATTGCTCTCAGCGCCTCTGTTGGCGCGGATACGCGACTCGTACCCTCGGAGTACGCGACGATCCAGGCGGCGATCAACGCGAGTTCTCCTGGCGACGTGGTGGAGGTGGCTCCTGGGCTGTACACAGAGAGCCTGAACCTCGGCGGGCGCGGGATCACGGTGCGCTCGACGAGCGGCGCCGCGGCGACGGTGGTGGATCCGGTGACGGGCAGGTGTTTCACGGCGACGGGCCAGAAGGGACCGAACGCGCGTCTCGAAGGCTTCACGCTGCGAGGGGGGAGCTCATCGATCGGCGGCGGCGTGTATGTGTCGGCGAGCAGCCCGACGCTGGTGGACTGCGTGATCATCGGCAGCACGGCGACTTCATCGGGCGGCGGAGTGCATGTGGCATCCGGGAATCCGACGCTGGTGAACTGCACGATTGCTGCGAATCAGGCGTCCACCCAGGGCGGCGGTATTGCGGTGCTCGGCGGGTCGATCACGCTGACGGGCTGCACCGTCGTGGGCAACCTGCTGACTTACACGCTCTACTCCCAAGGCGGCGGCATGTACCTCTCGAACAGCACGGCGACGGTCACCGGCGGCGAGATCCGCGGCAACACGGCCCTATCGGGCGGCGGGATCTACGGCGGCACGCTCGCAATCACCGACTGCGCGATCACAGGCAACATCGCGAATGTGACATCGGGTACGGGCGGCGGTGGCATCGCAGGTGCATCCGTGACGATCATCGGTGGCTCCATCGCGGACAACACATCCAATGGCGATGGCGGCGGGCTGTCCGATGTCGCCGGACAGATCAACACCTGCACGATTCGCGGCAACACGGCATCGTCCAATGGCGGCGGCTTGAGGACCGACGGGTCGTTGACGCTGTCGGGGTGCATCGTCGAGGAGAATCACTCCGCCGCCACGGGAGGCGCTTGGTACAAGTCGCAGGGCACTGCGCTCATCCAGAACTGCCAGATCCGCAACAACACCGCGCTGAGCGTCGGTGGGCTCTGGCTCGGGTCGGGACTCACCACTCTGCTCGACTCCACCCTCTGCGGCAACGGGACGAACACCTTTGGCGCTTGGAGTGATGCGGGAGGCAATTCGCTCACTGCTGAATGCGGACCGTTCTGCACCGGTGACATCAGCGGGGATGGTCGCGTGGACGCGGAGGACGTTTCCGCCGTGCTGGGGTCGTGGGGCTCCTGCCAGGCGCGCGAATGTGCCGCGGACCTCAACGGCGACGATGCTGTGGACGGCGTAGATCTTGGGGTCCTGCTGGTTTCTTGGGGCCAGTGCCCGAACCCCTGACAAGCCCCCGCACGATTGCGCCGCCAACCGCACCTCGCGCTCAGAATGTTGAGCGCGCTGTTCGGATTCCTGTACCCATCGCACGACGACCGTAGCCGAGCATTTGCCTCGTCCAGCGCCCGCGCGCGGTCACCGCCGTCGGCTCCAATGCCCGAAACTTTTTGTCGCCGGCGCCAGCGACGATTTCGGAAATGTGCTGCGCACGGTTTGGGACTTTCGCTGGCACCACTCGTTCTCCAACTTCAAGGAGGAGAAAAAAGAAGGAAGATCAGAGAGCGTAAATGGAAGAGGAAAGAGGGTAAAGCGAACTTCAGAAGGGGGCCCTCAAGACGCGGAACCCGACGATCGCCGTGACGACTGCGATCGCTGCTTCGCCGACCGCGCCAGCGGGCGTCACCGCCTTGACGAGCGTTGGCGAGAGCACCTGCAAGTTGGTGCAGGCATTGCCGCCCACAGTCACGGCGGTGGTTGCGCTCAGACCGCTGCCGGTGATCGTGATGATTTGGCCGCCTAGGTAGGAGCCTTGCGGCGGTGTTACCGATGTCACTTCGCCAGGGCAATAACCCCAATCCGAGAGCACTTGGGAGAGATCTGCAGCATTTACCTCGCCGTCGCCATTGATGTCGCTCGCGCACCCTTGCGCGCTTGCCGGCGCGACCATGGGGCCGAGCAGCGATGCCACCAAGACGACCAGAAACGGCGCCACGCAATGGAAGGAACGCAGCTTGTTCACTGATTACTTCTCCAAGGACTCACCCGAACCCACAGAACCCCGGTCGAGGCAAAGACTCACTCTACCCCACCGTGGGCCGAAGTCCAAGCGCAGGTACCCCAATGACTCAATACGAAAGCACGACGACCCCGGGAAGGCCTGCGAAGTCGCGGGCGTTGCGGGTGACGAGCGGGCGCGCAAATCTTGCGGCGGTGGCGGCGATCCATAAATCGTTGTCACCGATCGGCCGACCATCACTTCGCACATGCCGACTCAGTCGTGACCAGATCCACGCCGTATCCGAATCAACCTGAAGCACTTCGAAATGGCGCAGGAATCGCATCACAGAGCCGCGACTTGCATCGTCATATCCCTCGCTCAACTCGGCTGAGGTCACGGCGCTTATCGCAATCGGCGCATCGCCACGCTTGGCAAGGAACTCCGCCGCGCGCCCCGGCGCTCTGCGCTTGACCTCGCGTTCGAGATCGATAAGAAATGTCGTGTCCGCAATCAAGATTCGCTCCGACGATCGCGTCGAGGCCTTGGCTGCCTCTGGATCGCATCGAGTCGGTCAAGTTCCGAGTCGGGCGGGAACCACAGGCTCTCTCCCTCCGCGAGCAGTTGGTCTACCAGGGCGCTCCCCCCACTTGGATTGGCGACGCTGTTTGCAAGTCGAAGCACGACCTGCGAGAAGGACTCGGTCGGCGTCGTTCGGCGGGAGCGGAGTGCGTCGTAGGCCTGCAGGTCCAGACTGATCGTCTTGTGTGCCATGCATGCATTATAACAGATGCACAGATGATGTCTACTTTTTGCTAAAAAACTACGATTTGGTCGATTGTCACGGGCTGAAACAACCGCAAACATTGTCGCTTCAGCCCGTAATGGGGGGGGTGTGCCCAGGAGGTCTCAGGGAAGCGCGGGCCTACGGAGTCCTGGCCCCACGGACCCCGAAGATAGAGCGCATCAGTGAGCGTCACCTCGTGCTGAGGGTTTTCGTTTGGCTCACCCTGGGACTCCCACGACGCCGAACACTCCATCGTGAATGTCCCCCACGCCCCCGTGCGGATTGGCTGATTCTCTCTGGTTTTCCGATGACAAACTGATTCGCTTGCGGCAACTCGAGCGAATGCGGTCGCCGCCGCGCCTGTACTGCGCCTGGATCAGCAACTCCAGAACATCAAAGTGCGCCCCTTCGAGGCGCGCACCGAGCCCGTACCGAACATTCTTTGGAAACTTCCCCACCTTGGGAATCAGCCACCGCAGGATGTCGCCTGCGAGGATGACCGCCGTCGGCTCCAATGCCCGAAAATTTTTGTCGCCGGCGCCAGGGGCGCCGGCGACGATTTCGGAAATGTGCTGCGCGCGGTTTGGGACTTTCGCTGGCGCCACTCGTGCTCCGACTTCAAGGAGGAGAAAAGAAGGAAGATCAGAGAGCGTAAATGGAAGAGGAAAGAGTGGAAAGGGAATTCAGGGGGCCCTCAAGGCGCGGAACCCGATGTAGCCGCCCGAGTAGTCAGGCGTGGTGCTGAAGCGGTAGGAGGAACGCACGATGCCCGCATGGCCGGCCCACGAGCCGCCGCGCAGCACGCGGTAGGGCCCGTACTGACCAGTTGGATGTCCCTCGGGATTCACCTGCGGCTCAGCGCTGTAGTCGCCGTACCAGTCGTTGACCCACTCCCACACATTCCCCCCCATGTCGTGCAGGCCGAAGCCGTTGGCGGCCTTCTGGCCGATTGCCCGAGTTCCGCAACCCGAACCACCCTGACAGGTGTTGAAGTAGTACCAAGCGATGTTCCCAACTTGGCTGTCATCGTTCGTCCCGCTTGGGTTCGCTGGCCAGCCGTGGAACGCCGTCGTCGTGCCTCCTCGGCATGCGTACTCCCACTCCGCTTCCGTCGGCAGACGCATACCCGTCTGCGAGAGGAACCCTTGGATCGTGTTCCAACTCACTTGCTCCACCGGGCGGTTGAGATCGCCCTGCCAACCACTCGGGTTGTTCCCCATCGTCGCCTGCCACTGCGCTTGCGTCACCTCAAACCGCCCCAAGTAGAACGCGTTCGTCAGCGTCACTTGGTGAACGGGGTTTTCATCGCTGTAGCACCCGTACTGGTTCGACGCGCTGCAGCCCATGTTGAATGTCCCCGGCGGGATCAGCACGAACTCGATCTGCGTCGCCGTGTCCTTCACGCGCCAGGGAAGGCCCGTCGCGAGGATCTTCGATCGCAGTGTTGAGTCATAGACCACCGCGGGATCGGGGTACCGCTGCACCACCGTTGCCCATGTCGGCGTGAAGCAGGTCACGAAACCCGTCGGCCCCCACCCCACAAACAGCGCCGTGAGGTCTGCCCCATCGACGAGCCCATCGCCAGTCAAGTCGCCGAAGGGGTCGTTCGTCTCCCACACGCTCAGCAGGTAGGCAAGGTCCTGCGCGTCCACTTCGCCGTCGAGGCCAAGGTCGCCGCGCGCATACTCGCACGAATCGGGCACGCAGTTGCCGTTGTCGTCGGCAGCGCCGTCCACCTCCACTTCGCAGCCATCGAGCCGACCATCGCCGTCGCAGTCACCCCACTGGCCGCTGTCGAGGTCGCAAGTGTCCGGCACCCCGTTGCCGTTGCAGTCGGGCAGGCTCCCCTGACTCATCTGCCAGTCATCGGGCAGCCCATCGCCATTGCAGTCCTCGCAGGAGTCTGGCACGCCATCGGCGTCGACATCATTCGATGTGCCGTTGGCGATGTCGCACGAGTCGGGAACCGCGTTCTGGTTGCAGTCCTGCGCTGTGCCGCTGGCGATGTCGCACGAGTCGGGGACCGCGTTCTGGTTGCAGTCCTGCGCCGTGCCCGAGGCGATGTCGCACGCGTCGAAGACACCATTGTTGTTGCAGTCGGGGGCGCCGCCGGCCACATCGCACGAGTCCGGCACGCCGTTGTCGTCACAGTCGAGCACGCTGCCCTGGGCGACCTCCCAGCTGTCGGGCAGGTCGTTCGCGTTGCAGTCCGTCTGGCAGGAATCGGGCACGCCATTCGCGTCCACATCGCTCTCGGTGCCTGCAGCGATGTCGCAGGAATCCGGGATCTGGTTGCCCGTGCAGTCTGGGTCTGCGCCCGTGAAGATGTCGCAGGCATCGATCGTGCCGTTGGCATTGCAGTCTGGGCTGATGGTCACGCGCGCCGACACTTCGCACATGCCGCCCGAGCACTGCGCTGCGCTGACAAGCGGATTGCCCACGAGCGACACGGTCATCGCGCCGCTTGGCGATGCAGCCACGAGAGCGTTCCACTGCTTGGCTGTGAGCACGAAGGAAACCTGGTCCGGGGTGCCAGGACAGTCCGACGCGCCGAACTGGAAGAGGTTGCCGCCGACGGCTTGACCAGCAAGCGACAGGAGCGCGTACTCCGTTGCGAGATTCAGGTCCGCGATCGCTCGCACAGTGATCGTCACGGGCCACAGGGTGCTGCCGACTCCCGAGAGCGTGCCCGTGGCAGGGACGCCGGCGCCGAAGGCGCCCATCGTTCCAGTGGAGATGGTCTGCGACGATTCGCACGCATCGCCGGTGCCGTCGTTGTCGCAGTCCTGCTGCCCAGCGTTCGCAACCAACGGGCAGTTGTCGCTGGCATCCGGCACGCCGTCACCGTCTGAGTCGCCACCCTGCGCCAGGGCCGGTGCCGACCACAGGACCGCGAGCGAGGCGAAGAAAGCGAATGAAGCGAACGCAGCGTGGGGAAGTCGCATGGGGAAAATCTCCGCTAAAGCCCCGAGAACCCCCGGGAGCGCCTGAACCAGCCAATCTCTCGGTGCAATGTAGCCCTGATTCAGCCTGCTTCCAATCCCCGCTGCGCATTTCACCGCAGTCGTCCCGCCCTATCCCCCTATCCCCGTCAAAAAACCGTCAGCCTCGCCCCTGCGATCAATCGCCACGGTCGCTGCTCGCCGCGGCGCCGCCTGCGGGGCTACCTCCAACGCGGCGCACGAGCCGCGCGCCGAAGAGTTCGCTGCGCATCGACGGCTCGATCGCGGCGCGAGCCTCCGGGGCGCGCGCCGTGGGCGTGTCCGCCCAGCACCCGCCGCGCACGATGCGCGATTCTCCATCGGCGCCGTCGCACCACTCCCACAGCGATCCGACCGCGTCCGAGCACTTCCCGCTCGCAGCGATGACGGACCACTCCGAATCGGTCGGTAGGCGCCAGCCCGTTCCCTTGTGGCGTTCCACTGCCGCTCCTGTCACTGCGCCGCTCTCCGCCGCTGCGTGCACCGACGCGAGGGAATACCGCGGCGACAGTCCGCACGCGGAACTCAGTGCGTTCGCTGCGAGCACGGCGTCGAACCAGCTGACGCCGCATGACGGCACGCCGCCCGTCGACGCCTCGCCTGCGCGGCCAAGCAGCGCCTGAATCTGCGGGCATGTCAGCTCCTGCGTCACCTCAAGCGCGCCGATGCATTGGATGCCCGCAAGGATGTCGGCGATCGCCGGCGCGATTGGCTTCGACTTCGCATCTGGCCTTGAAGCGGCGCCGTCCACCGCGGGCAGTTCATCGAGTGTGTCGATCGACGACTCGGGCTCGCCCTGCGCATCAGCCACGACCAGCAGCACGGCCTGGGGAACAGCCTTCTGCGCGGTCGCCTCGGTCGGATGCACCGTCCGGAGCGTGAAGCGGCTGCCGGCAGGAACGCGAAGTGGCTCGCGTAGCAGATACGGGCGGTCTCGGTGCACATCGAAGGTCGGTGCATCGACGATCACACTCGGCGCCTCGCCGGGGAGTTCAAGTGCAAGCCGTGCAGCGGTCGCGTACACGCCCGGCCGCAGCGACAGTGCGACAAGCGTCGTGGCGCGCGACAACGGCGGCGTCACGATCGTGTGCTCCAGCGCGGTCGCCTTGTCCGTCTGTGCGTTCTGCGCACCGACGACAATCACCTCGCAGACGCGCGGCGCAGCGCCGTTCACGCTGCGCGGCGCCAGCAGCGACACGATGAAGCCGCCGGCCTCCGTCCTGCCGCGGCCGTCTGCGTGCGCCTCCGCAACGAGCGCACTGCGCGGCGGAATCTCCAGCGCGAATCCATCGGGCAGGTCGAAGGCTCCATCGATGCCGCATCCCGCCAGCGCGCCGGCCGGCGAGCCTGCCCCGTCGCCGGTCAGCCTGAATCCCGCGTTCGAGTCGATCTCGTCGAGCCGACGCCCCTCCTGCTCGGGCACCGCGTTCAGGTGGATGCGGGCGATCAGTCCAGGCTGGTCGAACGCGACGCGCACGCCACCGACCAGCATCGGGGCGTCGTTGCCCAGCGGCACTTGGAACGAGCGCATCGTGCGTTGCTCCTCGGGGGAGATGATGAACGCATCCGCCATCCGCAGCTTCGACGCGCCGGGCACGGGGATGCCGAGAGCACTGCCGGGCGCCGCCGCCACAGGCGCGCCGTCCGCACCGACGGGCGCACCCGCGTCGCACCACGCGGCGAAGCGTTCAACCTCTGCCTTGGTCGGCTCGGGCGGTCGTCGCACCAAGGAATCGTGCGTCGGCAGGAATGGCGGCATCGAGTGCTGCTCGAGCACGCGCAGGATCGTGCCTCGCTTCGCGGCGACCTCCGCGGGCGTCCGCAGCGGATACGCGCCAGGACCGCTGCCGTCGTGGCATCGGATGCAGCACCGTTCGATCATCGGGCACGCGTTGGCGGCCCAGTTCACGGCGTCATCGACAGCCAGCAGCGGGGTGCACGACAGAACGCACGCCCACGCACCGTGACTCAGTTGCACGCGCCCCAGCCTACGAGCAGTTCACTCACATCGGCACCGTCGACATCGCCATCGCGGTCGATATCACCGCCGCCGCCGCCGGCACCCCAGTTGCTGAGCATCACGGCCAAGTCGGAGGCATCCACCTGCCTGTCGTAGTTGATGTCCGCCGCGCATCGGCTCCCCGTGAAGTCGACTGGACTGTCGGTGGGATTGACATGGCCGCCGCCGGGGCCCGTGTTCCCAGTGACCAGCACGCCGTAGTAGCGAGGGCCGATCATGTATGGGTACTCGGTCACACCCGTGGACGAGATCGACGCGAAGTATGCGTAGGTGCCGTTGGGGTAGTCAGGGGTCACGCAGAAGCGGCCGTTGCGCGTGTCGAGGTCGCCGAGGCCGGCCGCATACTCGTAGTCCTCGATGTACGCACCGAGCGGGTACTGCGTGGAGACATTGGGGCCGTAGAGGTTCGAGGCGAGCTGTGTGCCGTCGGGCAGCGTCGTACGAACGGTGATGTTCCGCTTGCGGTAGCTCGTGGCCATGCGCCGCACGCCGCCCGTGCCGTCCGCGTTCGCGTAGCCGTATGGTCCGTAGACGGGATACCCGTCGAACCCGAAGGCGATGATCGGGGAGTGGCGCGTCGCGTCGCTGTTGGCGATGCACACGGGCAGTTGGTGATTGTGATACACGCCGCCCGGCGCCGGGTGCCCCTTGCACGCATCGAAGCTGTTGGCCTCGAAGTGCATCGCGTTCTGGTGCCAGATGTTCTCGTTCTGGTAGGACATCGCGTCGAGCGCGTTGAAGAAGGGAACGCCGTTCACCATGACACCGATGGTGCCGAGTCCAGTGGCGGTGCCGGTGCCGGTCGCGGGCGTGGGGTTCTTCGTGATGCGGAAGGTCCAGTTCTGGTTGGACGGAGTGTTGGGGTTGCCGGGCCAGGGACCGATCGAGAAGCTCGGGATGCCCGACGAAGTTGGATAGATGTAGTTGGCCGAGTGGCGCAGGCGCGTCACATTGGCGGGAATGCCGTTGTAGCCAGTCTGGCTAGAGAGATTGAGCGTCCACGGCACGACTGCGGGCGCGACCGCCTGCGCGTTGGCGACCTCGGCTGCCGTGCCAGCGAGCGCGAGCGCCATGGCGGCGGTTGCTGTTGCGGTTGCGGTTGCGCCGCGGGGAGAGACCATTCGCGATCGTGGGACCTTCATCCATTGAATTGATAACTGACGGGAAGCAAGGGACAAGTCGGCGGCGGTATTTTTCGAGAGAATCTCGGGTCGGGCTTAGGATGGGGTCGTGAACCACGGATTCCTTGCGATCCGACCGCCGTGGTGTGCAGCCGCGGCGGTCGCCGCAGTGGTCGCGCTGATTCTGGTCGGATGCGCTCAGCCCGAGGCGGCGGAGCGGTCCCCTGCCGCCGCCGAAGCGGTTCCCGCGGGCGCGACATGGGGCGAGGTCGCCCGCGCGATCGGCCTGCCCGACGACGCGTCGCGCCAGAGCGGCGTGCGCGCGGTCGTGCTGATGGCGTGCAGCACGGACTGCCCGATTGGAAACTCGCTCGCCCCAGAAATCGTTCGCCTGCAGCAAGAGTTCGCGCCAGCGGGCGTCCAGTGGTTCGCGATCTACCCGGATGAACTGGTCAACGGCGAGAAGGTCGCCAAGCACCAGAAGGCGTTCTCACTGTCGATGCCTGCGTACTCCGACGAGACGCTGACGGTCGCGCGCCTCGCCGGAATCACGACGACGCCGGAGGTGTGTGTGTACGCGCCCGGAGGCACGCTGGTGTATCAGGGGCGGATCGACGACAGCTGGGCAGCGATCGGCACGCGCCGCGCTGCGCCCACTTCGCGCGACCTGCGCGATGTGCTCGACGCGCTCTCGCGCGGGACTGTGCCCGCGCTGCGCAGGACGCAGCCGATCGGGTGCGTTCTGCCACCGCCCCCCCGCCGCGCAGGGGCGTAGGCGATCCCCCCTCCTCTCACCCCCCCCGGTTCCGGGCAGAAACTCATCACCGAGCAACTGGATTTGCCCGTAACTGGGGGGTGCGCGTGACCGGATCGCTCTCATCGGTCCACCCCGGTCACCACCTCTGCCTCATCCCCAGACGGCTGCGATTCTGGAGCCCGCTCGGCTCACTCGGATGGTTCGACCATGGGCGTTCGGTCGATGCGGCGCGCGGCAATCCAGCACCAGATGCCAGCCGCAAGAGCGACGATCACTGGCCACGCGATCACATTGAGCACCAGGAGGCGCGAGCCGAGTTCCTCCACATCGTTTCGCAGTCCAAACTGCACGCCGCGAAGTTCCTTGCGATACTCCTGGACGGTCTGCTGCAGCTGGGCAAGCTGTGTCTGCTGCTGGGGGGACAGAAGCAGCTCGCCTGATTCCTCTCCACCGGCTGCGCCTTGGAGCTGTGCGATCTCGATCTCGACCTTTCGGACCTCCAACTGCAAATCCTTCTCGCGCGCGATGTAGCGCTCCTGTGCCGCAGTCCGAAGCGCTTCGACGCGCGCGAAGGGACGGCGGAACGCACCGCGCGAACGGAGCGTGGCGATCGCAGGATTCCCCGCCATTTGCTCGAGCAGTCCGATGATGAGCGGACCGTTGTCGGCGAATGCACGCCGTACACCAGACCGCTGGTCCATCTGCACCCACACATCGTCCGAGAGCAGATCCGCATCTGCAATCACCACGATGTTCCCCTCGCCGAGCGTTGGCCCGAAGGCACTACCGATGCGACCCGTGATGCGTGCGGCAAGGACTCGTTGCACACCATCCGCCTTGCTGTCACGCAGCAGTTGCTCCGCTTCACCGAACCAACCGAGCTTGAGCGTCTGGATGAGTTGTGCGCGCTCAGACGACACGAGAAGCGGATCGATCATTGGGTGAACGCCATCAGGCGCATCCGCCGCGCGCTCGATGTACCCACAACTCTTGATGTTCAGGGATTCGATCCGAGCGAGCAAGGGATCGGATGGACTGATCGCGTTTCGCGTCAGACTGAGCCACGCCACATAGTTCAGCTCGCGCAAGGTCCCTGCCGGCCCCGGCGTTCGGATCGGCGTGGAGTACTGAACATCCCCAACGGCCATGTCCGTCGGAATGCGGATCCCCCACGCTCGCAACAGCGGAAAGTCATGCGTGGTGGCAGGCACCTTCATCTCCATCTGGCGTGCGTCGGAATGCGAATCGGTCTCGGCGAACGGGTCGACCAGCGCCACAATCGGCTTCCCAGCGATTGCCCACGCGTCGATCGAACGGAGCAGTGAATCTGACAACTTTCTTGGCTGCACAAGCAGGAGTGCATCGATGTCCGTGGGTAAGGCACTGGCATCCGTGGCCACCTCGCGAAGGTCGAACAAGTCGCGCATCTGTTCCACCACAAAGCGCGGACGGCCGTTCCCGACCGTCGATCCATCCGGGTTGCGGACCGCGGCGTCGTCGAGCGGCATGCACGACAGCAAACCAACGCGCGGCTTCGATCCTCGCCCGACTGTTGCGACAGCTTTTGTGATGTCGTACTCCATAAACGAATCACGATCGGGTGCGAAGAACGGGACGGTCTTGGTCAGCCCCGTCGAACCCGTTGCCACGAGACCGAGGATGAGCGTTCCGCCCGCAGTATTGACAGGCTGCACAAGCAGCCCGGCACTCCGCGCATCATCTTCGGCAGAACTAAACATGACCGGATGAATCACACGCAAGTCGATCTGACCGTTCGATCGATCCGCCAGTTCGCGGACATACTCCTCCACTCGGATCGCGTGCGCACGGAGGTCGGGAATGTCCGTGATCGATTCAGTCGATGCGTAGAGATCGATGCGGATCGGCTCATCAAGCGACGCGAGCACAGCGCGCGTGCCCTCAGAAAAGCTGTTGAGCCCATCGCGCGTCAGATCGATGCGAACACCCGTCATCCAGCGACCCGCCAGTGCGTTCACAGCGATAACGAGCAGCACCGCCACCACGAGTGCCACGACATGCCCACTCGACGCCGGCGCCCCCCCGCGCCTCATGCGGCACCTCGCCAAGACACGATGCGTGCATTCATCCACAGCGCGCAGACCGAGACGGACACCGGGTACAGCACATCGCGCGCATCAAGGACACCGCGGACTGCCCCGTCAAAGTGGCTGAGCGCACTCATTGATGCCACCGCATCGACCGCCCATGCTGGCGATTGGCGGCCGAGGAAGTCCAGCACAAGCGGTAGCCCCGATGCCAACAGCAGGAAGTCGACCGTCAGCGCGAGCACAAACGCCACCACAGAGTTTCGGGTGCACGCGGAGGCGCATGCGCTCACCGAGAGCAGTGTGGCGAAGAGCAGCCCGGTAGCGATGTAGCCCGACAGAATTGCGCCGTGATCGGGACCGCCCAACCACGCGACAGTGATCCAGATCGGCACCGTCAGAAGCAATGCAAAGCACGCGAACGCCCACGCCGCGATGAACTTGCCGATCACGATGTCGCCGATGGCGAGCGGCAATGTGAGCAGCAGCTCGATCGATCCCGAGCGACGCTCATCGGACCAAAGCCGCATGCCGAGAACGGGCATGAAGAACAGCGCCAACCAAGGTTGCCACTGGAAGAATGGGCGCAAGTCCGCCTGGCCGCGCTGATACAGCCCCCCCGCTTGGAATGCCAGCAGTCCAGAGAGTGCCACAAACATCACAAGGAACACGGCGGCAACTGGCGTTGCGAAGTATGCCGCGAACTCTCGGCGAACCACGCTCCCCACCCGCCGCACGCGCGTCGGAGTCGGCGGCGGTGCACACTTCGGCTCGCCCGAGGCACTCATGCACGCCTCCGTGTGGTGGATGGTGCGGCCGCGCGCGTACCGGTGAGCGTTCGAAACACATGGTCGAGTCGACCATGCGTGATCGACTGCGGCGCAAGCGCGTCAAGTTCCTTCGGCGTCCCATCAAACACCGTCGCGCCGCGGTGCAGGACGACTGCGCGTGTGCACACTGCCTCAACCTCTTCGAGAATGTGTGTGGAGAGCAGCACCGCCCGGTCATGCCCAAGTGTTCGAACTAACTGGCGGACCTCGAACTTCTGATTGGGGTCAAGACCATCGGTCGGTTCATCCATGATGAGCACGGGAGGATCGTGCAACAGCGCCTGCGCGATTCCGGTTCGCCGCCGATATCCCTTGGAGAGGGTCTCGATCCGCTGCCCGGCGTAGGAGCCAAGATGCACTTTCGCCATCGCATCTGCGACGCGCTGCCGAACATCGCGACCCGCGAAGCCGCGTGCGCGGGCCACGAATGCAAGGAAGTCCTCAACGCGCATCTCGCCATACGCGGGGGCGCCTTCGGGGAGATAGCCGAGGCGCCGTCTCGCCTCGAGCGGTTGCTGCGCGAGGTCAACGCCGCCGACACGAACGGATCCCGCGTCCGGACGCAGATAGCCGCTGAGCATGCGCATCGTTGTTGTCTTTCCGGCGCCGTTTGGCCCTAGAAAGCCAAGTACTTCACCGCGCTGCAGGGTCAAGTCGACACCTCGCACAGCCTCAACACCACCGAAACGCTTGCAGAGTCCCCGTGCTTCGATCAAGGCATGCCTGTCGCCCACCCCTCGGTTGTACCACGACCGACTGGTGCGAATCGTTCATCGTGACCAGCCCGAGATCACGAGCGTGCGATCACTTCCGTCCACCGTGCCAGAGGGATCGAATCCGCCACTCGTAGCGTGGTGGCGTGCGCGTGCGGCGTGCGCGACGACACGAGCAGCTGCCGCCCGGCGCCAACCGGACCGGAGTTCACCCCGCGCTCAGTCGACGATATCGCTGCGAACCATGCGCACACCGACGAAATTGAATGCTTTGCCCGGCTCCGTGTACGCGCGGCACGACGAGCGCAGCATGATGGTCGAGGTGTACAACCAGCTACGCCAGGCGCCTCCTCGCAAGACGCGGAAGGGACCCGTGGTCGGGCCAGTCGGGTCGGTCTGCGATGCGCTCGAGTACGAGCCGTAACGATCGTTCACCCACTCGTACACATTCCCGATCATGTCGTGCAGGCCGAAGCCGTTGGCGAACTTGCCGCCGACAGGTCGCGTGCGGCCAAGGCTGTTGGCCGAGTACCACGCAATGTTGCCCACGAGGCTGTCCACCATCGTTCCGTTCGGCATCGCCGGCCAGCCATGGAAGGCGGTCATCGTTCCAGCGCGACAGGCATATTCCCACTCCGCCTCGGTTGGCAGCCGCATGCCCGTTTCGGCAGCAAACTCCTGCGCCTGCTCGAAGTTCACCTGCTCCACCGGCAGCACGCCCCACTCGGGGAAGCCCTCCCCTTGGTGGAAGCTCGGATTGCTTCCCATCACCTCGAGCCACTGCGCCTGAGTCACCTCGTAACGCGACATGTACATCGCCTGCGTCAGCGTGACTTGGTGCAGCGGTATCTCGCCCGCAAAGCAGTTGTAGAGCTGCGACTGGGTGCAGCCCATCACGAACTGGCCGGCCGGCACGAGCACCATCTCGATCTGCGTCGCAGTGTCCTTCACCCGCCATGCGAAGCCACTGGCGATGATCGCCGCGCGCATGTCCTCGTCGTAAACGACCGCAGGATTCGGGAGCGCCTCGACCATCGTCGCCCACGAGGGCGCTACGCCGCCATGGGTGAACGCGCCGGGCGCCACGATCTCGCGGGTCGGCGTCACAACCACGACATCCTTCGGGCCGGCTGCGCCCGCTGGCGTGATCGCCGTGATCGTCGTCGCGTTGACCACATTCACGGCTGTTGCGGGAACGCCACCGATCCGCACTTCGGTCGCGCCGGTGAAGTATGTCCCGACCAGTGTGATCTGCGTTCCGCCACTGAGCGGCCCGTTCGACGGCAGCACCGCCACGAGCGCACCTGCCGGCTGGCACTGGCCCCAGTTCGTAAGCACGACGGTCAGGTCGAACCCATCGACCGCACCACTGTGGTCCGCATCGCCCACGCACTCGCCGGTGCAGGAACCGAAGTCCGCCAACACGATGGCAATATCCACCGAGTTGATCGCACCGTCGTAGTTCAGATCGCCTGGGCAGTCGCAGATCTCATTGCCGCCGAGGTCCTCGTAGTCGCCGGCAACATTCGGCCGCGGCATGTTGTCGCACACCTGCGCGCCCTCGAGCGACAGGCGCGAACCGTTGACCGCATCGATGCCGAGACCGCCCTGGACGGTGACTGCAGAGTTGCCCCGCACAGAGCTGTTTCGCACCGCGAGGCGCGACAGCGGGTTGAACTCGGGCACCCATGACAGGCCGCCGACGATGTTGTTGGATGTATTGCCCTCGACCGTCGTCCCATCGATCAGGTGCGTTCCCTCGACGAAGTGAGCGCCGCCGCCGCGCGAGTTCGCGTAGTTGAGCGCGATGGTGGTGTCGATCACCTCGCACTGGCCTCGGAACACCTGCAGTCCGCCGCCGTCAGCGGTCGCAGCGTTGGCGCGGAACACACACCGCTCGACTTTGCCCTGCGCGTTCAAGAGGTATGCGCCGCCGCCGAAGCCAGCGAGGTTCTCCTCCACCACGCAGTCGCGCAGGTGGATGTTTCCTGCCTGCACGAAGATGCCGCCACCGGCGTTGGCTGCGGGGAGGTTGGGCAGCGGCGTTCCCGTCTGGCCGCCGCGGACTGTGACGCCGATCAGTGCCGTGGACGCGGGTGCATTGATGAAGCGGATCACCGAGAGCGTCTCGTCGCCAGCGCCTTCGAGAATCGTCACGCCCGCCCCTGCTCCCTGGATCACGACGGACTTGCCCTGCACGACCACGGGACCGGCGTACACGCCCGCACCGAGCATGATGAAGCGCGTCTGTCCTTCGGGAACCGCGTTGATCGCATCCTGGATGCTGCCGCCCAACGGCACGGCGACGGCCTGGCACTCATCGGGCTGGCCGTTGGAATCGAAGTCCTGGCTGAACCCGCTCGCAATGTCGCACACATCGGGAATCCCGTTCCCGTTGCAGTCCGTGAATGTCTCGCACGCTTCCCCGATGCCGTTGCCGTCGCAATCGAGCTGCGAAGAATTGGGCGTCAGCGGGCAGTTGTCGTCCGCGTCGTCGACACCGTCGTTGTCGTCGTCCTCGTCGCAAGCGTCGCCGCCGCCGAGTCCATCGGTGTCCACCTGCGATGGGTTGGCGGTGGCCGGGCAATTGTCGTTCACATTGATCACGCCATCGCCGTCGTCATCCCCCTTTGGATCGCCGATGAAGTAGCGACCGATGCCCGGGGATGTCGCCACCCCGACTGGGCCGAAGAGGACCACCAGATCACCGCGGTAGAACGCCGCGCTGCTGCTGCCGATCTCATGGTCGTCGCCCGTGCGCACGATCTGCATGACGAGGACTTGCCAGCCGCCCTCAGCTACCTGCCCGCCGAATCCGCCGCTGGTGCCAGGCTGCGCCAGCGTCGGCGTGGTCACGGTCTGATCCGACCAGACCGCGCCGTCTGGGATGTAACTGCGGTCCGTTGACCCTGCGGGGAACTCCCAGTTCAGGAACGCCGTGCTGCTGCCCGAACTACCGCTGCCAGTGGCCGTCACCCACGAGTCGTTCTCGCGCGCGACTGTGCCGAGGGCATTGAACTGCGGCGACCAGCTTCCGATCGGGTTGTCGTTTTCGTCGACCCCGGCATCCTGATGACGCGCGCGAATGAACTCGGGCTGGCTCAGAGACGAACTCGTGGGGGGATGCGACTCGACCATCACGACCCGCGTGTTCTCCTGATCGAAGTTCGCGAACACCTGATAACGCGTGTTCCCCTCGGTGGTCACGACGCGCGTCACGCTGAGTCCTTTGAACGCGGGCGGAAGAGCTACCGCAACCGAGTGCACGCACAGAGCACCCACAGCGGCCAAGTTCATGGCGGGGCCAAGGGGGTTGTTCATATAAACAATCTAGTTCGGCCTTTCCAGCTCAGTCGCAGATTCTTGCAGATTTATTGCGAAAGAACACACATCAGGATTGCCGCGCGCCGTCCGATAGGGCGCTCCGTAGGATCGCATCATGTCTGCCGCCCCCACGCTCGACCTGCGCAGCGACACCGTGACCCGCCCCACCGCCGCAATGCGCGAAGCGATGATGTCTGCGCCGCTCGGCGACGATGTGCTCGGCGATGAACCGACCGTGCAGCGACTGGAGGAACGCGTGGCGAAGCTGCTCGGGATGGAAGCTGCGCTCTTCACGCCAAGCGGCACGATGGCGAACCAACTTGCGATTCGATGCCACTGCGAAGCGGGCGACGAAATCATCGCGCACGGTGAGAGCCACATCATCCACTACGAGACCGCGGCGCCTGCGGCGATCGCGGGTTGCATGGTGCGCCCCGTATCGGGCCCGCGCGGACTCTTCGATGCACACGCTGTTCACGCGGCGGTTCGTCATGCAGACATCCACTCGCCGCGGTCGCGGCTGGTTGTCACTGAGAACACGCACAATCGCGGCGGCGGTTCGGTGTGGCCGCTGACGCAGTTCGAAGGGGTTGCCGCGGCAGCGCGTCACCACGGGCTCGCGGTGCATGTCGATGGCGCGCGGCTGTGGAATGCCTGCATCGCCGCGGGCTACTCCGCGGGGGCGTTCGCGGGGAGTGCGGATACGGTCAGCGTCTGTTTTTCCAAGGGTCTCGGCGCACCTGTGGGCAGCGCGCTCGCGGGTCCGCGCGCGCTCATCGAACGCGCGAGGCGCTTTCGCAAGATGCTCGGCGGCGGCATGCGCCAGAGCGGACTCCTTGCGGCAGCGGCGATCTACGCACTCGATCACCATGTGGAACGCCTCCGCGACGACCATGCTGCTGCGCGTGCGCTCGCGGCGGCGCTCGCGCGCATCGACGGAGTTACGGTCGATCCCGCTCCTGATGCCGTGGAAACCAACATGGTGTTCTTCACGGTCGCGCCGCGGCTCGGCGATGCGCGGGCGTTCTGTGATCGGCTCGGGGCGGAGGGCGTTCGCATGATCCCGATGGGCCCTTCGCGCGTGCGCGCGGTGCTGCACCTCGATGCGGGGAGCGATGCGCCCTCGCGCGCCGCAGCCGCTGTGGAGCGCGCCGCGCGTTCGCAGTGATGCCATGCCAACGGTGGGAGCCATCTTCGACCTCGACGGCCCGCTCGTCGATTCGGCGGACGCGCACGAGCACGCGTGGACCGCGCTCGGTGTTCAACTCGGACTCCCTGTCTCGCGCGACTTCTTCCTGCGTTTCTTTGGTCGACCCAATCCGCCGATCATCCGCGCGCTCTTCGAGGAGCACGGTCGCACGCCGCCGAGCGATGAAGAGATCGCTCGCCTCGCCGACCGCAAGGAAGCGATCTATCTCGATCGCATCGGCGCTGCGTTCCCACCGATGCCGGGTGGCGTCGCACTCGTGCACGCGCTCGCAGCGGCGGGCTGGTCGCTCGCCATCGGCTCGAGCGCACCGCCAGGGAATGTGCGCTTCATGCTGGATCGACTCTGGCCCGCATCCGATGCGCCGTTCAACGCCGTCGTGACCGGCGCATGCATCGAGCGTGGCAAGCCGCACCCTGATGTCTTTCTCGAAGCTGCGCAGCGCATCGGCATCGCGCCCGAGCGCTGCATCGTGATCGAAGACGCTGCACCCGGCATCGAAGCCGCGCACCGAGCGGGCATGCGCTGTGCAGCGCTGTGCAGCAAGGGACACACTCCCGAGGAACTCGCCGCTGCGGACCTCCTCGTCCACTGCCTTGACGAACTCTCCCCCTCGCGTCTCCAATCGCTCTTGCCATGAACGACCCACGCTTCCAAACGCTCGCCAAGACCATCGTGCACCACTCCTGCCAGTTGAAGGCTGGCGAGAACATCCTGATCGAGGCATTCGACATCCCCGAGCCGATGGTGCTCGCGCTCGTGGCGGAGGTGCAGCGCGCCGGCGGTCACGCGCATGTCGATCTCCGCTCCTCACGAATCATGCGCGCGCTGCAGGCTGGCGGATCGGAGGGGGCACTGCGCAGCTGGGCTTCGTGCGACCTGCACCGCATGACACAGATGCAGGCGTATGTCGGACTGCGCGGCAGCTTGAACGCCAGCGAGATGGCTGGGATCGACGAAGCGCAGATGCGCGCGGTCGGAAAGCTCTACCAGCACCCCGTCCACCTTGAGCAGCGTGTGAAGCACACGAAGTGGGTCGTGCTTCGCTGGCCCAATGCAAGCATGGCGCAACTTGCCAAGCGCAGCACGGGCGACTTCGAGGACTTCTATTTCCAGGTGTGCTGCGTCGACTACGCACGCATGGACCGCGCGGTGCAACCGCTCGTGAAGCGCATGAACGCAGCGAAGCAGGTTCACATCGTCGGTCCTGGTCCGACCGACCTCCGCTTCTCCATCGCGGGACTTCAAGCGGTCCCGTGCTCCGGTGAACGCAACATTCCGGATGGCGAGTGCTTCACGGCACCCGTGCGCGACAGCGTCGAGGGCATCCTGCAATACAACACTGCCACACTCTATCAAGGCAGCACCTTCGGCAACATCCGCTTCGAGTTCTCGAAGGGTCGCATCGTGCGGGCCACCTGCGACGGGGACTCGCAGCGGCTGAACGCCATCCTCGACATGGATGAAGGCGCGCGCTTCATCGGCGAATTCAGCCTCGGATTCAATCCCGCGATCCTGACGCCGATGCTCGACACGCTCTTCGACGAGAAGATCGCAGGCAGTTTCCACTTCACGCCTGGGCAGGCCTATGAAGGCGAGGCCGACAACGGCAATCGCAGCCAAGTCCACTGGGACATCGTCTGCATCCAACGCGCGGAGTTCGGCGGCGGCACGGTGGCATTCGACGGCGAAGTCATCCGCCGCGATGGGCTCTTCGTGGTCGACGACCTGATGGGTCTGAACCCCGACCGTCTCGGCGCACGGTGAGGCGCGTACGATGCGCTCCATGAAAATCGCTTCACACGCCGCACATGCAGCAACCGCCGCGATCTTCACCGCATGCGCTCTGTCCATGAGCGTGTGCATCGGCTGCGAGGAAGAGGACGAGGAACCGACCCCCGCTCCTGCGCAGAGCGAACAGCGACCCTTCGATCAGCCGCCCGCAGGCGGCAGCAAGTCGGCTTACGGCAAGGCGCGTGATGCAGCGGTGAGCGTTCGCGACCGCATGCAGGAGCGCGACGCCGAGATCGGCAAGATGGCGGACGATGTCTTCAAGACATCGCCTCCGTCAGAAACGCCGCAAGAGACTCCTGAGTAGCGCCTCGCGCGTCACGCGCGTTACTCGCGCGTCACTTTCCGGCGGGCTTTGCCGGCTGCACTGCCTGCACTGGTGGCGGCGTCTTCGCGCCACCCGCTGCGCCACTGGTTGCAGGGTCACTCACGATCTTCAGCAGTTCCACATCGAAGATCAGCGTTGCCTTTGCGGGGATCACGGGTGGACGACCGCCTGGACCGTACGCCAGATCGAAGGGGATGATCAGCTTGCGCTTGCTGCCAACCTGCATCGATCCGACTCCCTCGGTCCAACCCTTGATCACATTCGACAGCGGGAACGACGCGGGCGATCCACGATCGACGGACGAGTCGAACTTCGTTCCATCGACGAGGTACCCGGTGTAGTGAACCTCGACGACTGCGCCGGGGCCACTCGGTGTCGCTCCCGTGCCGGGTTGCAGTTCGATGTACTGCAGCCCACTCGGCGTCGTCACGATCTCGCCTGTGGCGTCTTCGCCGGGGAACCGCCCTCGAACGGTCTCCGAAATGATCGCGCCATCGACCGCGCCAATCACGATCGCGTGGATCTTGTCGCCCTGCAGTACTTCGACCGTGTAGGTCGGCGGCACCATGCTGAAGTTCGACGCGACGCTGCGTGCCACACCATTCACCTTGCCCTGCGCCGCCGCCAATGCCTTCGGCGGTGTCACGCGAATGGCCTGCACCTCGCCCGTCTGTCCGTTGACCATCACCGTCTGCGCAACGCCACCCGCGACGCACACGACCTCGTACATGGCCACCTCGCCGTTGAGCTTGGATGTCGCGGAAACGACGCCCCCGCCCGAAGCCTGCGCGGCCATGTCCATCGCCTTCGCAAGATCAACCTTCTGCGCAGCCAACTTCTGCGCGGTCTCTGCGGGATCGACGGGAACGGTCGTGTAGTCAGGCGTCTCATCGTGAGCAGATGCCTGCAGAGTGGTGATCAGCAGTGTGGACAGCGCCACGACAGCGACCGAGGCGAGCCGAGAGCAAACAGTGGTGAGTGTGATGTTCATGGTGGAATGACACGGAGGCTACATCAACCGCAACAGCGGCGATCACCGAGCGCTTGCCGACGCAGCACCACTGGCGTATCGCGCCTCGATCGCCTGCACCTTCGCGAGGCGGCGCGCATGACGCTCTTCATTCGTGTACTTCGCGTTCAGGAACGCCTGCGCCATGTCCTGCGCGAGCGCAACGCCGACCACGCGCCCACCGAGCACCAAGACATTCATCGCGTCATGCTCCACTCCCTGATGCGAGGAGTAGTAGTCCACGCAGTTGCCCGCACGGATGCCAGGAATCTTGTTCGCTGCAACGCTCGCGCCGATGCCGGACCCGCACAGGAGAATCCCCCGCTCCACGCGTCCCGACACCACCTCCGCTGCGATCTTCTCCGCGAAGTCGGGATAGTCGCACGGGGTCGTCGAGTGCGTTCCAAGATCGGTCACTTCATGACCCAGTCCGCGTACGAAGTCCACCAACTGCTGCTTCAGTTCGAAACCCGCATGGTCAGACGCGAGGGCGACCTTCATTTCGCGGCCCCTCGCACGCGCTCGACCACTGCCTTCGCGCGCGCGGCGACGGACGCGGCGTCGAAGCCGAAGTGCTTCAGCACCGCAGACAGCGGCGCGGATGCGCCGAAGGTGGTCATGCCGATCGTCTCGCCATCCAATCCCACATAGCGATCCCATCCGAAGGTCGACAGCATCTCCACCGACACGCGCGCGCGCACCGTCGGCGGCAGCACCGAGTCGCGGTAGGCGCGATCCTGACGATTGAACAGTTCGCAGCACGGCATGCTCACGATCCGCACGCCGATGCCTTGCGCCGCCAGCAGATCGGCAGCGGCGATGCAGAGTGACACTTCACTTCCCGAGGCGATGAAGATCAGGTCTGGCTTGCCCTGCGGCGCATCGCGAAGCACATAGCCGCCCTTCGCAACGCCCGACGCGGGCGCGAACGCTGTGCGATCGAGCGTGGGCAGATCCTGCCTCGTCAACGAGAGTACGGCGGTCTCATGCGTCAGCGGCGCGATCACTCGCCAGCACTCGGTCATCTCGTTCGCATCGCATGGACGGAACACCAGCACGCCCGGCATCGCGCGCAGCGCAGCGAGTTGCTCGATCGGCTGATGGGTCGGGCCATCCTCGCCCACGCCGATCGAATCGTGCGTGAAGATGTAGACCACGGGCAACTCCATCACGGCCGACAGCCGGATCGAGCCCTTCATGTAGTCGCTGAAGATGAGGAAGCCTGATCCGTAGGGTCGAACGCGCGAGAGGCTGAGGCCGTTGCAGATCGCTCCCATCGCGTGCTCGCGAATGCCGAAGTGCAGGTTGCGGCCGCCAGGCGTCGCTGCTTGGAACGAGCCAGCGCCGTCGAATCCCAGCAGCGTCTTGGTGCTCGGCGCAAGGTCCGCGGAACCTCCGATCAGCCACGGCAGCCGCTTCGCGAGCGCGTTCAGCACCTTGCTATTGGAGATGCGAGTCGCCATGCCCTTCGCGTCAGCCGGGACTGTGGGCAAGTCGGCCGCCCAGTCATCGGGCAACTCGCGCGCTTCCATGCGGCGGATCTCCTCCGCCTCCTTGGGGAACGCCTTCGCGTACGCGCTGAATCGGTCGTTCCACGACTTGGTCAGTTCCGCGCCGCGCGCACCCAGTCGCTCGCTGAATCGCTCGCGTACGCCAGCGGGCACCAAGAACTTCGGTTCCGCGGGCCAGCGGTAGAACCGTTTCGCGCCGATGATCTCCTCGTCGCCGAGAGGCTCACCGTGTGCAGCACTCGTGTCCTGCTTGGTCGGCGCGCCGTAACCGATGTGACTGTCCACGATGATGAGCGTCGGCCTGTCCGTGGTCTCGCGCGCCGTTGCATAGGCGCGCCGCAGCAGATCGAGGTCATTCGCATCCGCCACGCGCAGCACATTCCATCGGTAGCCGAGGAATCGCGTTGCCACATCATCGTCGTACGCAAGCGCCGTGCTGCCCTCGATGGTGATGCGGTTGTTGTCG
>SXGS01302013.1_pt1 | contig 24789 bp, 24 predicted proteins | sample 3174681 | NCBI WGS metagenome assembly SXGS01 (sample SAMN11356861, study PRJNA531348) | freshwater metagenome | isolation source: freshwater sample F1-80 | place: China: Fuxian Lake, Yuxi | collected 2017-12-25 | reverse complement strand
AAATAAACCGGTTACTCGCGCTGAGGCAGCCGTCATGCTCGAACGCGCACTGATGGAAGAGAAAAAAGAGTCGAAAATGACAGAAGCATTCTCTGATGTTCCAAAAGATCACTGGGCACATAAAACCATCAGCCGCATGGCGGAGAAAAAAATTATCAAAGGATACAAAAATGAGGAGTTCAAGCCGAATCAAACCATCAATCAAGCGGAGGCTATCAAGATGGTCATCGCGACCGAGCAGCTCAACAACCCAGAACTTTCCCTTCCGACGAGTAGTAAAAGTTCGTTTAAAGATATGAAAGGCACCGAGTGGTTCGCACCGTACATCGAGGCTGCCAATCAGCGAACCATGCTGACCTACAGCACCAAGATGCTTATTTATCCTGCCGATCAAGTCACCCGCGGTGAGTTTGCCGATCTGGTCTACCGTGCGATCCGCACCCGCGAACCCGGCCACTTCTTCGGACGTGGAACCTATTACAGCGACTCATTCGAGGGTCGCGGAACGTCTGCCGGCGAAAAATATCGCAAAGACGGCTACACCGCAGCCCACAAGACACTTCCCTTTAACACAAAAATAAAAGTCACCTACCTCCGCAACGAACAGTCCGTCGTCGTACGCGTCAACGACCGCGGCCCCTTCACGCCAAGCATGGACGTCGATCTCACGCGTCGCGCCTTCACCGAACTTGCCAACCCATCCGAAGGCATCATCCCGATTGAATATGAAATTGTGAACGAGTAAACTTGCAGCGTAACATACGCGCACCATGAACGAAGTTATCCTCCCAAAACGCAACGTCAAAATCCTCAGCCGTGAAACCTTTTCACGGACGACGAACAAAACCATCACCATGCTCGTGCTTACCCTCGGAGCCATGATTATTATTTTGAGCGCCGTCTTCATTACAATGACGAGCGCCACTTCCCAAAAAGGCTACGAACTCAAACAGCTCCAACTCGAAAACGAACAGCTCCAAGTGCAGAACGAAAAACTCCGCGGCGAGGTCACCGAGTCCCGCTCATTCACCAGCGTCGAAGAAACCGAAAAGGTTCAGGACATGACCCTCCCCGAAACCAAAAAATACGTAACCAGCAAGAAAAGCGCGAAGAAATAAAGCAAAGCTAAAGCTAGAATTGACTTTCCAAAGCCTTCTGCCTATACTTCCCCAGCCTCAACAAGCTGAACGCTCATCGTGGCGCCATCGTCTAATGGTTAGGACGCTACCCTTTCAAGGTGGAGATAGGAGTTCGATCCTCCTTGGTGCTACCAGACACACGAAATGTGTCGGATCCCGTTCCCTATTCCCTTTCGAGCAACTCTTCCAAAACATCTTCCCACGTAATCATTCGCTTGAGACGCTTTTCGAGTTTCTGGCGGAAGAGTCGGAGCCGCGCAACCAAGGCTGAGTTTGCAGGAAATGAAAAAACCTCACGCTGAGTGGAGAGTTGCTGGAGTTTAGAAACTGGCTGATCATCTGGAGGTTCGCAAACTACCTCAGCAGGTTGACTGATTTTATTCTGATTCTCTAGACGAATAATTTCCCCGGGGAAATTCTCAGCTTCATTTTCGGCACTTTTTAGGAGTAAAGATGACTGGCTAACATTTTCAATAAGCACGCAAGTACCATTTTCAGAAAATAAGGTGCCCTCTGTATCTTTTTGCTGTTTTCGATAATCCCGTACATACACTTCAAGTGCAGGCTTTGAAAGATCCCTCAGCAATCCCAGCCACTGCTCTTCATTATTCGAAGTCACGAGAGAAAGTACCGCACGAATTTTTGACCAGCCGATCTCACCAGAGTACAAGGCACGACGCATCAAGCGTAAATCAACGAGCTGTGCATCAAGCCGCAAAACCTCTTCAACCAGCTGATATCCGACTCCACCCACCACTGAAGCAAAGTGAAAAATCGAGGAAAATTTCTTCACATCATACGCGCCTCGACGCTCCATGAGAGGCAACAGCCCAATAAACATACGCCGAGACGTAACCGCAACACTTCCGAGCTGCCGGCATCGTTCCAGAAGTTCACGATTACTCATCTGCTCTGGATTAACGGAAAGCACAGAAAGCGTAGAAAATTTACCAAGTTCATTCATAAAAACAATTCATAAAAACACATGATGATCTCAGAGTATCTCATGCATTTTTATGGCTTCCTAATTACATTTTTATGAAATTTTCGTGAACTGAAAATATCAAAAAAGTAACATACAACTACTCCCCAACCTCATAAAACCTCGCTCGCTCCCCATTCGCCACCACGCGAAATTTCATGGCACCATCACTACCACCAACAGCTTTAGCGCGAAGACCAATAAGATCCTGAATCGGAGCAACAGCTTGTCGATCATCGTTAACAGAAACAACCACCAAACCCTTTTCAAGGGCAAGCGTCTCAAGATGTCCTCTTCCGGGATCATCCTGATTCTGAAGAAAAAGCACCACGCCCTGTTTAGGAAGCCACCTATCACGCAGAGCAGGATCCGTAGTGGCACCAGAGCTACTCGTAATAATAGAAATACCTCGCTGTTTAGAAACATCACGATCATGCAAAACCTCTAGCACCTCATCACAGCAACCAAATGCATCAAGTTCAGCAATATGTGCCTTTTCTTCAGGAAATTCAATCATTCGCTGCGAAAACATTTTTGATGGAAGTGGTCTCACCTGGAGCATATGAAAAGCCTTGCCACGCCCTTGACACATAAACTCAACCTGAACTTTATGCTGATAATATTGCTCCAGAATATACAAAAGAGGCACCGTGTATTCATAGACATCATGCAAAGCATCATCATTCGAACTGAATATAAGATCCATTTGAATGTGAAGATTTTGCAGATATGAGTGAGAATCTTTGCCACCAGAAAGTGTTTCTTCAAAAACTTTTTGTCGAGGGTAAGGATAGGTCGTCTTTTCACCGCAATCATCAATCGCAATATCCAAAAGTCCATGAGTATACGGACGAGTACTATTCGAGTACCCTTTTCGGCCATATGGAACTTCAGATTGAATCACAAGACCCATAGCCTCTTCGAACACACCATTCTCACGACGATACTGCTGTGCTCGCTCCGAATCACAGGAGACATACACTCTATACACTCCGTCAACAAACTCCTCAAAGGTTGGAGGGGGTTTACTATGAGCGTAGTTCCATCCATCAACATCACCTTCAGCAAAGACCGTTTCATAGACACCCGCACCAGTTGTCTCTTCACCATCTTCAGAATAGACCGCGCTACTTCGAATAGCAACGGACCCCCCCCGTCAATATTGCGCTTTCATAAAACAGCCTCAATTCAGAAGTAATATCCTCACCCGCCCTCCATCGACGATACAGATTCGCTGGAACCAGTTGAAATTCCGGAAGAGAAAGATTTTCAACATGCTGGGCGAACTGACTCTGTGCCAATCGAGCCATCACGTCTTGAAGGACAAGTAAATTCGCCCCTTTCGCTCCATATATAAGGCGCTGCTCATGAAGTTTTTCTGTATCAACCGTTCCGAGAAATTGAGAAATATGATACGCCTGCTCAGTGGCACGAATTTTTTGAAGGATATCACCCAAGAGAAATGAACTCCGCTCCCCTCGGGAAATCCACACATTACGAACATATACCGTATCAAGATCAGCAGACGTAAAACGAGGTTGTTTTGACGTTGTCTTGGTAAAATCATGAGAACCGGATCCATGCGAAAATTCCTTCGCGTCAAGAATCTGTCTTAATGCTTCCTTTATGGGCATAATTTCACCATATCGAACCTCAAGCGGCGCGTGAAAATCGATCGTATCAAGTTTTTCTTGAAGAGCGATAATATCAGCAAAATGAAATCGACGCATCAAGTTAGTGAGACCATACTTAATACCAGAATAGACGAGATCAAAGGCACCTTCTCGTGATTCATAATCGAGTTGCGATGGCGTAGAACGAAGGGTCTCAAAAAAACGAACAACCATATCTTCAGAAAGTGACGATGCACACTCAAGCAAAAAACGATGAGCTACATCGTCAATACTAAAATCATTTTTATCACCTCTCTGCACGAGAGCAGTCGCCCACATGACTAAAAGATTCTTTGCCGCATCGACAAGTTGCTGAGATTCGGGAGACTGAGCTGCGGAAATCAGGGAAGGCTGAATATCTTTTAGATAGGTAGCAAAATTCTCAAAGAGAGGTGCGTCGGAATTCTGGCTGGATTCAGATAATGGAGAAACAACAGAGGAATTCATAATAACTTTTTGCTTCACTTACCGCTTCCTTGGACTGAAGGAGGAATTGTAAAAATAAGACTATATTTAATCATGCGAGCGGCAGAAATACAAAAAGAAACACATCTTCAATGACGAACATATATCCTTGACTCCCCATCAAAGCTCTGGCAAACTGCGCTAGCAATTCATACCATTTTAGTATGAATTAAAGAAAACAGCTTCAGAAAGCGACAATTTACCTGGAAAAATATGTTTCACCTCTCTCGAAAAGTCGACTATGGACTCCTCCTGCTCATCGAACTGGCGCAAAGCCAGCAGACAGGCAGTGAGCCAGTTTCCCTCAAGGAGTTCGCCACAAGCCGCTTTATGTCATTTTTTTTCCTTCAGCGAGTGGCGTATGAACTTCGAAAAAAGGGGCTCGTTGAAGCCACAAGGGGTAAGGCTGGGGGCTACTTTCTCTCACGAAATCCGAAAGAAATCAGTCTGAAAGAAATTTTTGAACTTCTCGAAGGTTCGATCGCGATCATGCAAGGACTCGAAGTGAAAGAAAAACTCCCATGTCTGAACGAAAAACTTTTCACCGCGCATCACGGACTTTCTCTTCTCAACAACGATCTGAAAAAATCCCTCTCACGAATTACACTCCAAGATTTTATATCTCCTAATACACGCCATGTCACAACTCATCATTAATAATCTTCACGCGTCAGTCGATAACAAAGAAATTCTCAAAGGAATCTCTCTTACCGTAAACTCCGGTGAAATTCACGCAATCATGGGTCCGAATGGATCTGGAAAATCAACGCTCTGTCACATACTCATGGGTCACCCAAAGTACACGATCACGAGTGGAACCATCGAGCTCGACGGCGTCAGTATTACCGAAATGGCACCCGACCAGCGCGCACAACTTGGCTTGTTCCTGAGCTTTCAGTACCCGCAAGAAATTCCTGGCGTGAAGTATACGAACTTTTTGCGACAGGCGAAGAATGCGTTATTGGCAGCTGCCGGTCAGCCAGCCGTAAAGATTCCAGACTTTCTCAAAACACTCAAAGAAAAAATTAAGATGCTGAAATTTCCAGAAGATTTCTTAAACCGCGCCGTGAATGAAGGATTCTCAGGTGGAGAAAAGAAACGCGCAGAGATTCTGCAGATGGCGATATTTGAGCCAAAATTCGCGATCCTTGACGAAACTGACTCGGGTCTCGATGTCGATGCACTCAAGATTGTTGCAAAGGGTGCGGACACGATTGCCAAAGAAACACAGTGCGGAGTGCTTCTGATTACGCACTACCAGCGAATTCTCAATTATATGAAACCGGACTTCGTTCACATCATGTCCGAGGGACGCATCGTCAGAAGCGGCTCGATGGATCTCGTGCACGAAGTCGAAGCAAAGGGTTATGAACCATTCTTAACAACCACCGTGTAATGCCAACCAAACAACAGCAAGACATTACCAATGAACTCACCGACTATCGTTACGGATTCCGTGACGAAGAGAAGTATGAATTCAAGTCAGGAAAAGGGCTTACGGAAGACATTGTTCGCATGATTTCCGAGTACAAAAAAGAGCCGCAGTGGATGCTCGATTTCCGTCTGAAAGCGTACAAAATCTATCGAGAAAAACCGATGCCAACCTGGGGAAGTCCAATGTTGCAGGAGATCGATTTTGAAAATATTCACTACTACATCAAGCCGACAGATCGTAAGTCGCGCAACTGGGAAGACGTCCCAGCAGAGATCAAGTCGACATTTGATAAACTCGGAATTCCGGAGGCCGAGCGAAAATTCCTCGCGGGGGTCGGCGCGCAGTACGAGTCGGAAACGGTCTATCACTCGCTGCAAAAACATCTCGAAGAAAAAGGAGTGATCTTTGTCGACACGGATACCGCCGTTCAGAAATATCCAGAGCTGGTGAAAAAGTATTTTGCCACAATCGTTCCGCCACGAGACAATAAACTCGCCGCACTCAACTCCGCAGTATGGAGCGGTGGATCGTTTGTCTATATTCCAAAAGGCGTACACGTTGAACTTCCATTGCAAGCCTACTTCCGTATCAACGCGGAGAACGCCGGACAGTTCGAACGAACCCTGATTATCGCCGAAGAAGGCTCATCGGTTCACTACACCGAGGGCTGCACCGCGCCAATTTATGCCACCGACTCACTGCACTCAGCCGTCGTCGAAATCATCGTTCACAAAGATGCGCGCGTTCAGTACACCACGGTTCAGAACTGGTCACGCAACGTCTATAATCTCGTCACCAAGCGAGCGGTCGCTCACGAAAATGCCACGATGATGTGGCTCGACTGTAATATCGGATCGAAACTCACGATGAAGTATCCAAGTATTTATCTCATGGGCAAAGGCGCACGGGGAGAGATCATGTCGCTTGCCATGGCGAACAAAGATCAACATCAGGACGCCGGTGGAAAAATCTTCCATATGGCACCAGATACCTCGTCCGTTATCAATGCAAAATCAGTATCACTGCGAGGTGGACGATCGTCGTATCGAGGCATGCTACAAGTCGCTCCAGGCGCAGAAAGAAGCCGTTCTCGAGTAACCTGTGACGCACTCCTTCTCGACACACAGTCAGCTACCGACACCTACCCAACCATGCAGATCGACGAAAATAATGTCGCGATCGCACACGAAGCAACCGTTACAAAAATTTCTGAAGACCAGTTATTTTATCTGATGTCACGAGGCCTTTCCGAACAGGAAGCTTCGAACATGATCGTCAATGGATTCCTTGCGCCACTCATCAAAGAGTTCCCAATGGAGTACGCCCTTGAATTAAATCGATTGATTGCGTTAGAAATGGAGGGCTCAGTTGGATAATCTTACACAAAACATATGACACACACCACCATTACCATCCCAGCAAACACCAAGCAACTTATTCTCCAGGATAAGCCAGAATCTCGAAACATCGTGCTCGAAGAAAATGCCCAGGTCCAGTACATTCTTTCATTCAAAAATGAAAAACCAGAGGACAAAAGTATCGTCACCTTTGAACTCAATGGCGACAACTCGCACGCAGAAATCTTCGGACTTTTCGCTGGAAAAAATCACGACCACATGAGTTTCGAAACCCGAACGGTTCACAAAGGAAATGGAACCTATGGACATGCAACCGTCAAAACGCTTTTGAAAGATGAGGCGCAATCAGACTACTTCGGACTCATTCGAATTGAAAAAGACACGACCCAGAGCGACGGATATCTTTCACACGACACGATGCTTCTTTCGAAGAAGGCAAAGTCTAGATCAGTTCCGTCTCTTGAGATCGAAGCGAACGACGTAAAGGCTGGACACAGCGCTTCAGTTGGCCAAGTCGACGAAGAAGCCATATTCTATCTTCGATCACGAGGACTTACCGAAGAGCAGGCACGCGAGTTGATGATCGACGGATTTTTTGAGTCACTTCTCATGCAAATTCCGGACGAGTCGATGGCATCACAACTTCGAGAATCACTCCAGAAATCCCTTTCATAATTTTTTTATTTTTTTCAGAACCTATGTTCACTCCTACATTTCCCATCGAAGACCTCGCATCTGGCAGCAAGAAATGCACCATAATTAACGGCATTGATCTTATGATCGTCAACGTTAATGGTAACGTCTATGCCACGCAAAAGAGCTGTAGTCATGCGCAAACAGATCTCAGCGAGGGAAATTTAGAAGGATGTATTATCGAGTGTCCGCTCCATGGAGCCATGTTTGATGTTACGGACGGACGAGTTCTCAGTCTTCCAGCCATCAATCCGCTCAAAACCTATCCAGCAAAAATTGAAAACGGCGTAATAATGGTCGATGTACCCGAACCAGAATCTGCAACAGAACCAACCAATGTTTAACTCACAGCAACTCAAAAAAGACTTCCCTATTCTCTCCCGTGTTATGAACGGGAAAAAACTAACATATCTCGATAGCGCTTCTACATCACAAAAACCACAGTCGGTCATCAGTGCCATCACGAACTATTACGCCAATCACAACGCGAATATTCATCGCGCCGTTTACACACTTGCGCAAGAATCAACGCTCGCCTACGAGAGCACTCGCGAAGAAGTAAAAGATTTTATCAATGCGCATTCAGTGGAAGAAATTATTTTCACTCGCAACACCACGGAGTCGATAAATCTCGTCGCCTATACATACGCTGCGAGTGTTCTCAAGCCAGGTGACAGCGTAATGGTTTCAGCTCTTGAGCATCATAGTAACCTCGTTCCATGGCAGGAGGTATGCCGAAAAACCGGCGCAACGCTAAAAATCATCCCTCTCTCAAACGATCCTGGGCAGCGGTACACACTCGACTTCGAGTGGTTCCAGAAAAACATCGACGCCTCGGTAAAAATTCTCGCGATTACTCAGGCAAGCAATACGACAGGAACGATCGTGCCGGTAGAAAAATTCATAGAAATCGCGCACTCGCATAGCTCGCGCGTGCTCATCGACGGCGCACAATCAGTCCCACACATGCCCGTAGATGTCCAGAAACTCGACTGTGATTTCATCGTATTCTCAAGCCATAAAATGCTTGGACCAACCGGTGTGGGAGTCCTCTATGCAAAGAAAGAACTTCTCGAAACAATGCCTCCATTTCTCTTCGGAGGTGACATGATTCGCGAAGTTCACCAGCAGGAAGCAACCTGGAACAATCTTCCGTGGAAGTTCGAGGCGGGTACACCAAACATCGCCGATGTAATCGCATTTCAAGAAGCAATCAAGTATCTACGAGCAATTGGAATGCAGGAAATTGCCGAACATGATCAGGAGCTCGTCGCCTACGCAAAAGAGCAACTAGAAGCCATTCCGCAGATCATCATTCACGCACGAAAAAATACGAAACAGATGACGGGTATCATTTCATTTGAAATTCCGGGCGTCCATCCGCACGACATTGCTGAAATTTTTAACAGCGACAACATCGCGATTCGTGGAGGCCATCACTGCGCACAACCGCTCATGGAGACGCTCAACATTCCCGCAACTGCCCGTATGAGTTTCTACATCTACAACACCCTAGAGGACATCGACACGGCGATCGATGCAATAAAAAAAGTTATTACCATTTTCTCACCAAAGAAATAATAATGGACATGTACGCAGAAAACATTCTCGATCACTTCCAAAACCCTCGTCACAAGGGCAAGATTGAGGTGCCTACTATTTCTGTTGAAGAAGCCAATCCTCTCTGTGGCGACAAGCTCTCGCTGGATCTCATCATAGAAAACGGCAGCATTAAGGGCATGGCATTTTCTGGTTCCGGCTGCGCAATTTCGCAAGCATCTATGTCGATGGTCGCCGAAGAACTCAACGGAAAATCTCTTGAAGAAGCCGAGAAACTCAGCAAAGATACTATCTATGAACTCCTTGGCGTTCCAATCAGCCCTGCACGCGTCAAGTGCGCCCTCCTCTCGTACGCCCTCGTAAAAAAATCGCTCATACTTCTCAAGCACCAATCATAATATGGCTCCAAAAAAAACTTCACCAAAAAAAGTTACTACGAAAAAACCTGTGGCCGAAAAATCCCCGCCAACCTACAAATCAGTTGACGAGCAGTGCGCTGCAAATCCAGTGATTAAAAAAATCTACGAAGCGATCAATGAAATTATCGATCCAGAAATCGGTATCGGTATCGTCGATCTCGGGCTCATCTACGACATCAAACTCAACAAGCGCCACGCCGCTATCACCATGACGCTCACCTCAATGGGCTGTCCCGTCGGCCCTATGATTGTTGAACAGATCGAGACCCTCATCCCACAAATGGTCTCTACCGACATCGATCACGCCGACACCCACATCATCTGGGACCCAGCCTGGTCACCAGAAAGAATGAAACCAGAGATGAGAGATATGGTATTTAATTTCTAAAGGACGCAGTCATGATTGAGACGATAGCAACAAATGTATACATCTTCTACGCTGTTGCACTTCTCAGCTCTATTGCATCAACGGCACTCGGCATCGGAAGTGGGATTCTTATACCACTTGCCGCACTTTTTTATGGCCCAAAAGAAAGCATTGGGATCATGACGCTCTATTTTTGCGTGCAAAATATAAATAAAATTATACTCTTCAAAAAATACATACAGTGGAACATTGTAAAAAAAGTTATCATATGGGCTATTCCAGGAGCAATTGCGGGAAGCCTTCTTCTCACCTATATCCCGGAGGATTTTTTCAAAAAATTCCTGGCTATCGCCATGATCACCTACATCATTAATGACATCATTCGAAGAAAATATAAAAAAACTGAAATTGAAGAGGAAAAGAATATTCCAATTTTAGGAGTAGCGTACGGATTCTTCTCCGGACTCCTTGGAAGTGGCAACATCATAAAAGGTCCACTCTTTACGTCACTCGGCCTGATAAAAGAAACCTATCTCGGAACATATTCAGTAACATCATTCTTTCTCAACATTCCAAAAGTTGCCGTTTACACATTTTCAAATATCATAAACACTTCAGTTCTCATTCAGTCACTTCCCTTCATCGGTATATCCATTATAGGAACCCAGATAGGGAAAAATTTCCTGAAGAAAATAAACAACAACTTCTTTTATATTGCGATCAATATCTCATTTATCGTATCGGCACTGCTTCTATTAGTGGAGTAGAATAGCTCTCAAGCACCAAGCGCCTCACCGAAACAACCCCTGGACTCCGCCCCAAACTCGCGCTAGTATTCCGGAGCTATGGCAATAGTACCTGTACAACTCGGAGACGAATCACAAGGCGAGACAACGCAAAAACCAGCGATGAAAATTGTGGTTGATCGAAAGCTGTGTATTGGCGCTGCGCCATGTGTCGCGGTTGCACCAGGCGTCTTTCAGCTGGATGAAGAAGAGGGAAAAGCCTATATCGTCGATCCGGATGCGTCTGACGAAGAAACCATCACGATGGCAGCAGAAGCATGCCCGGTACTTGCTATCAAACTCTACAAAGAAGGTAAGCAAATATATCCACAGCAGTAGGTAACAAAAGTTTGACAACCAATCGGACACAAGCTCCCGCGCTGAAAAGAGAGAAAAAAATCCAGAAAAAATCGAATCCAAAATACATACCATCAAAGTCAATTCAGACTCATAATTCTCTCTTCACATTTCTACACAGGAGTGTATGCTTTTATGAACATACATACTACATGTAGTGGCATAAAAAAATGAACAACACTACATATTCGAAGAGCCGCAATAAAATCGTAAGACATTCCATTGATAAGATGGAGCGCGACTTCTAAGATAAAACATACAGTATTCTGACCTTTAATATCTCTCTCATACCATGATTCAAGCACAAACCTCCACCTCCACCGATACCAAGACCATCACTCCACACACTCTGCCAGAAGTAGTGGAAATAAAAACACCCATTATAAGTGTGCGAAAACGCAATGGAACCATCTCGGCATTCGACCGAGAGCATATTTCGCGAGCCGTGGCGAAGGCGATGTCCACGACGAATGAAGGGGGACGACGTGAATCCGATTATATCGCTCGAAAAGTAGAGTCTGAACTCAAGCGAATTGCAAAAGTCGTCAAAGACTTCATCCCAACAGTAGAAGGCATTCAGGATATCGTCGAACGAGAGCTGATTATGGAAGAGTTTGTCAAAACAGCAAAAGCCTACATCTTATATAGAGAAGAGCGAACTCGCGCTCGTGAAAAACAGGGCGAGATTCCAGAGGAGGTAAAGCAGATGGTAAATGAAGGGAAAAAATACTTCCGAAATCCCCTTTCTGAGTTCGTATACTACCGAACCTACTCACGCTGGATGCCAAACGAAGGCCGACGTGAAACATGGATCGAGACCGTCGATCGTTACGTGAACTTCATGAAAGAAAACCTCGGAGAAAAACTCACAACCGAAGAGTACGCCGAGATCCAGGAAGCCATCCTCAAACAAGAGGTTATGCCATCAATGCGACTCCTCTGGGCTGCAGGTGAGGCCGCACGAAAATCAAATGTTTCCGGTTATAACTGTTCATACATTGCGCCTTCATGTCTTCAGGACCTGGGTGAAATTATGTACCTTCTTATGTGTGGAACAGGTGTCGGCTACTCCGTTGAGAGTCAGAGCGCACAGTCATTTCCGCAGATCAAAAAACAGCAACCAGCAAAAGAAGTTCTCGCGCACATTGTTGAGGACAGCAAAGAAGGATGGGCTGACGCTTACGTCCTCGGCCTCAACACCTGGTTCAACGGTGGAGACATCAAATTTGATTACTCGAAGCTTCGGCCAGCAGGCGCGCGTCTCGAGACTATGGGTGGAAAAAGCTCAGGTCCAGAGCCACTTATCTCGCTCATCGACTTTTCACGACAGCGAATTATGAGAAAACAGGGACGCCGTCTCTCCAACCTCGACCTCCACGATATCATCTGCAAAATTGGTGAAGTCGTCGTCTCAGGTGGCGTTCGACGAAGTGCACTCATCTCACTTTCAGATCTCGACGATCACGATATGCGACATGCAAAGGACGGTCAGTTCTACCTCACCGACCCTCAGCGAATGATGTCCAACAACTCAGCCGTCTATTGGGAAAAGCCATCAAACGCTGCCTTCCTGGACGAGTGGGTCGCGCTTATGAAGGGTGGATCCGGAGAACGAGGTATCTTCAACCGAGGATCACTCGCCAACCAGATCCCAGAACGACGATGGAAAACCTTTGAAAAGGATATGGACACCTGTGGTACCAACCCATGTGGTGAAATTATCCTCAAGTCAAAACAGTTCTGCAACCTCTCGGAGATCGTTGCACGATCTGACGATACCGAGGCTTCTCTTATGAAAAAGGCCCGTCTCGCATCCATCATCGGAACCTATCAGTCATCACTCACGAACTTCGGATACCTCTCCAAAGAATGGAAAGAAAACTGCGAGTCAGAGCGGCTACTCGGTGTCTCGATCACCGGTCAGTGGGACTGCAAAACAGTCCGCGATCCAGCTCTTATGGCCAAACTTAAAGACGAAGCGGTCAACGTGAATAAAGAATATGCGAAACGATTTGGTATCAATCCATCAGCGTCAGTTACGGCGGTCAAACCATCAGGAACCGTATCGCAGCTGGTCGATGCCTCTTCTGGTATGCACCCACGAAACTCACAGTACTACATCCGACGTATCCGTATTTCCGCTACAGACAGCCTTTTCAAAATGATGCGTGATCAGGGAGTTCCTTACCACCCAGAGGTTGGGCAGTCAGCAGAAAACGCCGTCACCTACGTCCTCGAGTTCCCAGTGAAGGCTCCAGAAAAGTCGATCTACAAAAATGATCAGACCGCTATCGAACAGCTCAACTACTGGAAAATGGTGAAGGAAAGCTTCACGGAACACAACCCTTCAGTGACCATTTCTGTAGGAGAAGATGAATGGATCAACGTCGCAAACTGGCTATACGAGAATTGGGATATAATTGGAGGTCTGTCATTCCTTCCACGCTCAAATCACGTCTACCGACTCGCTCCCTACGAAGAAATTACGGAGGAGCAGTACGAAACCATGATGAAGAAATTTCCAGAAGTGGACTTCTCAAAGATCGTCAGTTATGAACGGGAAGATCAGACACAGGGCTCAAAAGAGCTTGCATGCTCATCAGGCGTTTGCGAAATAAACTAACCAGATTTTTTTATGGCACTCATACAGAGCATCAGAAAACGTGATGGTCGGATTGCTGAATTTGATCAGTCGAAAATTGCAGAAGCAATCTGGAAAGCCGCCGAGTCCGTTGGTGGCACGGATCGCGCCATCGCCGACAAGATCGCCAATCAAGTTACGGCGGTGATTGAGGTATTCTTTAAAGGTCCAGATGCCATCCCGAACGTTGAGCAGATTCAGGATCTCGTAGAAAAAATTCTCATCGAGGGTGGCCACGCCAAGACCGCAAAAGCCTACATCCTCTATCGGGCAAAGCAAACGCAGGAGCGTGAACAGACGGAATCAATCGTTGGCAAAGGTAACGCCAACGAGTGTCTCAACTTCTCCAACAACGCACTCGAAGTTCTCAAGCGTCGCTACCTTCTCAGAGACGAGAATGGTAACATCAAGGAAACGCCAAAACAGCTCGTCGAACGTATCTCAAATAACATCGCGCTCGCCGACAAGAACTATGGCGCATCCCAAGAAGCGTATCAGGCGACCGCAAAAAAATTCTACGACGTCATGGCGAACCTCGAGTTTATGCCAAACACGCCAACCATCATGAACGCGGGAACCGAGATCCAGCAGCTCTCTGCATGTTTCGTTCTCCCAGTCCCCGACTCGATCGAAGGCATCTTCGACGCCGTGAAATATCAGGCTATCATTCACAAATCAGGCGGCGGAACGGGTTTTGCGTTCTCACGACTTCGACCCGTAAACGACATGGTGAAGTCAACCGCTGGTGTCTCATCAGGCCCAGTTTCTTTTATGAAAATTTTTGACGCCGCAACCCAGGAAATCAAACAAGGCGGTAAACGACGAGGAGCTAACATGGGAATTCTTCGAGTTGATCATCCGGATGTTCTCGACTTTATCGTCTGTAAGGCCGACATGAAGACGCTCACCAACTTCAATATCTCCGTGGCAATCACGAGCAAGTTTATGGAAGCGCTTAAGCGCGACACCACCTACGACCTCATCAATCCACGAACCAAGACGGCGTGTGGCCAGCTCCGTGCGCGCGAAGTCTTCAATCTGATTATTCAGAACGCATGGCTCAACGGAGACCCGGGTCTCGTTTTTATCGACAACATGAACGCCACCAATCCGGTTCCCCACCTCGGTGATATCGAGGCGACAAATCCATGCGGCGAACAAGATCTTCTCGCATTCGACTCATGCAACCTTGGCTCAATCGCGGTCAATCGCTTCCTTCAGGCCGACAAAAAAGACTTCGACTGGCAACGCCTGAAAGAGGTCGTCTCCACCACGACCCACTTCCTCGACAACGTCATCGACATGAACAACTATCCGATTCCACAGATCGAAGAGATGTCGAAAAACACCCGAAGAATCGGACTCGGGATTATGGGTTTCGCCGACGCGCTCTATCAGATGATGATTCCCTACGATGCCCCGGAGGGCTTTGCCAAAGGCGAACAGCTCATGAAATTCATCCGGGACGCGTCGATCGAAAAATCAGTCGAGCTCGCAAAAACTCGAGGAACGTTCGGCGCCTACAAAGGTTCGACCTGGGAGAAAAAAGGCATCAAGATCCGCAACTCCTACGTCACCACCGTTGCCCCAACCGGCACGATCGGTATGCTCGCCGAGGCGAGCGGAGGTCTCGAACCAAACTTCGCCATCTGTTTTATCAAAAATGTGATGGATGGAACGGAGCTCGTCTACACCAACTCATATTTCGAGGAGGTCGCACGAGAACGAGGATTTTACTCGAAAGAACTTATGGCCGAGATTGCGAAGGTCGGAACGATTCAAGGGTTCACCGAAGATATTCCAGAGGATGTGAGACGCGTTTTCGTCACCGCCCAGGACATCACCCCAGAAAATCACATCCGCATGCAGGCAGCGTTCCAGAGGCACGTCTGCGCCTCGGTTTCCAAAACGATCAACTTCCCACACACCGCCTCGATGCAGGAGGTGGAAAAGGCCTACATGCTCGCCTACGATCTCAACTGCAAAGGCGTCACGATTTACCGGGACGGCTCACGTGACTCTCAAGTACTCAATATTGGAAAGGTGAACAAAAGAGAAGCCATAAAAATTGAAGTTCCAAAGATTGAGATAACCCGAGACGCAACAAAAGAATCTCTCAAATCAGAAAAGCGTGTTGCCGAGTTCATTCCGCCTCCGATTATGATCGTTGGTGCAAGCATCACGCGCGAGCATCAGAAGATCAAGGCCGCCGAGGAGTGTCCAGAGTGCAAAGGTCAGGTTCAGATCGCCGAAGGCTGTATACTCTGCCTCAGCTGTGGCTTTTCAGCTTGCAGCGTGTAGCTATCAGCTTTAGGTAGTGCCCAGTCTCGCCCTTGCAATTTCCAGAAAACATGATACAATAACAAACCTCGGGCTTTAAAACTCGAGTCCCTATGGCACGAAACACACCCTCAGCAAAATCATTGGAAGAAGACGAAGAGCTGTCCCCCGCGAATAAGCAGCTTGAGGCTCTTGAAAAACGAGAAAAAGATGCCACAACCGTCTTGAACGAAAACAAGGCTTTTCAGGGTATCTACGCCGACGCCCGGAAGCAGCTCCTCAAAAATGGAACCGCACTCAGCGAGAAAGAGCGTAAAGATTTCCAGGAAAAACTCCTCCTCGCCAACCAGGACCGCGACCCAAAAAAACTCGCAGCCATTCAGAAGCACATCGACGACACGATTAGCGAAACACACAAACTCACCGCGGAGTACTTTGCCGGTCTCGACAAAAACAAGGAGCTCTTTGGAAAAGATACGGCACGTCGCCTCGACACACTCCAGGAGTACAAAGACGAATTCGGCAAACAGACCATCGACAAGAAACGCGAGTGGCACGGAAAATTGGGTGAAGAGGTGAAATCTCTGAAAGAAATTCGTGACAGTCTCATCAAAACAATCGGAACCGGAAAGGAGGCCGAGGCCTATATGGATCAGTTCAACAAACTCCGACGCAGCGAAAAGAAAGAGTATCTGAAAGACGTCAAAGAGAGTGTCGAAGGTTTCAAAAAAGTCGTGGATACATTCAAAAAATCAGGTCTCTACAGCGACGAGGAGCTCAAGGATATGGGTGTTCGTTTCCGGGAAGCACCACTCGACAAGCAAAAAAAAATGCTCAGTGAACTCGAAGAAGACGCCAAGAACGACTCGATTAAGTCCGTACAGACCACCTTCAAAAAATTCTCCCCAGAAACGCAAAAGCAGTACGAACAGACGCTCAAAAAAGCACGAGGTCTAAAGGCAAAAAAAGAAGTTATCGATCAGATGAAGCAGGGTCTTCGCGATAAGCTTATCAAGATGACTCAGGGATCAAAGTATCAGAGCCCAGAAGAAAAAAGCCAAGTGCTGAGTATTGAAAAAGAAGACCGACCAGAAATGCTCGAGATGTTTGTAAAAGGATTTCCAGCAGCAGAAAAAAAACTCATGGAGTTTGCAAAAAGCTACGAGTCGATGCCAGCGAACGTTCAGGCGCAGTACGACTTCTGGAACTCACACTACGGCGACAAGGAGAAGATCGCCGAGGAGTGTAAGAAGCATGGCGAAAAAATCAAACAGTGGAATGCAAAATTGGACGACAAGGTAAAGTCACGAGTTATCAGTGAGGCGAGTGCAGCGAAGTACAAGCCACGATTTGAGAAGCTCAACCTGAGAGACAAGGATGCCACTCTTAAGCAATCCACACTTGACGATCCACGTCGAGCAAAGGTTCTACAGCGCTTCGAAAACGAGAACATCATTCCAAAAGAGATGCAGGAAAAACACAAGCAATTCTACAACATGCGCCTCGAAGATAGACTCAAGCTCGTCAATGAACTCGAAAAAGGTATCGAAAAGACCGACATGATCAAGCACGACTGGAGCGCAAAACTGAACGATCTTGTCGAGCGACACCTACTCTCGCCCGAGAGCGTCGCTTCGTATGAAAAGTGGTTTTCAGAACTCGGAACTCCGAAAGAAATGGAGAGCGCACTGGAAAAATCTGACCTCGACAATCCACAACGAGAAAAGGTTCTCGAGACATTCCAGAAACTTCCAGACGATGTACGTGCGAAACACGAAGATGAGTTTTATACACAAGACCTCACGGGACGTATCGAGACACTCCGAACCCTGCTCCCAGATGGCGGCGCACAGCTCGAACTCGCGCTCTCCAGCATGGCAGAAGCACAGAAGCTCACCGATAGTTTAGAAAATCATACCAAGTTGAAGACCTACCGCGACCTCGCCAACGACTTCAAGAAAGACCATAATCGCAAGGCCGAGATCGAGATTCGAGAAAAAATTCTTGAGATCGAGGCAGATGACGAAACGAATAAGGAACGGCTCGAAGAGCTGAAGATGCTCGAAGATCCGGACAGTCAGTTTATTGGAGACATGCTCACGCAGGTTCGTGGACAGGCGGGCATGCAGGACGAACTTATGGCAAACAAGATTATGTTCGAGATTGCTGATCGTGCGCACGCGCATGAGATTCATAGTAAGCGACGAGGGATGGAATCCCGAGTCGCGGCAAACGACAACATCGAATTTTCAGAGTTATCCGAGGCGGTATACGAGCACAGCGAGGGAGAAAAAATGCTGGACTCTCAAAGCGGAAAAGCCATAGACATGCAAGTCTTCGACGAGGCGGATATGCTCCAAAATCACAACGTTGCCAGCATCCAGAAACACCGAAACCGTTTCAAGGCCGATGGTGAACGAATCACCGACACACCATCACGTCTGGGCCACTACGGCCTCCGCGACAAAACAGGCAAAGAACTCGTCGGCGAGGAACTTGTGCGATTCAAAATGGAAAAAGCAACCAAGCTCGCAGAAAAAATTCTCAATATCGGTTCAAAGGGTCAGATCAAAGGAAAACCAAGTCCAGAGGTCATCGAGGAAGTTCTCAAAGCCATGGACGATGACGAGGGTCTACGGCTCGCGGCGTAATTGATGGTGCTCGCGCAGAGCGCCGAGGCGATGCCAGATTTCAAGAAGGAACGCATAGTAGACGGCGATCATCACGCCGCTCATTGGCGGTACCTGGATAACCGCAAATGGAAGATGAGCAAACAGGTGAATGCCCTGGAAGTAGAGGTCGATCACGATGGAGCCGAGCCGCCCGATCAGGGCGGCGAGAGGAAAATAGAGCCAGCTCAGAGAAAATACCAAAACTCCAAGAATCATGAAATAAGGAATAAACGGAACAAAAACAATATTCGTCACGAGGCCAATAAGAGAAAATTGCTCGAAAGAAAACAGCACGGGCAAGGTACAGAGATAGACTGCAAGAGTTGAAAAGAACGCCAGAAAAATCGGATTTTTCCCCGTATACAGAAGTGGCGCCAGATACGAAACTCCAATCGTTGCCAGAAACGACAACTGAAATCCGCGATCCTCGAGGAGCACCGTTGGATCATAGAGCACCATAAAAAATCCACTCCACAAAATCGCCAGAAACAGCCCACGCTTACGACCAGACACGAGCGCAAAAACCGTAAGGAAGCCCATCAGCGCCGCCCTCACCGCCGAGGCACTCGCCCCCACAAACAGCACAAATATGACCAAAAACCCCGTCATCGGAATGAGCTTATGGCGGCGCGCCACTCCCGCCGCAACCAGTACGAACATCAAGACCTGCAACACGAGCGCCACATTATACCCTGATACGGCCACTATATGCGTCAGCCCCGTTGCCCGGACATCTTCGGACACTTCCCTACTTAGCCCGCGAGTTCCGCCCGCAATAATTCCCACGAGAAACCCACCCACGCTCCCAGGAAACAGCCGCTGCATCTGCTCCACCACCGTCCGACGCGCACCAAAAATCACCCCCAGCGCCCCATCCGGATCATGCACCGCCTCAACAACCGACCGGTCAATAAACACGGTTCCACTCTCAAAGCTTCGCTCATCAACCTCAACACGACCCTTCGCCATCATCACCTGCCCACGCCAATACTCCGGATACCGGGCAACTTTCATCCTCACCTTTCCACCCCGCTCGCTATCCCAGATCGTCACAAAACTCGCCGACTCGAACATCACCGGATCATTCACAACCTCACCACTCACCATCACCTGCCCCTCTCCCACAAACGACCTCACAAAATCATACCGCTCCTCATACACATAATCCGCCCGCATCCATCCCCCACCAAACACCAGCAGACAGACAATCAAACTCAACCACGAAACCCGCCCCCAAGGGACAAGTCTGCTGACCCGCCCCCAAGGGACAAGTCTGCTGACCCGCCCCCGCTCACGCTCGCGCACCCGAAAAACCCAGCACCAACAGCCAAAAATCGCCACCACCGAAAACCAAACATAGCCAGCACCGCCGACCACGCCACACAAAAAAGATAGGAGTACAAGTTCAAGATTTATCTTGCTCATACTCCTACCCTATCAGTTCAATCTAACACCGACATAAAATTTTCCTTACATCGCTTACTTTTTAATTTTTTCCAGAGAAGAAGGATCGAATCCATCTGCACCCGGATCCTCTAATGTTTCCATACCTCCCATAGCACCCATGCTGCCAAGCAATCCAAACAAATCAAACTCCTCAGCACCGGCTGGCTCCTTAACCATAACAACCTTTCCAAAATTGAAGGAGACAAAATCAATACTTGCGGAACCTTTTCCAACCGACTTACCCTCATCACCAATAAGCTTATCAAGTTTAAAATTAAGCTTCATCTGATTCAAAATCTGCGTATCCATCGTGATCCAGTAGTCGATATCGACAAACACATTGGCAAAAGATTCATTGAAATCCTGCTTTTCCTGAGCCGTCATCTCGGTCCCCTGCTCAGCAAGATACTTCTCAAGCTCAGCCTTGACCTTCGCACGATCAACTTGCGCGGTATAGCGGTAGCTCTTCAAACCACGAATCGTATCAACTCCCTTATAGGAAATACCGGTAAGATATGTAGCGGCATCTTTCATAACCTTCTGAACCTGGGCAGCATCATAAGGCTTGCCGGAGATCTCACCCGGCAATGTCTCTGGGAGTGGAATCTTCCACCATTTGCCAATATACTGACCAATCATCTCTTGCGGAATCTCCTTTCCGCTCAATTTCTGCAACACCACAAAAATATTTTTCTGATCACCACGAAGCTCAGCGCCAAAGTCATACTTATCCTGATTCATAATCAGGCTCGCATTCATCAAGTTATTAAAATTGAACATCTTCTTCTCAAGATCAGAGCTTGAATCACCCGTAACCTTCATATCAAACCGAATACTCTGCACTTTACCCGTCTCATCCTTTCCATTCAAATGAAGATTCATCTTCATTTCTGACTCATGTGATGGACTCAACATAAGATTTGAAGCACCGGCCTGAAGCATCGCAACTGGTTCCTGTGGTGGCTTCGGTGCAAACCATGCGCAACCAGAAAAAAGTGCCAATACACCAACCAAACTAAGACTCGCTATCTGTCGAGAAAATGACATACAACATGTTTAAAAAATATGGCTTCCCCATGGTATCATGTATACTTGCGCATGCAAAGTTTACATTCTTACCATAATCATCCCTATGGCACTCAAAGAACAAATCCAACAAGACCTCATCGCCGCCATGAAAGAAAAAAACGAAGTCGCAACCTCAGCGATCCGACTCCTGAAGGCAGCCATGATCAAATTCGAGACCGCCGGTGACAAAAAAATCGCCACCGACGAAGACATCATCCAAATCGCCGGAAAAGAAATCAAACAGCGCCGTGACTCAATCGAGCAGTTCGAAAAAGGCGGCCGTCCAGAGCTCGCCATCAGAGAAAAAGAAGAAATCAGTATCCTCGAAAAATACCTCCCTGCCCAACTCTCCGAAGACGAAGTCCGAACCATCGTTCAAAACGTCATTGCCTCAACCGGAGCCACCGGCAAGTCAGACCTCGGAAAAGTCATGGGCGCCCTCATGCCACGCACCAAAGGAAAGGCTGATGGCAGTATGGTCAACAAAATCGTCCAGGAACTCTTGAGCTAAGAAAAAATGTGTAGCAAACTAGCGGATAGTTACGCTCACTCGTTTGTAATATCAAAAATACCCAACATCTGACGAAAACAATCTACGCATTTCATTATTACCAGGAAGATACACGTAACGTAACGCTCCTCTTATACTCTCTACTTGACTATGAAGAGCTTCAAGAATTTCATGATGAGCAATAGCTTCACCAGAATGCCCTTGTGCAACATATTTTCCTGGATGCAATAATCGAACTCTAGCAACTTCTAAATCATTAACGCTCACCCGGAACCAAATCATCAGAGATAACACCCATAAAACATGGTTATTTAAAGCACAAGAATAAAGCCCGATAAAAACTCATCAGGCCTTATTCCAAAAATCAATAAATGAAAAACACTAATACATCCCATCCATACCTCCCATTCCCCCGCCATGACCACCAGCAGCACCAGCAGGTTCTTTTGGCTCAGGAAGTTCAACCACCGCTGCCTCCATCGTGAGGAAAGTTGCCGCAATAGAAACTGCATTCTGCAGCGCAGAACGAGTTACTTTTTTCGGATCGATAATACCCGCCTTGATCATGTCCGTGTACTCACCCGTCATGACATTGTAGCCAATCGCCTCTTTCTCAGAGAGAACTTTATTTACGACGACCTTTCCATCCTGACCAGCATTCTGGACAATATGCATGAGCGGTTCCATCAATGAAGCCTTTACGAGTTCAACGCCGGTTTTCTCATCGCCCTCAAGTTTGAGATCATTAAGCGCGCGAAGAGCATGGAGCAGCGCGACGCCACCACCAGGAACGATACCTTCTTCCACCGCCGCCTTCGTTGCCTGAACCGCATCTTCCAGCCGATGCTTCTTTTCTTTGAGTTCAATCTCCGTTGACGCACCAACCTTGATCACACCGACACCGCCCGTGAGTTTTGCGAGTCGCTCAGCGAGTTTATCACGATCAAAATCAGACTTCGTCTTATCCATGAATGTTCGAAGTTCAGAAACACGAGCCTCAATGTCATCCTTATTTCCCTTTCCACCAATGATCGTCGTCTTTTCCTTATCAGCCACGACACGGTTTGCACGACCGAGGTCAGCCAACGTCGTATCTTCAAGTTTCAACCCAACCTCTTCACTGATGACACGTCCGCCCGTGAGCGCAGCAATATCCTTGAGCATCTCCTTTCGTCGCTCACCAAAGGCCGGAGCCTTGACCGCAAGAACGCTGAACGCACCGCGCAACTTATTCAGCACCAGCGTCGCAAGTGCCTCGCCATCGATATCCTCCGCAATAATCACGATCTCTTTTTTACCACTCTGCATGACCTTTTCCAGCACCGGAAGAATCTCCTGAATCGAAGAAATTTTCTTATCAGTAATAAGAATGCGCGCATCTTCATACGAAGCCTCCATACGAGTCGGATCAGTCACAAAGTAGGCCGAGATGTAACCGTTATCAAACTGCATACCTTCAACCACTTCCTTCGTAAGTCCCATCGTCTGAGCCTCTTCAACCGTGATCACGCCATCACTTCCAACCATGGAAAGTACCTCAGCAATGAGTTCACCCATCTCTTCGTTCTGCGCAGAAACCGTCGCGACCTGGGCAATCTTTTCTTTCGAGTCACCGATCTGGACAGCCATCTTTTCAAGTTCAGCAACGACTCGCTCCATCGCCATATTCATACCACTCCGCAGCTGCATTGGATTCGCACCAGCCGTGATATTCCGAATGCCGCCCTCGATCATTTTCCACGCGAGAAGGGTTGCAGTCGTCGTACCGTCACCAGCAATATCATTTGTTTTTGTCGCTGCCTCCTTCACGAGCTGTGCACCCATATTTTCATAGGGATCCTTGAGTTCAATTTCTTTCGCAATCGTCACCCCATCATGCGTAATCACGGCAGAGCCGTACTTTTTATCGAGACCGACGTTTCGTCCTTTCGGACCGAGCGTAATACAAACGGTAGTCGCAAGTTTCCTGACACCAGCGAGAAGCTTTGTTCGTGCCTCATCACCAAAGAGAATTTGTTTAGCCATAGAATTTGAAAAGTTAAATAGTTAAAAGAATTACGCGACAATCGCCAACACATCACCCTGATTGAGAATCAAAAGCTCCTGCCCATCAATCTTCACTTCACTCGGACCATATTTGGAAAAAAGGATCTTATCTCCCACCTTCACGTCCATCGCAAATCGTTTACCATCATCAGTCATTTTACCCGGCCCCACCGCCACCACCTCACCAATCTGCGGTCGCTCCTTCGACGCCGTCGATGGAATATAAATACCTGACTGCGTTTTTTCCTCCTGCTGATCAGCCTTGACTACAATATGATCATCAGTCGGTTTGAGGGTAATATGCTCTGACATAGATAGAAAAAGTTAAAGAATTAGCACTGAGTATTGTAGAGTGCCAAATTCAACCAATCAAGCAAAAAAATTTCAGCTTTGATTTTCACACATTGATCCAATAAAGAAACCACTCTCAGTAATCACTGAGAAGTTTAATATGACCTTTGTGCCTCATCAGGTCATAATATTTTTTGTCGGCAGTAATATAGGTCGCACCCAGATACAGGGCGAGCGCATGATAAATAGCGTCATAAAAAGAAGCCTTCGGAACACCTTTTAAAAGTTTATACGCATCCATCACCAAAAAATCATCCAATTCAAGCTCTGTACATCCAATAAGACGCAGCGCCTTATAGAGGCCAAAGGTATCAACATGGCTCAAATAAAGAGATGTATAGAAATTCACCGCCTCTTCAGCCTGATCATTGAACCACAAACAGGGAATAATATTTTGCATAGTATGGATATTTGATTACATGTAGCGCTGGAGCGTGTGGATCAGATCCGAATTCTGCTCAGGAGCTGGCTTCGCAGACTCGCTGCCGTGGAGCCACTGGATGTAGCCGCGATCCATGCCGCGAACTTCATCGAAGGTTTT
>SXGS01536335.1_pt1 | contig 24798 bp, 20 predicted proteins | sample 3174681 | NCBI WGS metagenome assembly SXGS01 (sample SAMN11356861, study PRJNA531348) | freshwater metagenome | isolation source: freshwater sample F1-80 | place: China: Fuxian Lake, Yuxi | collected 2017-12-25 | reverse complement strand
TAAATGCGCGGCGCGTCTCCGGCCTCTTGGAGGTTCATGCCGAAATCGACCAGATTCACGACAATTTGAACATGCCCTTGAGGTTGCATATCCCCTCCCATCACGCCGAAACTCACGAACGGCTTGCCTTCTTTTGTGATGAAGGCGGGAATAATAGTGTGAAAGGGGCGCTTCCGGGGCGCATACACATTTGCCTCTCCCTCTTTCAGCGAAAAAAGTTCCCCACGATCCTGGAGCACGAATCCCAGACCTTCTGGAGTCATCCCCGACCCCATTCCCCTGAAGTTGCTCTGTATGAAACTCACCATGTTCCCCTCCTTGTCTGCCGTCGTCAGGTAGATCGTGTCGCTGATTCCCAAGGCGGGGTTCCCCGCCTCCACGGTCGTGGACGCCTTATTAGGATTAAGCAATTTCCGCCGCGCCTCCGCATAGGGCTTGGAGATTAGTTCTTTTACAGGCACTTTTGAAAACTCAGGATCCGCGTAAAATCGGGCTCGATCCTCAAAGGCAAGCTTTTTGGCCTCGACGAACAAATGCACATAACCCGCGCTCCCAAATCCCAGGCTCTTGAGATCGTAGGCCTCCAAAATATTGAGCATCTGCAGCGCCGCGATCCCTTGGGTGTTAGGCGGCAACTCCCATACATCGTAACCGCGGTAGTTCGTGGAAACCGGATCAACCCATTCGGATGTGTGAGACGCGAGGTCTTCTTCGGATAGAAAACCTCCCTGCTTTTTGAGGTAGTCCGCGATTGTTCTTGCGACTAGCCCCCGATAAAATGCGTCGCGCCCGCCGGCCGCGATTTTTCGAAGAGTTCCAGCCAGCGCGGGGTTCCGAAAAATCTCACCCTTTCTCGGAGCCCGGCCTCCCGGCATGAAGACCTCCTTGAACCCGGGATACAGTTCTAGCCGCGCCGCGTTCCCGCGCCAATCGTCCGCGATGATTTCACTCAGTGGAAATCCATCCTCGGCGTAACGAATCGCGGGCCCCAAGATCACTTCAAAGCTCAAACGGCCAAATCTCTTGTGAAGTTCGACCCATCCGTCCACACATCCGGGAACCGTGACAGGCAATGGGCCGTAGGGGGGGATCTTGGTGAATCCTTGCTTCTTAAAATGCTCTAAGGTCAGCGTGGCCGGCGAACGGCCGCTGGCGTTGAGTCCGTGTAGCCGAGCGGAAGTGGAGTCCCAAACAATGGCGAACAAATCCCCGCCAATCCCGTTGCTCACGGGCTCGACCAATCCCAAGACCGCGTTTGCCGCGATGGCGGCATCCACTGCGGTCCCGCCCAGCTTCAATATCTCAAGCGCGGCCTGAGTCGCGAGAGGCTGGCTGGTTGCCGCCATTCCATTTCTCGCTATCACTTCGGATCGCGACGCAAACGCTAGGCCAGAGGGCCGATCGCCGCCGCGGGCGATCATGGACAAAGCGGACAAACACATAATCCAAAGCATGGGAGTCATCACACACCCAATTCAACCAGAACCTCCATTTGTTGTGAAGTCTCATGACCGCTTGCCTCGGTCCTCCCGTCTTCTGGTCCTATCCAACTATACGGTCTCGCCTTCTCCGTTTCTAGGCATTAGGATCTCAAGTCGTGTTCCGGTTTTGGCCAGCCGCGATCCTCTTTCTGATTGTCATTGACCTCTTCGTGGGAGGTTGGTGGTGGTATTCGAAGAAGGACCGCCGATACGATTCTCTCATCATCAACGCCTCGCGACGGTATCAGATGGATCCGGCGCTGATCAAAGCCGTGATCTGGAAGGAAAGCGGATTCAACTCAACGGCCCGGGGTCGCGCGGGCGAAATTGGGCTCATGCAAATCCGCAGCCTCGCAGCCCAAGAATGGGCTGAAAGCGAGAGGATTCGGTTCTTTGTGGATGCGAGTCTCATCGATCCGTCCACCAATACACTCGCGGGATCGTGGTATCTCGGCAAACTGCTGAAGCGCTATCGCCACACCGACAATCCGATCCCCTACGCCCTGGCGGATTACAACGCGGGAAGATCCCACGTCATCCGCTGGAAAACGGGTGCAGCCGAAACTAATAATCTGGAATTCATCAAGAATATTTCCTTCCCGTCCACGCGGCAATATATCCGCCAAGTCCAGGAGAGGCATCGATTTTACAAAGAAAAAGTAATGGCCATGAAATAGAACATAACTTTCTGCAACTCTGGGTTTCTTCGCCGTGTTCCCCATCACTGATGAAGACGACATTCTACTCGGAATCACAGTTGAGCCCGGCAAAAACCTCCTCCACCCGCCCTCCTTCCGACCCCTCAGAGCTTCCATGCAAGCAGCGCACTCAGGCCAGGCCAGCTTCGAGCACCGTTCCCGCGCTGCGTGGTGAGTGTCCCCCATCCTACGAGGCAGCATCTCCAGTCGCAGCCAAAATTACGTGGCAAACAGCACGGCAAACCCAAGCGCCTGAGTCCGCAGCCACGGCCCGCAACCTCACTCGGTCAGGCACGGAACTTTACTCTCCTCCCTTCGATGCCGCTGAGGGTCTCCTGTTCTTAGTCCTCATTGGCACCTCGATCCTCTGCATCACTCAAAATGCTGCTTCCACCGCTGGATGGTTTCGGACTCTTCCCATGCTCCTCGAGTTTTTTGAGGGACTCGCCGGATGACGGTGCCAGCACACGACACCCTGGAGCACTTTTGGACCATTCAGAATTGATGTGAGTTTTCCTCGTGCTCGAAGTAGGTTGACGATCGTCGAACGTCACCCAACTTATGAGCTCGATTCCAGGAAGACCTTCGAACACGATCTGGATCGTTCCATTCGCCATCGTGGCGCTCGTGGCGGCCTTCGGGTGGTGGGGCAAGATCTGGCTTCATAGCACGGTCGAAGCCCGTTTGAGGAGCGAACTCAAGGCCACCCTCGACGCCAATGTGACGGCCCTCGAAATCTGGACCACAAACCAGATGAAATTGGCCATTTCTTTGTCCGAAGACTCGAAGTTCTCCGACCTCGCACTCCGGGTCTTGTCACAGGGCCGGAACACGAACAACTCACAAGAGCCGATGCGCCCCGGTTCAGTGCCCGGCTCCGCCGAGCTCGCGGAGCATTTGCGAGCGCGACTCGCCAGAGTGGGCTACAGCACGGCCCAGTTGGTGTCCACGAACTTGCTCGTGGTTGCAAGCTTTGGTCGAGGACGGGAGCGGTCTGCGCACCCAGTCTTGGAGGAACACAAAGCCAAATATTCCGAGCTATTCGCCGCCGCGGAACCAGTCATTATCACGCCATTCAAACCCCCGAACCGCGCGCAAGGCGGTCGGCCTTCTCAGTTCGACAGGTGGCGTGGCACTGGAGGCGCGGTCAGGGTGGCCACCAATTCGTTTTCGAAAACCGGCTCCTCGAGCGATGGGAACCCTTCAACCCCTGCAGGAATTGACCGAGATCGAACCCCCTTCCCACGGCCAATCGGAAGCGGTGCCATGGGGGATGCACGCGATCGGCGTGGCGATCTGACGCTCATGCAAGTGGCCGCGCCGATACGCGACCAAACAGGGGTCGTGAAAGGCGCGCTGTCGTTGATCATCAACCCGGACCACGAATTCACGCGAATCCTATCGATCGCTCGATCCGGCAATTCCGGGGAAACCTACGCTTTCGATCAACACGGGCTCATGATCTCTAGGAGCCGGTTCGACGAGTCGCTTCGAGCCCTTGGGCTCATCGAAGACCGACCCGGATCCAGCTCAGCGCTGAATCTCCGGCTAGGGGATCCCGGGCAATCGAATGCCTCGAAGTTCAACCCCAAAGACTCGAAATCTCAATCGCGTCCGCTGATCCGTCTGGTGGCGGAGGCCATCGAGGGGCGGTCGGGGGTGGAAACAAAACCCACCCGTGATTATCGAGGCACGCCGGTGGTCGGCGCCTGGCGCTGGCTGCCGCAGCACGGGTTCGGAGTCGCCACCCAAATCGACTCGGAAGAGGCTTATCAACCTCTCCGAGTGTTGACGCGCGTCTTTGCCGCCCTCGTTTTGCTGCTCACGGTTTGCGCGACCAGTCTGTTCCTCTTTACGTATCGCAACGTTGCCTGGCGCCAGCGTCTGAAGGAGGCCGAACTGAAGCTCAAACAGCTAGGACAGTACACCCTTCAGGAAAAGATCGGCGAGGGAGGCATGGGGATCGTCTATCGCGCCCATCACGCGTTGTTGCGCCGCGAGACCGCGGTGAAACTTCTGCTGCCCGCTCGCGCCAACGCCTCCGCGATTCAGCGATTCGAGCGCGAGGTGCAGATGACCTGCCAGTTGACTCATCCAAACACGATCCAGGTCTATGATTATGGACACACTCCGGAAGGCATTTTCTATTACGCGATGGAGTATCTGCGAGGGTTGAACTTAAGCGATTTGGTCCTCCGCTACGGATCCCAACCCGAGCCGCGGGTCATTCATCTGCTGATCCAGATCTGTGACTCCCTCTCGGAGGCACACGGTCTCGGGTTGGTCCACCGCGACATCAAGCCCGCCAACGTGTTCCTGTGCGCCCGAGGCGGCATCCCGGACTCCGTGAAGGTGCTGGACTTTGGGCTGGTGCGAGAGTACGCTGCCGCCACCGCTACGGGCGAACTCGACCAAACGGGAGAGGAAACAATGCTGGGAACTCCCCTCTTCATGCCCCTCGAGGCGTTCAAAAGCGCGGCTCGAAATGATCCCCGAAGCGACCTCTATTCAGTGGGAGCACTGGGCTACCACCTGCTCACGGGACTAAATGCATTCGAAGCCGACTCGACGCTGGAACTGTACGAGAAACATCTCACAGAAACACCGATTCCACCCAGCCAACGCACCGCCAACCTGATCAGCGTCGAACTCGAGTCGATCATCCTGCAATGCCTCAGGCGGGATCCGAACCTGAGGCCGCAGAGTGCCGCAGAACTTCGCGACAAGCTCTCAAAGCTGCCTCGAGCCGCAGAGTGGGACAGAGCGGCCAGAACTTCTTGGTGGGCGCGATATCAACCAAAACCGGAGCCCGCATCGACAGATTCTGGCGTGAGCGGCTCCGAGTCGCGAAGTCTGATTGATCCCACGGTGAGAATCGACATGGGTCGGCGGCAGTAAAAACGACCCTGCTGCGGAGCTGCGGGCGTTGAATCCAAAGGACCCCGTTACTGAGGCTCGGAACCGAGCCTCGCTGCGGCGTTCTTGGTTTCAAATTCCTTGCACCAACCTTTGATCTCCGTGTCGTTGAATATCTTGCCGATCACCCGCCTCAACAACCCTTTCAAGTTTGGGTTCTCCAAATCGCGGAGGGAACGAATAGCCTCTTCCTTGTAGGTCTCCAACAGTGTTGTTGCTCGCTCGTCGGCCTTCAAGGTTCGGTACAACTCTTCAACCCGGCTTGAGTCGGTTGCCGCAGGAATCTGGCGGCGCCACAAGCTCTCGGTCAACTCTCGGGCTTCGTCATGGGATCTCTCATGCGCTACGGCGAGCAGAAGGCTCGGGCGCATGGCCTCGATGTCGTTCGTGTCGCCGCCCTTCCCCAAATCGCTCAAATCATCCTTGATTTGATAGGCAATGCCCAACGCCTCGCTGTAGGCGCTCAGAACTTCTTCCACCTCGTCGTAGGCGTTCGTTCCCGCATAAAGCGCCCCCAGCTTGAGAGCAACTTCGAATGCAGGGGCGGTTTTTCTCCTAAAAATGTCCAGCACTTGAAGCGATGTCAGGGGCCCTGGCGTCCGTGCCCAAGATAATTCCGCGCCTTGGCCTCGACACAACTCCCGCTGCCCTTCCGCCGCGACGTTGATCATTCGAAGGACCTGGCCTGGGCTTACTTTGCAAGACGCGATCAGCCGGTAGCCTTCGCCGATGAGCAAATCACCCACATTGAGCGCCACCGCCACGCCGTGCTCTGAGTGCAACGTCTTTTTCCCATACCGGATGTCATCGTTGTCCTCGATGTCGTCATGGATCAACGAGGCCTTGTGAAAACATTCGACCGCGACCGCCAGTTTTCTGAGATCGTCCGGCATTTTTTCACCGGGGGTGTCCCGCAGCGCTTGAAATGCCGCGGTTGTGAGAAATGGGCGCCATCGCTTGCCATCCCGCATCAGCCACTCGCGCGCTATCAGCTCCGTTTCCCCCTCGGCGCTGCCCATGACCAAGTCCAAGGAAGCCGGAGTGAACCAGAAATCGACATCGTCCCTGAGCGCGCCCAAATCCAATCGTCGAGTTTGATCGTCGCTCGTGAGGTGGATGTAATCCCAAACCCAATCGATATCGACCGTCGTGTCGATGCAATCGTCTTGAAGCAGCGGAACCGCCACGCCGGGCACTGCCGCCGCTTCCATGTAGGGAAACGCTCGTTCTAACACGCTCAAGCAACTCACGCCCACAATCGCCTCGATCTTGCCCGTTTGAATCAAGGACATCACAATCGCGGACCCTTCGGCGACCAAAACGGCGTAACCGAGGCGTTCGGCTTCGGCTTGCAGATCCTGGATGGAACAGAGGCCGCACTGTTTGCACAGCAGCCCGAACTCGTCGAAGGGAGCGGGGCATTTGCTTTCCACGCGCAGACACTTGGGGAGAAGCAGCAGCCGACGTTCGAACGGAACCGTGGCCAACGTCTCCCTCCATATCTCGTTGTTGATCAGAATACCGATGTAATCTCGGTAAATCTTGTCGCACTTCAGCATCTCGACAACCCTATCCGCGTGCTCGGCCAGTTGATCCAGAGGAATGGGGGGGACGGGATTGAACTCAGCAACGTAATGCCTCACCGCCTGGAGGATGTGGCTCCGCTCGCCGAACGTCTGCGGAATATTCTTCTTCGGTGTTCGGATGCGTTGTTGCGGCACAGGACGCGGGAGAGTCAAGGGCGTAAACGAAAGGGTGCTCGGGGCGCTCATAATCCTGGATTGATCTCGGCTGTTCGTAACGTGACTTTGCAATTCGACTTATTCAACTAGCTTTCATGCCTCCAGTGCACAAACGATGCTACCCCCGCCTCCAAATATGGAAACAGGCCCCACCGCGAATCAAAATTCTTGGTATGCCAACCGCTCATGCACTGTGACTTGCTGAACTAAATTTTAGCACTCGGGACGCGCTGCCTTCGGTGGATGCTCACCTCGGTCTAGTCGATGCGGCGTGGCTCTCCGCCTCCAGTTCCGGAACTCTGGGCGCCGCTTGATGACCGAGCTCACCACTCTTTCGGGCCAAATCATGCCCCGCGTTTTGATAGGCGTCAAAGTCGTTGAACCAAAATCTTTTCGACCATCGGTACATCCAATGACTCTCGGGGATCTCCTCCCCAGGCAGCCACTGGCTGAAGCGCGGGGTCATTGCGTTCAACTCTGCCATCGCGGTTCCTCGCAACGTCGTGTCCCGGGCGCCATGTTTCCGCACTAGATCTCCAACCAAATCCGGGCGCTCCAACACGACGCACCCGCGGGTTGCCTTGGCCGACAATTCTCGGAAATCACGCAAAAAACTCGAGTCCCGGATCGTCTCGTAAATCCCTCGCGGGTCAGTCGCGTCTTCAACCGCGAATTGAATGATCGGGCACGGCTCAATGCCGCCTGTCGGTCCAATATGATGACTCGCGCCGGTTGACATCGGACACAAGGAATTTCCGGAATGATCATAATAGGCGTCCACGATTCCAATGGGCACAACCGAGCGCATGGCCACGACGAATTTTCGGACCTCCACCAATTGCTCCGGCCTGAGAGCAAGCTCGGGGTTCATCTTCGGCCCGACCGGACGATAGGTATGGTACCAAACATAATGGGCGCCAAACGCCACCAACTCACGCAACCATTTCTCAGTCAACAACTCTCGAATATTCGTCTGGCACACGCTCGTCGCCACGCCCGTCAGGACTTTGGCGTCCAAGCAATGCCTCAGCCCCCGCAGGGTCTTGTTGTAAACATCCTTCCGCCCGCGCCGTTCGTCGCTCACGACCTCCCTCCCCTCAATGCTCACCAAAGGGGTTGCATTCCCAAGCTGACGAAGGGCCCTCGCCACCTTCTCGGTGATGAATTGGCCATTTGTAAATATTTGAAAATAACAATCTGGATGTGCCTCCAAGATATCCAACAACTCGGGATGCATGAAAGGCTCCCCGCCTAGCAATCCGAAAAAGCTGTTTCCATGCGCTTTGGCATCTTCAATAACCCGGTTCACAGTGCCCAAATCCAACTGCGACCGCGGCGCCTCCACATCAACCCAACACCCTTGGCACCGCAGGTTGCACGAATTCAAGATCGACAGGTAGAGGAACGGGGGAAAATACTCGCCTCGCTTGATCCGCCGCTTGAACTTCTCTACGGAAATCAGACCCTTGATCCCGAAATTCCACACGAACTTCCAAAGCAGCCGAGGAGCGGTCGTGCGGACGATGCGAGCGGCAAGTTGAGGAAACATATTCTTCACCCCTTCCCAGGAACGGCTGGCCGTTTCAATCCTCGGGAAACCTGAATCCAGGACTTCGTTGGATCCAGATTGTTCATGGAGTGTTTCCCTGCGCCTTGAGCGCCGCCTCAGCTTTCGCCTTTGCCTCGAGAGCCCGTTTTGCGATCTCCTCGGGAGAGGGCAGTGACATCAACACCTCGGCGGGAATATCTCCTGCTTGAGCCAGCTTCACCAAACATTTCTGCCGCTCCTTCAGGGCTTTTTCCGAATCCCGTTCCTTGGAAAACCGGGACTTGGCTTTATCGCTCCGCTCCCGGAGCATTTGATACACATCACCGCCCAGGAGCGCGGAGATGTCGATTTTCATCTTCTCGCGGTTCAGGTCCGACTCGCTCACGACGTCGCCATTGATCGGTCCGGCCTTGTACTTTGGGAACATGATCGCCGCCTCCGGGCACACGCGCGAACACGCGGGACAATTGGTCTTGCATTGATCGTTGTTCTGAACCTGGATCCTCTGTCCGGCATCCACTCCATACACGCCGAACAAACAAAAACTCAGGCACTGCATGCAATTGGTGCATCGATCGTAGTCGATGACAGGAAACCACGGCTTCCAAGCCCCCTGGGCTGCGGCGCCGGTTTCGCCCCGGAACGAGTCCGCTTCCGCCACCATGGCTACAACGTCGAGCCGGCTCGCGTTCTTGAGACGCACCCGCGGTTCGGCTCTTGCCTGGAGATCTCCCGCCGCTTCTTCGCCAAAACAGCCCAAAACCAACATCGGCTGCTCCCCATCCTCCGCCACCCGCCCGCCCACAGTCGTCCTCGTCACGGAATAGCCGCGGTCAAGCAGCGCGGACATCGCCTGGTATCGGCGATCGTTCTCGAATGACTGGCTGCCGCCGCCTTCGTAAAGCACCACTCGGAGCGTTTGTTCATCTTTCAAGCTCATAATCAAAAAATCTGCCGCCTGCCCCTGACAACTCCAAGCCACCAATCCCCATCGGTCTCCCGGTCCGGAACTAGCTTCCCGAGGGACCCGATTTGTCAGGAGGCAAATTCGGGCTCAGCGTGTCCGCAACGAGCTTCAGCGACGCGTCGGCGGCTGTCTCAATCCGCATATTGACGACCTCGCAATGCTGAATCTCCAAGGGAGCGCCCGCGGCGTTAAATAACCACTTCACAGCACGGGGATAGCATGCGGCAATTTTTAATGTTCCATCGCCAGCCAGCGTTTTCAAGCTCGGATCGCGCCTCGCCGACATCTCGCATAAGTCCGCCACCGCATCGAACGGCAGGCCCGAATCGCACAAACTGCGCAGGACGGACTCCTTCACATCCTTGGGGATGACTTGAGCGTAGGCACAGTGGCAGTATAAAACTCGGGGTCTGGTCATCGTTTGTCTAAGTGTTCCGCCCTGAGATTAACCCTCAGCACCTGAACCCCGCAATGAGAACCTCGCTCACCCAGCAACAAAGGGTCAGCGAAAAGACAATTCGAGGGGGCGCCTGGCTGATCTCTCGGCCCGTGGGCGGTGCTCCCACAAAAACCCGAGGTCAAATCACTGGGATCGACTGGCTGTCGAAGCGGTGAGTCGGCGTTGGTTTCCCCGGCCTGAAGGCTTCTCTGTGAACCGTTCGAATCGCGAGCCCGGGCTGCCCCTCCCGTAATGTTCGAAGTCCATCGTCGAGCGCGGCTTCGAGGGTCTCGGGGCCTGCTTCCGCCCTCAGGTTCACCACCAACTCGCCGCCAAGAACCCAATCTTCCATTTCCTGAGTCAGTTCGGAGACATAATCATTTCGAACTAAGTTCATCGCCACCATCCCACCCAAGCCGGACTCTGGCGAAAACGTCATCTTCAGATGCGCCACTTCCGCCCCGGTCGACGCCAATCGATCACGCATGAACCCGCCGAAGCAACGGACCAGCTCATTCGGGTCGAACGTCTCGATGCTGGTGAGGGATAAAGTGCTGTTGAGCCAGCCCAAGAGTGCTTCCCCTTGGGCGTAAACCTCGTAGTTGACGTCCATCGGCTGGCCTCCAAGGGGGCGGGATCCTGAGGCCGCCTCAAACCATTCATCCATGCCCCGCCCGTTTCGGGCGGACACCTCGAAAATGCGCTTCGTCGGATACAGCTCCATGAGTTTAGCCTTGAGAAGAGTCACACGCTCCTCCCCCACAAGATCCACCTTGTTGATGACCACAAAGTCCGCCTCCTCCACCTGCTTGCGATAGATGTACACCACTTTGTCCGAAAACAAACTCCCGTCCTCCAAGCCAAAAACACGCATCGCCCGGATGGGGTCCAAAACCACGCTTAGAGGACAAATCTCGAAGTTGTCCCCGTAAATTCGGCGCAACGGATAAACCACCGTGGCCATCAGATCGGTGCAACTTCCCACAGGTTCCGCGATGAACACATCCGCCTGTGTGGCGGCCGTGAGATTCTTCGTCGCCTCCATCAGCGAATCGAATCGGCAGCAAAAGCAGCCCCCGGTGATTTCCTCCGTGGGAAATCCTCGAGATCGAAGCAAAGCCGTGTCCACTAACCCTCTGCCCTGATCGTTGGTGATCAACCCCACCTTGACTCCGCGATCCACCAGCCACTGGCCAAGCTTTGAAATCGCGGTGGTTTTGCCTGCTCCAAGGAATCCGCCGACCATGATATAGCGCGGTTTCAGCGATCCAGCGCCACCGAGGAGGTCTGCTTCGATGCCGGTTGATTTCCAATGGGACGATTTCATTCGATGCGTTCTCCTTTTTGTTTCTCCAGGATCCTATCTATCGTTTCATCCAGCAAGTCACGATACGCCTCCACCCCCATGCAATGCGCGTCGGGATTGCCTTCGACTTCATACAACCAGCCTTCTCCGTACGGGTCCTTGTCCACGAGCCCGATCTTTTGTCTCAGACCCGGATTCCCCCCCAGGAAACGGCCCGTGGCGATGCAATAAAGATCCGAGATGGCCTTGAATCCTTCAATCCATCCGACGATTTGGCCAGGTCGCACGGCTGCGCCCGGCTCGATCTCAAACCCGTGATCCACCATTTCCCCCAGCATTCGCGTTGAAAACCTAGTCAGCCCGATTCTCCAACGCCCGCCAGGATTCCCGGAAATCCATGAGTGCGCGGGGCTGTAAAGGTAATCCATTGGCAAATGGGTCACGAAATGCGATCGCCGATAAAACAAAGTGTTGCCGCGCGCAGTTGACATGCGAATCTTTCAAAGCCAAGCCTGTGCATTTCATGGGTCTTGGCAAGCTGGAATGCTCGAAGAACGAATCCTCCTCGCCACTCACCCTAAAGTCTGGCATTTAGAGGGCTGTGGGCATCACACCGCGACAACTCGAACAAATGCAGAACCGGCTCACGCGTCGAAAACGCGAGCCCACGCCGGCGTTCGATTCCTCGCCTCCGGATCAATCCCACACAGCGCTCAACCAGGTCATCCTTGGCGTCGATCCATCCCTGCGCGGCACCGGCTACGGCGTCCTTCGGGCCGGAAAACCACGACCCACATCCCTCGCGTTTGGCACGATCAAATGCCCTCCCAATTGGGAGCGATCGCGCTGCCTGGCCAAGATCGCCCAGTCGCTGCGCGACGTGCTGAAAGCCCACCAGCCCACGAAATGCGCCATCGAAGGCCTCTTCTTCGCTCAGAATTTGCAGACCGCCCTCATCATGGGCGAAGCCCGCGGGGCCGTCCTTGCCACGGTGGCCGAGGCCGGGCTCGAGATTTTTGAGGTCGCTCCTCGAAAGGTGAAACAAGCCATCGTCGGCTACGGAGCGGCCCAGAAGCATGCGGTGGCGAAAATGGTCCAACGAATGCTCCACCTCCCGGAAGTCCCCGATCCCGACGCCGCGGACGCCCTCGCCCTTGCTCTCACCTTGGTTCAGGAACAGAACCGCTTTTCCTTGTCCAGACCCCGAAAGATATGATCACTTTCCTGCACGGCACCGTCGTTTCTTCGCTCCCCACCCTAGCCGTCATCGACGTGGCCGGGATCGGTTACGAGGTGCTGATTCCGCTCTCTTCCTATGACCGCTTGCCAAAGCCAGGATTACCCGTCCGCATCCTGACGCACCTTTCGATTCGAGAGGACGCGCATGTGCTGTATGGATTCCTGACAGAAGAAGAGCGGGATCTCTTCCGCATGCTCATCCACACCGTCAGCGGCATCGGCCCGAAAATTGCCCTGAACGTTCTCAGTGGCATGAGCGTGAAAGCATTTCGCGGCGCGGTAGCCGAGGGCAACGTGAAGGCGTTGTCAGCCATTTCCGGAGTGGGCAAGAAAACCGCGGAGCGCATCGTGGTTGAGCTCAAGGATAAAATTGGCCCTTCAGGCGCATGGGAAGCGAGCAGCGCTGGCCGGGCCGTTTCGGACCCCGAAAGACGCCTCATGGACGCGGTGCTCGCGCTCCTCGCGCTGGGCGTCAAGCATCCCGAGGCCCAAGACAGCGTTAAAGCATCCCAAGCCCTGCTCGGCCCCCAAGCAACGGTCGAAGAACTCGTGCGAGCCTCGCTCAAAAAGGGAAATGCCTGAGGTGCCCGACTTGCCTCGACAATCCAACCGATCCTCGGGGCCTGTCGTGCCGCACTCTCCCCAGTGGCACCAACGCGCGATCGCGGCGGTGTTGTTCGGACTGGAATGGTTGCTCACAAAAAGCCTTCGCTTCGAGTGGGTCGATCACAGTGAATTATCGGGACGCGCCGCCGACCGCCCCATCATCTACTGCATCTGGCATAACCGCCTGGCTCTGTCGATGTACCTGCATCGCACGCATGTTCGGCGAAGCCATCCCAACCCAAACCTGGCGGCGCTCGTGAGCGCCAGCAAAGACGGCGCCCTCCTGGCGGCGATCCTGGAACGATTCAACGCCCAACCCGTGCGCGGATCCAGCAGCAGGCGCGGGCAGCAGGCGCTGCTAGAGCTGCTCACTTGGAGCGAAAAAGGATACGATCTCGCTATCACTCCGGACGGCCCGCGAGGCCCCCGATATTCCATCCAGCGAGGCATCATGACCCTGGCTCAAATCACGGGTCATCCTATCATTCCCGTGTCGTTTTCCTGCGCTTCCAAAATCACTCTCAGGAGCTGGGATCGATTCGTGATTCCGCTCCCCTTTTCTCGCTGCCGAATCCAACTGGGCAAGCCGATCCTGGTACCCAAAAATGCGTCCGAAGAGGATCGAACGGCCCTGCGTGAATCCCTGCGTCAAGCCATGCTCGCCATCACCCAGGACTGAGCCGAGCCCGGCCGGGCGCCCTACCGCTTCACCGCGCGATAATAACGCCTGCCATTTCCGATGCCGTCCCGATCCACAATCCTCACCGTCTGCCCCCGAACGGTGCTGGTGAACACCGGCGCCCACGTGTCCAGATCCGGCGAAGCCTCGACCACGACGCCGAACACTTCCTGGCCCGTCAGATCAAATTCGATGGATCCCTCCGGAGTTCGCAGCACCGATCCCAGTCTGTAAGGCCGCACCACTCCCGAGACCCGCATCGTCCAATTTCGGGTCTGTTTCAAAACACTTTGAGGATCATTTCGGACAAGCGCCGTGGTGTCCGTCACCGCTAACTGCACCGAGTGATCGCCGTTCCCCAGATCATCCGCGCGCACTGTCAGTTGAGGCGAATCGTTCAAAGGAATCGGGAGGCCATTCAAAGCCCACGACACCCGCAATGAGTGTGTCGAAGGTCTCAGCAAGACCGCCTCGAAACTCATGGATGCTCCCCCGGCGAGGGTGATGAGGCCGGGCTGAGGCGTCAGCGAATCGATGGGTTGGATCAATCGATAGGTTCGGAGCACATGCGCCTCGGCGCACACTTCGCAGAAAGGCACCCCCAGACTATTCATCAAGCAGTTCAGTTTCGGACGGTACCAGCCAACGCTGTGAAAATGCGCGCCTTCAAACAAACCCACGACCGCTGAATACGCGGCGGTCTCAGAGGTGGGAATGGGAGTGCTTTCCAAAATCCAGCTCTTCCACTTAATGAAATCGCGCCGCATTTCCTTGGTGGTGTTGGGCTCCTCGATGTCGGGGTAACCAGGAAAGGGAGTGTCGTATTCATCGCCGAGCCCCGCGAAGGAGTGCCCGATCTCGTGGACCAAAATCTCCGCCGAAGACTGGTTCACAGACGCGATGGCGGGAGTCCCGCCGGATCCGCCATAAGTTGTGTCGTTCACGATCATCAAAGCCAAGTCATAATCAGGGAGGAAACGCCTCAATAGAGTCTGCACTTTCCCAGCACCCGCGTTGTAGTTGCCGTTCAAGTCATTCGGCGGGATCGTCAGCAGCCTCTCAATGCCATAGCTCTCGAATGTGCTGTTGAAATAGGTGTCCTTGAACTTGTTCGCCGATGGATGGTCCGAGCCGGATTCGGCGGACGGAACCTTGATGAGGAAAACGTTGCAGTAATTTCGATATGCAGCCCAAGGCGGCGTGCTGAGGAGGTAATCCGCGGCTTTTTGCGCGTCTTTCTCAAAGTCCACCAATTGCGAAACCTGGTAACCTTCGGAAAGCACCACGATATTGATGCGGTTCGAGTTGGAACCGTTGTTGAGAAGTTGCTTGAACACCGGCTCATTTAGACCGGCGGGAGCCACGTTCGCGGGCCTCTCTTCGCGCGCGGAAGCGATCGGAAAATCACCGATCAAGTCGTCCTCTTCCAAGCTCGCGACAGGCGCTCCGCCCGTGGAGTGCCGCAGGACGACGCGTGAAGAGCCCGGGGCAAAAGGGATGCGAACCGTGAACTCACGCTGAAAATCGACGACAGGTCTCCTCACCAGCTCGCGAGGCCTCGCAAGCTCCTCGTGCTCCAATGACAAGCCAATCTCTTCGCGCTGAACCACGCCGGATCCAACTTCTCTCCCTTCCGGATCGCGCAGCTCAAAGTGGACCCCCCTCTCGAGTGAACTCCTTGGGGCCTTTAATCGGCCACGCACGCGCACCGCCTCGACCAACTGACCCCGAGAGCCGTTTTCTTCCCTGATCACCCGAAGGAACAATATTTCGGAATCATCAGCTTCACCTGCCGTGAACGAAGCTCCACCGCTTCTCGCGGAAATCATGGGCAGCAGCGCGAGACACGCGGCCACCGTCCTAAGAGTAAAAATTCTGAAGCATCTCAACACGGGCTGATCTTAAACCGGTTGAGACATTTCGCAACGAAGTAACACCTGTTCCGGCAACGAAACACCCCGATCCACCCACACTCCGGGGGGGCGAAATGTCCGCATGCCCAGAGGAAGGCGAGCAGACTCGCGATCAAGACTTCAGTGTCCCCTCAGCTCATGAGTTTTCAAAGTGCGGCATCGGCTCGAGCACGCCTGCGCGAAGCAGGCGCGTCGTGGTTGCCACATCGGGGTGCCACAGTTTCCGGCCACGCCGTTCGTGGTCCTCTCGAGTTGAACCCCCGTGCAGGAGATCATTGAGTTCCAAGAAGCGTCACCTCGCAGGCTCGCTCGATCATCCACAAGAACGCCACACCCGCAATCAACACCGACCCTCCGAAAAGGATTAACTTCTGATAAAACCAAGCTCTTCTCGCTGAAAATGCGGCGGGCAAAAACACGCTCACGATCGCGAGTTGGCCCGACTCGACGCCTAGGTTGAAGCTCAGAAGCGCAGAAAGAACGGATTCACGATCCAATTCCATTTCAGCCATCACCCCCGCGAATCCAAACCCGTGGACAAGCCCGAATCCGAAGGCGACCAGCCATCCGCGCTCCCGAAAAAGGGGCTTCAAATTGTTGCAGGCCGCGATCACGACCGACGCCGCGATCGTGGATTCGACCCATCGCGACGGAAACCGAGCCCAACCCATCACCCCAAGTCCAAGCGTAATGGAGTGTGCGATTGTGAAAGCAGTCACCACCTTCACCACCTCCCACAGGGCTTGGCGAAACACCGCCACCCCTTCCCATCCCCCATCCGGGCGCCTTGTCACCACAGAGGGCAGCAGCAAAGCCACCAAAAAAAGCACATGGTCGTAGCCTGTCCAAATGTGCCAAACCCCGTCCTTGAAAAAAGTCCAGGCCTGCTGCCAGGGTCCCATCGACGACAAATCGAATTCATGGCATGGGGACATTCCCGAAAAAACAGCCGTGGCGGATTGGCCTCGGATCTCCACGGTCACAAATCCTCGATGCAGCGGATCCAAATCCACGAAGGTCCGGTAGCAAATCTTGAGGCGATCGGGCGGCGCGGAGAAATCGGCCGCGATTTTCAATGCCGCGTAGGTGGCATCCTCCAACCGGCTCACCGCCACATCCTCAACCCTCAACTCATAGGGCTTGCCGTCAGCCAAAAGCTCAAGATGAGTGATCGCATAAGCCTTCACTAATCGCTCGCGAGCCTTTAACTCCCCCCAGGTGATCGCCCCATCGCTGTTTTCATCCAGGCCAACCGCGAAATCAAGATCCGCCAAGGCCAAATCCCACTGCCCGCGCGCGGCGGCGCCATCGATGGCCATCTTCACAAACCCATCGCTGGCCCGGTGCGCCTGGCAAAGCGGCGCCATGGCCATGAATAACAACAGGGCCAAACACACAAATGGCCCCCCCCAACCTAATCCATGCCACTCATCGGGAATGACCGGTCCTGAAGGAACATTGGAGGACCTAGACATCATCTCGCAGCCATCGCCTCCCCACGATCGATTCACAGGATCGAGAAATATTTTGGCAACGGAGTCCCCAACTGCATCGCAGCGGGAGCGCGCGGGAACGATCGCCGAACCGGGCATTCGAGCATCCAAGCGCAATCTGGATTGAGAGTGGGATTGGCACGGCGGAAGGAAATCTAAAGAATCAGGAAAGACAGACAATTCATTTTCCTCAAAACTGGCGGTCGAAGTCTTCGCTTGCCTTGACCGGTTTCCAATAGGAATCCGTCGGAGCACTCCGCCGCAGCCCCAGCACATCTTTTCCGAGAGCCCGGAGCAAACAGGCAATAGGGGTCAACACAAACAAGAACATCACACCGAGAAGGAGCCGTCCCATCACCTGGCCCAGGTGAAAACTGCCCGTCATTAAAAGCCTGTAAACAGGCCGGATGAGGCGCGGCCAAACAACCGAAACGACAAGCACCGCGCCCACGGCCACGAATGCGAGCGACAACTCATCTCGCATCGAGGGCTTCCGAACCCACATCAGGCCGAGCCCGGCGAATGCGAACGCGGCTCCGGCCACCGCGAATTTTCGCCATTCTTTTGGATCCTCGCTGAGCTTGAGCTTCATGGTTAATCCAGTTGCGGCTCGTGGGTGGGAGGGATTGATGCATTGGGCTGTTCGGAACGTTCCATGATGAAAGATCCGACCACCAAAAAATCCATCTGAGTATTCATGAAACAGCGGTACGCGTCATCCGGCGTGCATACAATCGGCTCGCCCCGAACATTAAAGGAGGTGTTCACCAACACGCCACATCCCGTTTCGGTCTCGAAGGCCCGCAGCAAGAGCCAAAGCAGCCGGTTTTGCCGCTCAGTGACGGTCTGGATCCGGGCGGAGTAATCGACGTGGGTCACGGCGGGGATGGTGGTTCTTGACTCCCCTATTCGTTTCAGCCCATGGGCGCCCTGCGAAACGCTCAAGCGCAATTCCGGCTTGATGGATCCCACCAGCAACATGTAGGGCGACTCCGCTTCCAAGTCGAAGTAGTCGTGGAGACGCTCGAGCCTGACCACGGGCGCGAAAGGCCGGAAGGACTCACGAAATTTGATTTTGAGATTCAACTGGCTTTGCATTCGCGGCGAGCGGGCGTCGCCCAAAATCGACCGATTTCCGAGCGCCCTGGGGCCAAATTCCATCCGGCCTTGCACCCAGCCAACGACCTTCTCTTGAGCCAGCAGAGCGGCCGTGCGTCGAAGAAGCGCACTCTCTTCGAGGCGCTCGTAAACGGCTCCATGAGCAGCCAGCGCCCTCTCGATCTCGGCATCGGAGAAACACGGACCCAATAACGCGCTCTTCATCGAATCGCCTGGGGAGGACTGTCGAGCGCGCGTGCGAGCGCCCTTGGTTCCTCTCCCATGCCACACCGCCAGCGCGGCTCCCAGGGCGCCGCCGGCATCGCCAGCGGCGGGTTGGATCCAAATCCGATCGAAGATCTTTTTCCTCAGGATGCGCCCATTGGCCACGCAATTCAAAGCGACGCCGCCCGCGATGCAAAGATTGGGAAGTCCCGTGAGCTCCCGAACCCGGCGCGCCAGTCCTTCCATGAGTTCCTCGGTCACTCGTTGAATGGAACTGGCCACATCCATGTGCCGGCTTTGGATAACTTCCTCAGGAGCGCGTGGCGGCCCTCCAAAGAGCCGGTGAAACTTGTGGTTCGTCATGTCCCAGCCACGCAGGAAATCAAAGTATTCGATGTTCATCCAGAAGGATCCATCCGGTTTGACGTCCAGGAGGTGATCATAAATGGCCCCCACGTATCGAGGCTCCCCGTATGGGGCTAACCCCATCAGTTTGTACTCCCCCGAATTGACCCGAAAACCACAATACGCCGTGAACGCCGAATAAAGCAGCCCCAATGAATGCGGAAATCGAAGCTCTTCCAGCAACCGCAACTCGTCCCGGGCTCCCCGGCCCACGGTAGTAGTCGCAAACTCTCCCACGCCGTCCACCGTGAGAATCGCGGCCTCGTCGAAAGGCGACGGATAAAAAGCGCTTGCGGCGTGCGCCTGGTGGTGCTCGGTGAACAGGATGGGGCAACCGCTTTTCAGTCCGGGCAGTTCCGCCGCCATCGTTGACCGCAAATTCAGCTTTTCACCGAGCCAAGACGGGAGCACTTTCGTGAAGGTGCCGAATCCTGAAGGAGCTACGGCCAAATAACTCTCTAAAAGACGGGCGAACTTCGTGATAGGCTTGTCATAGAAGACCGCCGCATCGATGTCCGCTGGCGTCAGCTCGGCCGCGCGGAGGCAGAACTCCACTGCGAGCGACGGAAATCGCTCGTCGTTCTTCCGACGGGTAAACCGCTCTTCTTGTGCCGCCGCCACGATCTCCCCATCGCGTATCAAGGCCGCGGCGGCGTCGTGATAGTAAGCCGAGATGCCTAAAATGCACCGCATGACATCGGGCTACATGAACGGATACATGAATGGCGCCAAAACCGAACTCGAACCAAACACGAACAATGCCGCGAGACACAGAAGCAGGAAGAAAAGCGGCACGAGCCACCATTTCTTTTCCTGCCTCAAAAAAACCACGAACTCTTTCGCAAGCCGCCACATGAACCGGCTACGTGTATGATTTTCTCACCTTCCTTGCAAAGCTAATCCGTCCTCGGGGCGTGTCTTGGCCTGGCGCCGGGGCGGCGAGGCGCCACCCAGGGGCCCCCCGCCGAACGTTCGCGTTCTCGATCAATTCCGGGAGAGGTCCTCCGGGGCGTCGGCGAGCACTTGATACGGCCACCCCTTCATCTTCAGGATGATCCTCCACAGTTGTTCCGGCCTCGGATGAAACACCAATTCGGCCGTGGCGGAGTGAGTGAGCCAAGCATTCCGCTTGAGCTCGCCCTCCAACTGGCCCGGCCCCCAGCCTGAGTAACCCGCAAAGACGCGCAAACGGCGTTCAGGAGAATGGGATTGGGCGCATTCCACCAACATCTCCAGGGAATGCCCCAAGGCCACGTCCTCCAAAACGATCGCGTCGGAGAGAAACGCCCCTGAGTACAGAAAGCTCAATGCGGTGGGTTGCACCGGCCCCCCTAAGAAAAGCGGCTGCTGCAGCATGCTCTCGGGCACTTCCTCGGTCAGCGCCCCCTCCAGCGTGCGCTCCATGAAGCGGTTCAACACCAATCCCAGGGCGCCTTGCTCGTCGTGCTGGCACATCAAAATCACCGTGCGGTGAAAGAAGGACCCCCGCAACTCGCCGCCGTCCAACAATAACTGGCCCTTTAGAGACTTGAATTTCTTGGGCATAGGCCCGACTGAGCAGGGGGTTACTGTCTTTCGAATTCTCCCTTCCCAAGGCGCTTGTAAACGGTAAAGCCGGCCTTCTTCGCGTCACTCACAGAGAGAGGCTTCAACTTCTGCGGAGAACTAAAGGCGGTGATCAGTTTGCGCACGGGCTTCTTGCAGGCCGGACATTTCGTCAAATCAGGAGCGTTGATGGGGCGCCGCAGCGTGAACTTTCCGCCGCAAGCCTTGCAGTCCCCTTCGGATAATTCGTATTCGTAGTAGGGCATACAACTTCGAGCCGACGAGTCCGGACGCGAACTCCGTCACTCCTTAATCATAGACGAAAGGACCGATGACGCCAACACCATGTTGCGACTCCGTCGATTTCGGGGCGATGTGAAGATCTTGACGACAGAAGCGGCGGCATCAGAGTTCAAGGCGCCAAATGTCAGCAACCGGCGCAACACTCAATCCACTGGATCGTTTCAAATCCACCCGCGCCTTCCGCGCGGCCTTGGATGCCCTCGCCAGCAATCAGCACATTTGCTGTTCGACGGTGACACAGGCGGCTCAGTCCGCAGTCGCCGCCTTGTTTGCCAACATGTCCGGCCGGCCGGCCGTCGTGGTGTGCGACGGCGTCAAACGACAGGAACAAGTGCACCAGGATTTGGAGACTTGGTCTCGGATTTTATCCCCGTTCGACAACGGAACGGGCGAGAGGAGGCTCCTATTCTTTCCCGCTTGGGAAGTCTTGCCGCACGAAACAAAGCTGCCGCATGTGGATGTCATCAGTGAACGATTAGAGGCGCTCGGCGAACTCCTGCGCCGAGCGGACTCGCCGACGCTCCCCCCCGCCGAGAGCCCGATCCTCACCACCACCGTCGCGGCGCTCATGCAAAAGACATTCCAACCATCGGAACTCGCCCAGCGCGCCAGAACGGTCCGAAGGGGCGACTCCATGGAACCCCTGGATTTCATCGAATGGCTCGAAGACCAAGGCTACGAACCCGAAGTCCAAGTGACCAAGAAAGGCGAAGTGGCTTTCCGCGGCGGCATCGTGGATGTTTACCCGCCTCCATTCAAGCTTCCCATCCGGATCGAGTTCTTCGGGACCGAGGTCGAATCCATGCGCCATTTTGATCCGGGCACGCAAATTTCTGAGGGCACATTGGAAGAAGCCTGCATTTGCCCAGCGGGTGAATTGGGGTTGCTCCGCCGTGCTGTTTTGATGGAGCAAGAAGGACCGCTTCGGCCACCGTCCCGCGCCCTGACGAAAGCCCCCTATTTTGGAACGTTGCTCGATTACTTGCCCTCGAATTCGATCTTGATCCTGCTGGAGCCAGCCTCGCTCGAAGAGCATGCGACGAGCTATTCCCAGCAAGTCCCCGAAGGCGACCGGCTGTTCCTTCCCTGGGCCGGGTTCTTAAAATCCGCGGAGCAATCCGGGTTCTCCATCGTCTCGATGTCGGAGCAAGAATCCGGCGAAACTCTCGGCCTCGATCCGTTGCCGAGGCAGCCCCCCCCCTGTTTCGATCTCCGTCTTGGAGGCCTCGACCCATACCGCCCCATCTCCGACCGGGCGCCCGATCCTCAAATCTCAGAACGTCAGCGACAAACGTTCCTCGAACAGCTCCATCGTTGGTTAAGGCAAGGCTATGTCATCAATGTGTTTTGCAACAACGAAGGCGAACGCCAGAGATTCCACGAGATCTGGATGGAACAATCCACCGACCTGTCGGGCTTGGCACAAAGGGATCCCCAGTCCAGTGTCCCAGCCCTTCCCGAAGGGATGGATTCTCGCGTCGCGCCCCTGGCCAGGGGATTTCTGAGCGACGACTCCAGGGCGGTGATCATCACTGACGCCGAGATCTTTGGCCGATATAAAGTGCAACGGGTGAGGCGGCTCAAACTCCACCAGGCGGCCGGCGTGAGGCCCATGGTGGAAGTCAACTTTTCCGATCTCGAAGCCGGTGATTTTGTCGTTCACCTCCAGCACGGCATCGGGAAATATCTCGGATTGCAATTGCTCCCGCCTCAACGATCGCGACGAGAGCCCGTCAAGAACGTCGCGCCGGACGAGAGCGGGCAGGAATGCCTGGTCATCGAATTCGCGCCATCGGATCCGGCTCAACCCGCGCCCAAGCTTTATGTGCCGGTCACCGAGGCCCATTTGGTGAGCAAATATGTTGGGGCCGCGAAGGCACGACCTCCACTGAATGCATTGGGGGGCGTGCGGTGGCAAAAAGCGAAGGAACAGGCCCAAAATGCCATCAGGGATCTGGCCGGGGAATTGCTTGGCATCCAAGCCGCGCGCGCCTCGCAATCCGGCCATGCGTTCGGGGTGGACACGCCCTGGCAACGCGAGTTCGAAAGCTCGTTTCTTTACGAAGAAACTCCGGATCAATTGAGGGCGATCCAGGCGGCCAAGAAAGACATGGAATCCACCAAACCCATGGATCGCCTCGTGTGCGGCGACGTGGGCTTCGGGAAAACGGAAGTGGCCGTCCGCGCCGCCTTCAAAGCCGTCATGGGAGGAAAGCAAGTTGCGCTGCTCGTTCCGACCACCGTGCTTGCCCAGCAGCACTTCAACACACTACGGGAGCGTCTGGCGGATTATCCGGTCCGAGTCGATCTCCTGTCGAGGTTCCGCTCCGCCAAGCAACAGCGGCAAACATTGGCGGACCTCGCGTCAGGAGGGGTGGATATCGTCGTCGGCACCCACCGACTCGTGCAATCAGACGTCGAGTTCAAAGACTTAGGATTGGTGATCATCGACGAAGAGCAGCGGTTTGGCGTGATGCACAAGGAGCGATTCAAGCGCATGCGGCGGCTGGTCGAGGTGCTCACTCTGAGCGCGACGCCGATTCCGCGCACACTTTATTTGGCGCTGTCAGGCGCGCGCGATCTCAGCACGATCGAAACTCCCCCGCAAGACCGTCTCCCGGTTGAAACGATTCTGGCCCAATACGACGAGCGCCTCATCCGCGATGCGATCCAACGCGAGCTAAATCGGGAAGGCCAGGTGTTTTATCTGCACAACCGGGTGTCCACCATCGACACGGTCGCTGTTAAACTGCGAGCGCTCCTCCCTCAAGCCCGAGTCCTGGTGGGCCATGGCCAAATGCCAGACGATCAACTGGAAGAGGTCATGACCCGGTTTGTCAATGGCGAGGCTGACGTCCTCTTGTGCACCACCATCATCGAAAGCGGCCTGGACATCCCCAACGCAAACACGCTCATCATTGACCGGGCCGACCGGTTCGGCTTGAGCGAACTCTACCAACTTCGAGGACGGGTGGGACGATACAAGCATCAAGCCTACGCTTATCTGTTGGTGCCGCGGCATGCGGGCTTGTTGAGCGATGCCCGAAAGCGGTTGAGCGCGATCAAGCAATATTCTTCCCTCGGTTCTGGCTTCAAAATTGCCATGCGCGACCTGGAGCTTCGCGGTGCTGGGAATCTGCTCGGTCCCCAGCAAAGCGGCCATATCGCCGCTATCGGGTTCGAACTCTATTGCCAATTGCTGAAACAAAGCATCGCCACGTTGCGCGGCGAGAAGGTGAAACCGCGGATTGAAGTCGCTCTGCGCCTCGACTTCCTGAGTTTCGGGCCCGTGCCGGCGCCGGCGCCGCTCGCTTCCCCCACACATGCCTCCTCGGCGGCCTCGGAGCCTTCGTTGCGCATTGAGATCCCTCGGGAAGTGGCGGTTTGGAAAGGCCTCGAATCCGATCAGCCAGAAGCTGCGGATCAAGCTCCGGAGGACAAGGTCAGGCACGCCGCGGCCTATCTTCCTGCGAACTTCGTCTCGGAACCCCAACACCGCATCGAGATCCACAGAAAACTGGCCCAATCATCGGACAAAGACGGGCTGGACGCCGTTTGGAACGAAGTGCGCGACCGATTTGGACCGTTGCCGGCGCCGGTGGAACTTCTGTTCCTCGCCAACGAACTCCGAATCATCGGGGCGTCCAAGCGAATTGTGGCGATCGAAACAAAAGGGGATCGGCTCATGCTCCAAGGGCACAAAGACTGGATTATGCCCGGAGGCAAGCATCCGCGCCTCACCCGACGAGAGCCAAAGGAGAGACTCGCGGAGATCAAGCAACTACTGCTGACTCTCGGCGAGCATGGCTGAACCTTAATCCTTAAACGTTAAAACGGCGGTTGATCTTGGCGAATCTTCGCAAGATCCTGGCGATAAAGTTTTTCCGAACCACTCACCAGATCCACAAGGGATATGCCTCGCTCTCCGTCAAACCTTCCTCATCCAGGCTTTTGCAAATCTCCACAAGATTGAACTGCCGATTTAGAGTTCAATCCGACTCAACACAATCTCGGCAGCGCGGCAGCGCCGCCTCACCGAGTATTGCCCGGGCACGGCTAAGGAACCGTGCAGAAATTAATTCCGATTTTGGTCGGGAGAAAGTGTGTAGTTCCAGACGGGTAGAACGGAGTGGGTTTTGAGGTTGAGGAGACGCATTTGGGTATTGGAAACCTTTTGGGCGGTGGGAAAGGACC
>SXGS01318816.1_pt1 | contig 24800 bp, 21 predicted proteins | sample 3174681 | NCBI WGS metagenome assembly SXGS01 (sample SAMN11356861, study PRJNA531348) | freshwater metagenome | isolation source: freshwater sample F1-80 | place: China: Fuxian Lake, Yuxi | collected 2017-12-25 | reverse complement strand
GTACCCAACGAAAATAAAGGTCACCGATGAAGAGCTCGCAAAGTTGAAGCTGAAACGCGATAATTTCCACGGCGAGTGGAACTACTCGCTCACGCCTCGAGTCCGAAAGTTGTAAAAGTTATTTGTTCACAGGCCCTTAGCTTCGAGTGTACCGGATTGGGACGGATTACCCATGTTGATCAACATGCAGCGATTTGAGGCAGGGCATCGCGTATGGGGGCATAATTTCCTGGTGATATCCTTGACCGCGTTGCTGCTTGGCTGGACGCAAGCTCGATTTGGCTGGATTGAATGCATGGGCAGGCGATTTTATCGCGGGTCGTTTTCTGCTGAACAAGTGCCTACGATTGCAAAGTCAGGTGTTTCGAAAATCGCGACATTTTCTTTAATCGCGTTCCTGGCTCAGGCGGTGCATTTGCCGTGTGATATGGTCGTGTCGGGCGGCACTGGACTGTCTGATTGGCTGGTCCGTCCGCTGTGGCCATTTTCCGATCTAGGCTTCGTGTGGGCTTTGATCCCATGGGGCGATGTAGGTCCAACCGTGATTCTGATGGCAGGCGCAATTGGCATTGCCAAGCGACCGGATCGATCGGCTTCGTTGGCAAGCATTACGTTGCTGGTACTCTGTGCCTATTTAGGAGTTCGCGGTTGGAGTCGTGGCGCGTTTATCTTGTGAGTGGTCGCGAGATGAAATGCAATTCGTCCACGGTCGCCTGCTGGTTCACCATCAGTCCCTAGGCATAAGTTCGACGTGTTTCCAAGTGACCAGCGAGACATTGGTTATGGTGATACATAGTTGTTTCGCGTATATTATTACGCATGAACTGCTATTACAAAACATTAGTTTGAGGTGCATGACATGCAACACAGGCGTGCATTTACTTTGGTTGAGCTGTTGGTCGTGATCGCCATTATTGGAGTGCTGGTTGGATTGCTATTGCCAGCCGTACAGGCCGCGCGCGAAGCTGCGCGGCGCATGCAATGCAGCAATAACTTGAAACAAGTTGGGTTGGCGCTGCACAACTACGAATCGACCTTCAAAACATTGCCGCACGGTTCGCCAAATTGTTGCGTCAATAATGGCTTCAACTGGGCGGTGATGACGTTTCCTTTTTTGGAAATGAACAATCTCTACAATGCGATGGATTCCAATGGAAATCTACGCAATACGCCCGTGAATATTGCCGCCGCACAAAACAACCGATACCCTGGCTGGATTTGTCCATCGGATCCAGCAGGCAGCAATCCGCACATGCCACGCTTTGCACGAGATAATCCGTCGCCTGGACACGGACTGTGGTACACGGCCTCCATTGGCCCAACTCAAATGGATTCATGCCCATTTTGTCCAGCAGGCAACACCCCGTCGGATACGAACTACTGCTGTCAAGGAAACAACTTTGGAACGAACGCAGGAAATGGATACCCAACCGGCAGTTTTGCAGGCATGTTTGGCCGCAGCAACAAGGCAATCAAATTTGGCGGTGTGACCGATGGTTTATCGAATACGATTATGGTGGGCGAAACCATGCCAGGACACTGCGATTTCTTAGGCTTGTTTGCGTTGAACTTTCCCGTGACTGGAACTAACATTCCGATCAATACGATGGAGTCCAACGTCGCTGGAGCAGCGGGCGCTAGGATTTTTCGGGCAGCGGGTTCCAACTGGGCGCGAGTTTGTGGATTCAAGAGCATGCACACTGGCGGGGCGCAATTTGCTATGGGAGATGGCAGCGTTCATTTCATTTCACTGACGATTGATTACCGCATCTACAATCATTTGGGAACGCGAGCCGGTGGCGAACAAGCTCAATTGGAATAGTGCCGGAACTTGTAACTGCAAAAAGTAGCGCGGCTGGTGCCCTTAAGAGAGACCGGAAAATGTCTTGGCGAAGAATGACTTTGGCAGCCCTTTTATGCGCCACCATAGGCTGCGGTAGTGACCTGCCACAAACGATCAAAGTGACCGGCAAGGTTTCGTTCGACGGCGGACCGCCACCAGGCCCTGGCGTCGTGAATTTCCTACCTACGGAAGCTGCGGCAGGATTCCCGTTGCGTCCCGGCAACGGAGATTTCGGAACCGACGGCAACTATACAGCCTACACGTTTGAGCCCAACGATGGGTTAATGCCCGGCAAGTACCTGGTCTACCTTGAATGCTGGGAAACGCCTCCCAATATGGAAGGTAAACCCGTGAAGAGTTTTCTACCGAAAAAGTACCAAGCTGCACAGTCCAGTGGTTTCACACTGGATCTTGACACAAAGTCCAGTTCCAAAGTGTTCGATTTGGACATCGTCAGCAAATGAGCTGTGACGTCTACAGCAAGAGTTTGTCGGGAGGGCGAGGCTCCCGCCGAGCCGCTCTCAGCGGGCGACTTGTTATTGATTGCTTGTGGACGACATGACCCAGCTCGAAAAAGCTCGGCACGAGCCTCGCCCGCCTCGCCCTCCAGTTTACGAACTGGCTCATTCCCATCGCAATTCATGGACGACACCCTGGTATCTCCAATCTCTGGAATCACCCACTATGCCAGCTCTTACGGGATTGTTCAACATATACTGAGTTTTCTCTTCATAGTGTTGCAGAGTTCGAATGCGAGTATCCCAATGATCCGTCTGCCAGACGTATGTGCCGACTTTGTTGCGTTTGGTAAATTGCGACTTGACATACTTTGCCCAGGCATCGAATGGAACAGCCGTTGGTTGTGGCGACGCAAACAAATGAAGGTGGTCCGGCATTAGTACATAGCGCCCCACGACCCAGCGCGAATTGTCTTTCCAAATATCCACGAGAAGATTGTGGTGTTTGTCAGTTGCAAGCCATGGAGCGCGATCTTGGCAGCAGATCGTGACGTAGACGATCGTCGGTTGAGTCGGGGAAACGTATACGCCGTGAGCTGGACTCTTGCGAGATTGGTGAGCGGTATCTGGCAAATCCAAGGGAGCGCCTCTTTGTACCGTTTGGAGAACTCGGTTGATTTCGTCCAAGGTCTGTCGCGTGAGGCATTGAGGCCGAGAAGGCGAGGCTCTTGCCAAGTCGTTTTTACGACAATTTCGATCAAGTTCCATAACCCCACGTCCATTGAACTTAAATTCTGGTCCGAGAGTTTTTCAAGGCAGCATGCACAACCGTATTCTGGCGTCCAATTTGTAGGAGAGCAATCGGGCGAGGGAAGGCGAGGCTACTGCCGAGCCAATCTCGGTAGTGTACTGTTAGGTGTTGAACGTGGAAGACCTGTCGCAGCGTGATCAGACCGTGATAAGAGGTGAATTGGCTCGGCAGGAGCCTCGCCCTCCCGTTCCACCCATCCCTGTGTTTGACTCATCGGTCAGCGGCACATTTCAATTACGGCCGCGCGCGTTGCATAAACTCGAACGGATGTTGATAAACTGGATATAGATGCTGGCTCTTGAACTTTCTTGACGAGCTGTTGTTCCAGCCGGTGTAAACTTAAAATACTGGCGGCCTCTCAATCCTGTTGCTCGACTCAAGTTGCTGCATAATGTAACTGTGGGTTGATTTTGCGGAGACGCACTATGGGCAAGGCAAGATGTTGCGCAACCGATTAGTTCGCTTGGCCAGATTGGCGGCGATTGGAATGGTGGGTGTATTGCTGGTCGTGGCGTACATCGAGTATTGGCTGGCAAGGCCAGTTGGTTCGGGGCCAGCCGGTCCGAGTGTGAATCGCGAGCCGTTGGCGCAGGTGTGGTCAGTTAAGCCGATATTGATGCTCGGAATTGGCGATAGCGTAACTGCGGGGCTCGGTGCTCGCGAGCCGTCGCATTCGTATTTCAATCGCTTGCTGAAAAATCCTGATGATGAATTCGCAGATATGCAGGGCCTGTGCTTGTCACGCGTATTACCGCAAATTCGCTCGCTGAATTTAGCGATCTCGGGCTCGACTTCGCTGACTCACATTGAGGTCTTGCGGGAGCGATTGCCAGCCCAGCCGAACGATGTGGTTGGACTGGTGGTGATCACTACCGGAGGTAACGACATCATCCACAACTACGGTCGCGCCGCTCCCAAGGAAGGAGCCATGTATGGTGCATCGCTCCAGCAAGTCAAACCCTGGATCGCTAATTTCGAAAACCGGTTGAACGAGATGCTCGACTTGATCGACGAACGATTCCCAGGCGGCTGTCAAATCTTCCTGGCCAATATCTACGATCCGACCGATGGCGTGGGAGATGGACCCAGCGTTGGGCTTCCGAAGTGGCAAGACGGCTTGGCAATCCATGCACAATACAATCGCGTCATTGCGAGTTGCGCGGAACGGCGCGTGAATGTTCATCTTGTCGATCTGCATACACAGTTCCTCGGCCATGGATCGCACTGTCGTCAGTTCTGGCGCGCGACTTATCAACGAGATGATCCCACGTTCTGGTTCTACGAGAACATCGAAGATCCCAACGATCGCGGCTACGATGCAATTCGGCGAGTATTTCTACGCGCCATCATCGATCAAGGTAGTTCCTTCAAATAGACATTCTTGAAATAGAGGTTGTCGGGAACGCCGTCTTGATTGGGATGGTATTGCAGTTCGACGGGACCACGCTCCGGCGCAGGTTTTCCTTTTTCGAAATAGTTATCGATGGGCACCTGATCGACAACGAGTTTGCCATTGAGGCGCACGGTAACTTTATCGCCAATCATGGTAATGTGAAACGTATTCCATTGACCAGGCTCGTTGTCGCCAAACGCAAGTGGCAATTTGTGATCGGGGTTCTTGTTGTTCCATAGTGCCCCTGAGCCCTTGTTCTTCTCCCGAGGATATCGACTGTCCGACAGGGATTTTGAATCCCAAATCTGAACTTGAGGCTGGCCGCGGAGGTAAATTCCGCTGTCGCCTTTTGGGTTGATTTTCCAATCGACCATCAATTCGAAGTTGCCAAACTGTTTCACGGTCGCAAGATTAGTCCCTTTACCGTCGTTGACCAACACACCGCGCTCGACTTTCCAGTGCTCGTGCATCAGTTTGTTGGCGTCGGCTTGAGCTTTGGTAATTTCGTCAGCCTTGCCACTGGCCAGTTTGTTGAATGCCATTCCACCTTGCCAACCGGACAAGTCATTGCCATTGAATAGCGCCGTGAACCCTGCCGGAGGAGAATTATCAGCGGCAAGAACAGCGCTCAGTACAAGTATCTGAGCTGACAGGAATACAAATGATCGCAACATACTTCACCTAACTTCATTCGCCCATGAAACAAAAATCCGCTCGACAGACGAGCGGATGGTAGGTTCCATTTTATCGAAGTTGGGAGAGCAACACAGCCACACTACGGTTGAGGCTGTCTGCGCTCTAAAAATCGTTGATTCCCATTCGAAACACCTGGCCCGGCCGTTCCAGGATTATATAGCGAGGCTGGAAAGTCACCGCCTCGGATTTTGTCTCCTAAGGGAACGGTCCGATCATCTTGGTCCGTTCTCAATGCCGACACCAAGCGATCGATGGAGTACTCGGTCACGCCGTAAGACTTCGCTTCATTGATAAAGTCGTTGTAGCTCTTGGCTTTGTCTTGCTGAGCCTTGGTCGGGTTCGCGCCCAACCGCACATCGGAGCCCATGACGATGTAAATCGTGCTGCTACTCAGGCCGGGACCAGAAACTTGGAGACTGGGACTGATTTCAGCATCGATCTGTCCGCCGTTGGAAGTGATTAGAGCTGCGATTGCGTCTCGATCATTAATGCCATCGTTGTTCATATCCAGCAGACCCACCAACGCGTATCCAGGTTTGCGACCCTTACGCCAAGCGGGCGAAGCAATCAGGTCACCTTCGACCACTGGCTGACGATAATTGTCGGTCAACACATTCGCCTGTGCCATGTGTTCGTTGATAATCTTGGTCACTTGCAAACGAGCCTTAACTTTGGCTTTGTCGATGCTGGGCTCTTCTTGATCGAAAACGGAAAATCGCGTACCAACTTGAAGACCGTCCTCAGAACCTAAATCGATGAATACCATCTTAGCACTTGCAAAAACGCCGGTGATTTTTCCGTGGGGCGATTCGAATTTGCTTTCCGATTTCTCGATGATGATTTGCGTTTGTTCGGTGATCTTTAGTAATTGAGCTTTGTTTGAGGTCTCCAATTGCGTGTTCTTGGCCTTTAGGTCATTGACTTGTTTTTGATTGCTGGCGGAAAACGAAGCAAATTTATCTTCGATTCCTTTCTTAGCGGAATCTGAGGCATCGAGCAGCTCTTGATATTTGCCACGAGACGCATTCAGGTCCGCCACAGCTTTGTTCTTCTCGTTTTCTGCGGCCTTGCGCGCTTTGGTTTCGCGGTCGGTCACATCTGCCATTTGTTGTTGCAGACTAGCAATTGTGGCTCGTAAATTGACGACATCGATATTTCGTTGCTTGATCGTATCCGACAGGAATACCGGCAGGGTAATGTAGTTGCGTTCAGTTGCAGGAACGGATGCATCAAACAGTTTCATGTGCTCGTCAAAGTCCTTTTCGACTGGCGCCAACTCGGGATCATCCACCATGGAGGCTTTCATTTCAGCCAGCTCTTCGACCGTAAAAACACCAGCGCCCAGCATCGACCGCAGACGACGAACTCGCTGGCCTGCCTTAGTGTATTCCGTCTTGGTCGTTTCGTTTTCCGCTGTCAGCGCGGTCAATTTGCCGGTCAAGTCGTTGTTCCACCGCCACAACATGAACGAGCCGATCAACAAAATGACCGACACGAACGACATGGTGAACACGTAGGCTTGCCAAGTAGATAAATTTCGATCGCGAACAGCCATTAGTCTTTCGTCCGTCGAAAAGAGCCGGTGGTCAGAAGAGGGGATTGCTCCGCCAAAAGATTACTCCTGAGTTTATTCGCTCGACCGCTTGCCGTCAAACTTTGTCAGCCACCAGAATCAAGGGAATCTGATAAGCTGTGGCTGGGAAGCTACTTTGCGCATAGGGATGATCAAGGCGACCATGGCAGAATCTGAATATACCCAACAGATGTTTGACGGATTTGAACCGAGCAAACCGCAAAAGAATCTGAAAAAACGCGTGCCAAAGGCGAAGACTTTCCCCGCCTCTACAATAAACTCAGCACCCTCGCAGATTCCAAATGGACAAGCTCAGCCGCTGATTCACTTGGAATCGCCAACTTCTCTTCCCCCCTCGAACAAGGATTGGGGGAGGTCGAGTTCAAGCTCCATTTCAGAACATTCCGTGGCCAACGATTGTTCGCGTTCAACTGATCCCAATAGCACCGTAACTGACATGAGCGATCATTCTCAGGTCCAGCTCGATACGGTCGATTTGGTCGACAAGACGGTAGTTTTGGTCGATTCTCATTCATTGATTTACCAGATTTTTCATGCGATTGCGCCCATGACGAGTCCATCAGGGGTACCGATTGCAGTTGTGCATGGATTTCTCCGCGACATCGCGGACCTGCGCGAGCGCTGGCATCCAGCGTATTTGTGGTGTGCTTTCGACCGATCGGAAGAAACGTTTCGCAACGAGCTTTACTCGCAATACAAAGCGCATCGTGATCCTATGCCTGACGAATTGCGCATGCAAATACCGCTGGTCCACCAATCGCTCAGCCTGCTGGGTGCCGGAGTGATCGATGCCGAAGGATTCGAAGCGGACGATGTCCTGGCGACGCTAGCCGAGCAAGTTACAAGAGCTGGTGGTCGGTCCATTATCGTAACTAGCGACAAAGATTGTCGGCAGTTGATTTCCGATCGAGTGCAAATGTTCAACATTCGCAAAAATGAAGTTTATGGTGCGAATGAATTGAAAGCCACTTGGGGAATTCGACCCGATCAAGTGGCTGATTTTCAGGCGCTCGTCGGTGACTCCGTCGACAACGTTCCCGGAGTACCCCTGATCGGCCCCAAGTACGCTCAGACGTTGCTTGAGCAATTCGGTACGCTGGAGAACGTGCTCAACAATGCTCACCAAGTTGGCGGCAAGAAAGCCGAGAATCTAGTCACTCATCGTGAACAAGCGCTGCTGTCTCGTCAATTGACGACGCTCAGCCGCGAAGTACCATTGCAACTGAATTGGCGACAAGCGGATTTTAGTTGCCAGAATGCTGCTGCGTTGCGCGAGTTTTTTCGAGAATACGGCATTCGACGGCTGGCGGAACGGTTCCTCCCTCAGGAAGATTCTCCAGCGCAGGCTGCTGTTCCATGGAATGCCAACTATCAACTGATCGACAGCGAGACCAAACTCGCGGAGCTGGTGAACATCCTCAAGCGTTCGAAAACAATCGCGCTGGACACCGAAACCACTTCCACGAACCCGCGATGGGCCGAACCGGTTGGATATTCATTCGCCTGGGGAACCGGTCAAGCGGCCTATATTCCATTGCGATCGCCAGTCGGACAAGCCAAGCTGGAAATTGCCAAAGTCAACGAAATGTTGCGCGAAGTACTGGCCAATCCACAGATCGTGAAAGTTGGCCAGAATTTGAAATATGACCTCGTCGTCCTGCGCGGACAGGGTCTCGATGTGCGTGGGATCGTCTGCGATACGATGGTCGCGGACTACTTGATCGACCCTGGCCAACGCGATCACAGTCTGGATGATCTTGCCAAACGGTACCTTCAGCACGACACCATCAAGATCGCCGAGTTGATCGGAACCGGACGCAACCAAAAACTGATGGATCAAGTCGATGTGCCGCTCATCACGCAATACGCAGCCGAAGACGCGGATGTGCCGTTGCGATTACAAAGCACTCTGCAAGAAAAACTGACCGTTCTCGGTCTGAGCGGCTTATTCGCCGATGTGGAAATGCCGCTCATAGAAGTACTGGCTGAAATCGAATTCAACGGCATTCGCATCGACGTTGATGTCTTGCAGCGATTGAGCGCTCGCTTTGCGGAGCGAGTTGAAAAACTGCATCAAGAAGTTATCGAATTGGCCGGCGAGCCGTTCAATCTCGATTCGCCCAAACAATTGGCAACGATCTTATTCGAAAAACTCAGGTTACCGGTCATCAAACGTACTCAGACCGGCAACAGTACCGATGTCGAGGTCCTCGAGCAACTGGCCGCCAAGCATCCGTTGCCCAACAAATTGATCGAGTACCGCCAACTTACCAAGCTTAAGGGAACTTATATTGACGCGTTGCCAACGATGGTCTGTCCCAAAACCGGGCGCGTGCATTCCTCGTTCCGGCAAGATGTGGCGGCCACCGGGCGATTGAGCAGTACCGATCCGAACTTGCAAAATATTCCGGTACGCACGGAAGAAGGTCGAGAAATTCGATCTGCGTTTCGCGCTGGTCCAGATGGATGGCTGCTGTTAGCGGCTGATTACTCACAAATCGAGTTGCGAGTGCTGGCGCACTATTGCGGCGACGAGAATCTCAGAGCAGCATTCGCCAACGATCGTGACATCCACGCACAGGTGGCGAGCGAAGTTTATGGCGTACCGCTAGAATCCGTTTCATCGTCGCAGCGTAGAAATGCCAAGGCAATCAACTTCGGAATCATTTATGGCCAAAGTCCCTTTGGGCTGGCGAAGGCTTTGCAAATTTCCAAAGATGCTGCGGCAGTGTTCATCGACGCCTACTTTGCTCGATTCCCCGGCGTTCGTCAGTTCATGGCAACTACGCTCGGAACTTGCCGCCAACAAGGCTACGTCAGCACATTGTTGGGTAGACGGAGATATATTAAAGGTGTACGGAATTACGCAGAATTGAACGACGCGCGTCGTCGAGTGCTGATCGAACCCGAACGCATTGCAGTCAATACCGTGATCCAAGGGTCGGCTGCTGATTTAATCAAAGTAGCCATGATTCGCGTGCACGGAAAATTGAGCGAAGCCAAACTCCAAGCCCGATTGCTGCTGCAGATTCATGACGAGTTAGTCCTGGAAGTCGCGCCTGAGCATTGCGAATCGCTAGCCAAACTGGTCCGCGATGAAATGATCAACGTCGCAAACTTGAATGTACCGCTGAAAGTCGACGTGAAAGCAGGCATGAATTGGGCTGAATGCGATCCCATGTAGCGAGCGAATTAACCTTGATCGGAGCAACAATGGATCGTCAGCCGCCAGTTCCCGTAGTCGGATTGATTGGTGGGATTGCGGCTGGCAAATCTGCCGTAGCCAACTTGTTAGAAAACAAAGGGGCACAACGCATCGATGCCGACCGAATAGGCCACGACGTTTTGCGGCGCATCGAAATCAGCAATGAACTGGCACGCATGTTTGGTACCGACATACTCGATCCGTCGGGCCACATTCGGCGCGGTGCGCTCGGCAAATTGGTCTTCGGCAGCGATCCAGCCAAGGTTGCCAATCGCCGGCGACTCGAAGCACTAGTCCACCCGCTCATTCGCGAGGAAGTAACGCGTCAAATAGAACGAAACTGCGCGCTGCCCGATCCACCACCTGCCATCGTGCTCGACGCGCCATTGTTGGTGGAAGCTGGTTGGGTCGAATTGTGTAACGAAGTGCTATTTGTAGACGCGAGCGACCAGACGAGAATCACCCGGGCAGCGCAACGTGGCTGGACCGAAGATGAGTTTCGCCAGCGCGAACGATCACAGTTTCCAATTGAGCAAAAACTCGCTAGCGCAACTACTGTCGTGCACAACGACTCCACGCTCGAGAGCTTAGCCGAACAGATCGAAACCATCTGGATGAGAATCGTAAGCGCTCGTGGATAAGGTTTGGCAAACAACTGATCGAAGCAGTTGGATGTTCATCGCGAGAGTCACGCTGGCTTTAGCCGCTGATGGTCACTGGCTGGCGACCGGCTGGCTTGCGCTTCTGTTCTTGGGCGGGAGCTTTGTCATTCGGCACTGAGTCTTCGTTCGGTTTCGCAGCAGGCGCTTCTGCTTTCTTTGACTTGCGATCATTCTCGCGCTGCATGGGATTGGATGCACTCCCTTCCGCGCGTTTGAACAACTTAAATCGGCTGGGTTCTAGTCGAGGTGGGAAAAAATTGTTGGCGCGATTGACATCTGCGGTCTCGCGATGGGGATCGAGTTCGACGCTGGTGAGTATTTTCTCGGATATCAGCCCCTTCGATACTCGGGTCGCGTCTTGTTTCCAGATTTCCGCAGGTAGTCGCAACGTTTGTTCCGATCCATCTTGGAAGTGCAATCGCAAAATAACTGGCATCACTAAACCGCCAAGATTCTTGAGTCGGACAACGTAAAAGTTCTTTTTGCTTTCCAACAGTTGGCGTTCTTCGGGTTTGAGATCCTTGAGGAATCGTTCGTAGGCACTGCGTTGTTCGGCAGTAACCTGCTGAGGATCGTACGAGTTGTAAAAATCCTTTAAGTCCGGAATCAAGTCAACCAGCTTGGGCAAGTCGGCATTCCGCTGGTCAGAGAGCGACGGAGTTTTCCCGTTGGATTGTTCTTTGGCACGGCGTGCCGATTCGTCGGGATCACCGCGATCTGGAATTTGCCAAGTCACACTATCGATGGCGATATCACAGTGGTCGGTCGAGTAAAACCATCCGCGCCAGAACCAATCCAAATCAATTCCCGAAGCGTCTTCCATCGTCCGAAAAAAATCTGCCGGCATCGGACGCTTGAATTGCCAGCGCCGCGCGTATTCCTTGAACGCATAATCGAACAGTTCGCGTCCGAGAACGGTTTCGCGCAAGATGTTTAGCGCTGTGGCTGGTTTTGCATAAGCGTTGTTGCCAAATTGCAATACAGATTCAGAGTTGGTCATGATGGGAACTTGATCGCTGCTGAGCATGTATTGCACGATGTTGGCGGGCTCACCGCGCTGGGAAGGATAATCTTTCTCCCACTCTTGTTCGGCCAAATATTGCAAGAAGGTATTGATGCCTTCATCCATCCAAGTCCATTGGCGTTCATCAGTGTTCACGATCATCGGAAAGTAGTTATGACCGACTTCGTGAATGATGACTGAAATCAACGAGTATTTGGTGCGGGACGAGTAGGTTCCGTCGGACTCAGGACGCGGTCCGTTGAAGCAAATCATCGGATATTCCATGCCATATACCGGTCCATTGACGCTGATCGCGATCGGGTACGGATAAGCAAACGTATAGCGGCTGTACACGTTCAACGTATGAATAATGGCACGAGTTGAAAACTGGCTCCACAGGGGTTCAGCCTCGTTGGGATAGTACGACATGGCCATGCACTGGTTGCCATCCACAGCATGTCCCTGCGCATCCCAGATAAATTTGCGGCTGGTTGCGAACGCGAAATCGCGAACATTGTGCGCGTGGAAAATCCAAGTCTTAGACCCCTCGGATTTCGATTTTTCGTTTTCACGAGCTTCTTCAGGCGTGACGATAAATAAAGGGCGACCACTGGTTTGGGCATCACGCAGCCGCTGGCGTTGGTCTTGGCTGAGTACTTCGTTGGGATTTTGAAGGACACCGGTGGCACCGACGACATGGTCGTCGGGAACGGTGATGCGGACCAAGTAATCGCCCAGCTCAAGAGTGAACTCGCCTTGGCCAAGATACTGTTTGTTTTGCCAGCCGGTCGCATCCGTATATGCCGCCAGACGCGGAAACCACTGGGCGATCTCATAAATACAATTGCCATCCTTATCGAAGAACTCGAACCCGGTACGTCCCCGCGCGATCTTCGAATCATTGATGCGGTATTTCCAAGCTAACGAAAAACGAAATGACTCTCCGGGAGGCAAGGGAGCCGGAAGATCGACCCGCATCATCGTTTTGACAATTGTGTAGCGCAGTTGCTTGCCAGCCGCGTCGCGGACTTCGCTGATCGTCGCGCTACCATCGAAAGCTTCGCGGGCAAGCAAACTCCGGAAAGCGCCTAGCGACATTTCGGGAGCTAGTAACAATCCACGAGACAGATTCGCGTCAGAATTCGCAGCGAAGATATTTGCATCGATTTGCAACCAGAGGTAGCGCAGCGTGCTGGGGGATTGATTGTGGTAGGTGATCTTTTCGCGCCCAGCAATCGTCCGAGCATCATCGTCCAAAGTCACATCAATATCGTAGTCCACGCGCTGCTGCCAATAAGCCGGTCCAGGCTCGCCAGCCGCATTGCGATAGCCATTGGGCGTCGGCAAGATTTCTTCCAATTGGCGAAACTTGTCCTCTTGTCCATACTTGCGATTATCAATCGGTTGAGCAAATGCGGCTGACCAGCTTAACAATCCAGCGCTCAACACAATCCAACTTCGTGCGATGAATTGCCAATGAGGGACGTTAACATGTCTGTGAACTTGGATGAGCGCCATGTCGATTTTCTATTGTTTTGAAAAGGTAGGAATGTATAGGGTAGGACCTGCAAGGTGTCTCCATTAGAATTGGAGCGCAACCACGATTCAACTTGGCAGGGGCAGCATTTTCACAAGCGGTCGTAGATGAAAGATACGATGTTTCCTTTTGGATATTGTACGAACGTGCACGCCGGTCCAGATCTGGCCCGTGCCCAAGCCAATCTGCAAAAGTTTGCGGTGGCAGTGCGCGACATAGTGGTTCCGCAAGGAATCTTGCCCGTCGGAATGTGGCTGGCAGATACCGCTGTCGCAGAACTACAGCCAGCGGGCGCATGTGAGCGATTTCGAGATTGGCTCGCAGAACATCGATTGGCTCCCTATACTTTGAATGGATTTCCACAGCGCGATTTCCATGGGCCAGTAGTAAAACATGCTGTGTACGAGCCTTCCTGGTTGACAGAATCGCGACAAAGGTACTCGATTTCCCTAGCCCACATTTTGCACCAGTTGTTGCCGGTCGACACGGTAGGGTCAATCTCGACGTTGCCGCTGGGCTGGCCCAGTGCTGGCCAATGGACACATCAGCAAAATCAAATTGCGGCGGCGAATTTGCGAGGTTTGGCTCGCAATTTTGCTCAGCTTTACCAGCAGCATGGTCGCGAAATTGTCTTGGCTCTTGAACCCGAGCCAGGGTGCGTGCTGGATTCTATGGATGACCTAGTTCAGTTTTTCCAGAAATATTTACTGGTCGGCGACGATGCAGACCTGTGCCGCCGCCATTTGACAGTCTGTCACGATATCTGCCACAGTGCCGTGATGTTCGAGCCGCAGGAGGAAGTACTGCGTACCTATTTGGACAATGGCATTCGTATCGGTAAAGTTCAAGTTTCCTCTGCCATCGAGGTTCCATGGAGCAACTGTAAAGCTGCTGACGAAGTGGCCAGCGCAGCGGTGATTTGGGAACAATTGCGAGCTCTCCATGAACCACGCTACTTGCACCAAACCACACAAGCTGATGCGGCAGGACGGTTTTCAGCGATGGTCGAAGATCTGCCGGTGGCGTTAGAGACTAGGAACGCGTCGACTCCAAGAACCAATTGGCGCATTCATTTCCATGTCCCTATCTTTGTCGATCGATTTGGTGCGTTAGTCGCAACGCGTGACGATATTCGCGCAGCGTGCCAGTTTCTCGAGTCGCACCGCGCCGCTCGAATATCCAATCGGCCATGGTTCACCGGGCATTATGAAGTCGAGACCTACGCTTGGCCCGTATTGCCAAAAGAATTGCGAAACGATGACCTTGCGAGCGGGATCGCAAACGAGCTGATGTATCTGAAGAAGTTGTTTGGCGAATTGCGATAAAGCGCTCAGGAACATCCGTCTGGCTGTAGGGGTCGCAGTTCAAAATTGGTGGGTGTGGACTCGCAGAAAGATAGTTTTTCCCCGCCAATTTTGAATGCGCGACCCGCAATGCTAGACGAATGGATCAGTTCATTGGCGCGAGTTCAACATGGATATCGCCCGAATTGTCGACCAATCCGCCGTTGGTCTCATTGATTTTGAAAAACAGCTCGCCAGAGCGGGCTGCGCGAATTTCGGAGCTGGCACCGACGGGAATAACCTTCGTAGGCTCGGTCACGTCGGATTCCTTGGGACTTGGTGCCATGATTGAGACCAAAAGTTTTCCCAGTGGCTGGCCGCGAAAATATTCGATCGTTACGCCTGGCGGCTCGCAAATCCAAGGCTTGGGATAATCGCGAACGACAAAGCGTCCTTGCGCGGTGACTCGAAATTTCTGGCCTTCGCTGACAGTGACTCCAGTCGCTTGCCAACTTTGACGCGCGGAAATTTGCAGCGAATGAGCTCGAGCAAGCGATTCGGCGGAAAGACTGAACTGTACGATCGCTGATTGCGACGTGTCATAGCCATAATCTAACTCAGACACGAACGCTGCCCATTGCGTGCGCAAATGAGGCCAGCGTTGTTGCAGCCGATTGAATAGCCGACGATTAAGCGACTGATCCGGTTTAAGTTCCGTTGCGAGAAAATCTTGAAAAATCTGTTGGGTATCAGGATTGGTACGCATGAACGTAACCGCTGCCCAGCTCCACGCGTATGCGTCGACGTTTTGATGCGCCGCAGTACCATAGCGCAGGATAGATTCCAGCGATGGAGCGACTCCGGACGATAACTGGTCTTGAATTAGCGCAATTCGCCCCCAGTAGGGTACATCGCTGCGCGAGCGTGGGATGACGCCCAGCGTGAGTGCTCCGTTGTTCCAACGATGAGTGGCCAACCATTCGGCAACGCCTTCCATTAACCAAGGCGGACCCGCGCTGCCATATTTGCGGGCCATGAACCAGTGAGTACCTTCATGCAGCAGCAAATGGCGACGATAATAATCGCTCGGCTGCTCGACTACCCAGATATCATTTTTCCATTGAAATCCATGAGGAAACTTGGGAAAATCCTTGGGCAACTTACCCGACGAAATGAAACGCTCGCGCGCACCCATGATATGAGCGGTCGCGCGCCATGACCTCACTTCACCCAGTGGCAGATCAAAGATCTCGCACCACAACGGAATTGCCGCATCAAAGATGCTTGTCAATTCCCTCAATTCGTCACCGAGAGCCAGATCGGTAACGATTTCGCAATACCGACCGCTGTAACTGGAAAAACCATCCTTGGTCGATTGTCCCAAAGTCTCGGATGCAATGCATAAACTCAGGATTGCCAAACTAGCAGCGATCCGACTGGAAATCGAATGCAGTATCTTCATGCGTGCCGGTTTCATGGCTAAATCATCGTGCCGCCGTAATGGGAAGTGGATCTTACCGAACAGGCTTGCTATGAAATTGAACCCGTGACCCACAACGCTACGATTTCTGTTTGATCACGAGGTCCAATTCGGCTTTGAGTTTCGGTAAGATTTCATCGTAGGTAAAAGCGCCGAGGGCTTCGCTGCCTCGTTTCAAATTGACTCGATTCGGGCCACACCACAGTCCAAGATCAGCGTCATCGGTTTCGCCCGGGCCATTGACTCGACAACCCATGACTGCAATCGTTATCGCATATTCCTTAGCGTATTGCGACATTTCTTTAACCTGCTGCGCAAGTTCGACGAAGGCTTCGTTCTCGACTCGCGAGCAACTGGGGCAGGAGATGATATTTAGTGCTTGAGGATTCAGGGCCACGACGCTGCGCAAACGGCCGGCGGCGATGTCGTCCAGAATTTGCCGTCCGGCAGAGATCTCCTCTGGTTTTCGCGGATTCGGCACCGTCAGCGATACGCGGATTGTGTCGCCAATTCCGCGCCCGATCAGTTGCTCGAAAGCGATTCGAGTCTTAATGATTCCGTCCGGAGGCAAACCCGCTTCGGTCACTCCCAGATGCAAAGGCACATCGGAACGACGCTCGGCAAACAAACGATTGAGTTCGACGACTTTCGTTGGATCGCTATCCTTCAACGAAACCACAAATCGCGTGAACCCGAGACTATCGAGTAGGTCGCAGTGTTCAGTCGCGCTTTCGATCATGGGAGTTATCGAGTCGTCAGCGGCGTAGCGTTCCTTTTTAGCGGGATCAACGCTGCCACAATTAACTCCGATTCGCATGGCACAATCGTGGTCCGAGGCGACCTTAGCCAAGTAAGTGACTTTGTCCTGCCAAGGCCGAGTGCGTTCGTGATGATACAAGTGCCCTGGGTTGTAACGGATCTTGTCGACGTGCGGCGCGACTTTTTCTGCCAGCCGATAGTTCTCTTGCAAGTCGACCGACAAGTTGGCTGACGTCTGGCGGCGAATTTCGCCTAGCGCTTCGGCGTCTTTGTCACTATCGACGGCGATGCGCACGATGTCCGCTCCGGCTGCGTGCAGAGCCGTTACTTGGGCTACAGTGGCATCGATGTTTTGAGTATGGGTAGCCGTCATGCTTTGCACAGCGATTGGGTGCTGCGCACCAACTTGAACCGAACCAATGCGGACCGAACGAGTTGGATTTCGTTGAATTTTCATACCTGACTCAGAGAGTGCGAACTAAGAACTGGATCACTAGCTAATACTTCAGCGCGACATAGTCGCCTTTTGCTCCGCAAAAGGAACCTTTCGCGGAGCGAAAGGCGACGATCCTACCAAATCGCGCTGTAGTACTAACATCGTACCATAGGAGGAGGGTTGTTTTGCGATTGGAATTATATGGGTTCCCTACATTCCTCTCCAGCAGATAGATGTTCGCTGGAGTTTCTCTGGTTTTCGCCATGAGTTAGAATCGACGGCGCGGCCTACTCTTACTGTACGACTAGGTATTTGAAATCGTTCGAGCGAAGCGAAATTCGGTCCAGGCCAGTCCGCAATGAGCAGCTGCTTGACACGAAAACGCGCGTGTTTGTTGGCATCGCGACTGTATTGACGACCAGGAATGGTAGCGATCGACATTCTATTCATCCGGCTGGCATGCTAGCGCCAGTGCCTCTCGACACTTTAGCTGCTAAATACCGCCGACATCCAATTTTTGGTTCGAATGTTGTGCAGAATTTTCTGCATATATGCTTGACACCTCGCGTACATGTGCAGTAGATTCTGCACATAAGTCATTAAGGAGTCTCTGAAATGCGATTTACTGAAGGCGAGCTGAAGGTAATGCAACTGCTGTGGCAGCACGGCGAGTTGAAACCTGCAGAGCTGCAAGTCTTGTTTCCTGAGCCGATCAAGAATCCTGCCCTCCGTTCGTACTTGACGATCCTGGTGGACAAAGGGCACGTATCGCGACGCAAGGTAGGTAAGGCGTATGTCTATAAGGCCAAAACTCAGCGCCAGCCTGTCTTTTCGCGGCTACTGAGTGAGCTGATCGAGACCTTCTGCGAGGGCTCGGCGGCTAAACTCATGCTCACGCTTGCCGAGCGTGAACGGCTTACACCGGATCAACTTGGCGAACTGAAAGCTGCGTGCGACTTAAAGGAAGAAAATCACTCGCTCGAAAAAACATCTCGGAAACTCGGTGGCCAGCGCAAGCAGCGCCGCAAAAAAGGTTAATTCTGAACGCTGACGATCTTGGATTCAGCCCTCTGTTTCGATTCCCTAGCGCAATTCTCACGAATCAATGTACTTGGCAAATAAAGGGAGATTCTACGATGAGCCTGCCAATCTCGTTGCCTTTGTTGTAAAGTTCACGCTTCTACTAATGCTGGCATGGATGGGCAACTGGTCTTTGTTGGCGTGCAATCCGCGTGTGTTGGTAGGCTGGTGGCGAACGCTTGCCCTTGCCTTGATCGGTCTGTTGGTGGTTGGTTTCCTGCCCTCTGTGCTGACATTTACCCAACAGAGCTTTCCGTCCAGCATTGCGAGGAGTGACTCAGAAAATGAACAATATTCGCCTACTCCACCGAACGATGCAGCGCGTAGCGATCAAGTTCGTTTGCCAGACGAATCGCTGGGGTTTGGTAAATTGTCTCGGCCAAACAACCCGGCCAAACACTCTGGCTGTCGCCGAGAGTGCGCAAGTAGATTGCCAAAATAGTTGATTTCATGGTGCGGCTCGCATTAACCGTTTTGCAACAGTGCGGCGGTGAAGCCTAATAGATCTTGTCGCTGGTGGCAGATTTCTTGCATGCGATTGTAGTTGCCCAGGCGATGGCTCAACTGCAACATGGTGGGCGCAATGCCGATGGGACGAGCGTCTTGAGGCATGCGCTTGGCCATTTCCTCTAGCGCGGATTCAACGCGTCCTACGCGAGCTAGTAAATCGATCAACACTTCAACGGCAGCAGTGCCATATTGAGCACGATCCACCGAGTCAGCTTTCTGGGTGAAGTACCGCACCGACGCATCGACGCCTTGGCCGAGCAGTGCTCGGAAAAAGATCGCCGATGCGGGATAGAAATCCAGAAATGGCTCTTCGCCCGGATACTGGAACTGCGGATGCAAATGCCGGCCATAGGCAGTCAAGTCGAGCGCCTTGGTCAACCCCTCTGCATCATCTAATACGCGCGAAAAACGCACCGTCGATGATAAGTGGGTCGTGTCGAGGTGGTAAGAACCGTCGCGCAACAAGTCGGGACGCGACTTGAGGAGTTCTTCCAGCGAATTCTCGGTCGGATCTTGACCCTCGCGCCGCGCGATATCGTATTTCAAGTTTGCCAGCAGCTCGCCGTGCAGATGTCGAACCAAGATACCCGCTGCTGTTTTTTGATCTGCCCGCGATCGACCGGCAATGGCTGATTCGAACAAAGTGATACTGTTGCAAGTTCCCATGCGGGTAAGCGCCAATTCGTATCCGCGGGAAATATCCACGCCTTCATGCACCAAGACCTCCAGAAACTCGTCGACATTATCGTCGGTAACTTCGACCGAGCGCATGATATCTGCGGCCAGCGATTTATCGCCAACTGGTCGCATGTACATCCAACCTTCGCGAATTCTGCCGTTCTTCAACAGGCCCGTGCCAACTTGGCGGCAGGCATCGATGAGTCCGCGTTCCAGTTCCAATTCCACAGATTCCGGCAGTTTCTCGCCGCTTTCCATTTGCGCCGGCGGCAATCCCAAATTCAATCGCGAGCGCATTTTCAGGGCTTCGAATAACTCGTGAAATCGATTCTCCGTTTCGAAAAATGAGATCAATCGATCGAGAACTGCGGTTGCGCCTTGTTGGTCGCGAAGCGTAGGAAGTTGATCAAAAAGCTGCTGGGAATCGCCCATGTTGGATTTCGACGTTAAGGGTTGAGTTGTACCCCCTGGCGGGGATTGGAATAAATGGGACAACATCTGTATCGAGTTGTCGGCGCCCTTTGCGGAGCCTCGTATTATAGCCGATATCCTCCGAGCCGGGAGATAGTGAATTGACCAGTGAACCATCCCTCGCCAACTTGCGCGTGGCCGCTCTGGAGAGCCGGCGTAGTCAAGAAATGGCGCGATTGATCGAACGTTTCGCGGGCGAGCCTTTCGTCAGTCCCTCGATGCGCGAAGTACCGGTCGAGTCCAATCGCGAAGCGATCGATTTCGCTTATCGAGTCATGACGGGAGATATTTCCATCGTTGTTTTCTTGACGGGAGTTGGCCTGAAGCATCTGATGGCGGCCATTGAACGGCACGTCGATCGCCAGCGCTTTCTCGGCGCTCTGTCGGACATTACGACTATCGTGCGCGGACCCAAACCAGCCGCGGAATTGCGCGAACTCGGAATTACACCGACTGCTCGCGTGCCTGAACCGAATACTTGGCGCGAAGTTCTGAAGACGATTGACGAAAGTGTGCCGATAGCGAATCAGAAAGTCGGCCTTCAAGAATATGGCAAGAGCAACGCTAGCCTCATTGCTGGATTAGAGGCCCGCGGAGCACAGGTGGTGTGCGTGCGAGTGTATCAATGGGACTTGCCGGAGGATTGCCGTCCTTTGGAAAAAAACATTCTCGGAATCGTCCATGGGCAGCGCGATGTCTTGCTGCTGACCAGCGCTCATCAAGTCGCGAATTTGCTTCGTAAAGCGGACGAAATGAACTTGGAAGACCAACTCCGTCAATCGCTGCGCAATATGATCGTTGGATCGATCGGTCCGACGACCAGCGAGATGTTGCGTCAAAATGACCTGCCGGTCGACTTTGAACCAGAGCATTCAAAAATGGGACATTTGGTCCAGGCGGCCGCACAGCGTTGCGCCGATTTACTGGTTGGTAGGAGAGCAAGAGTGACGATGAATGCGGAGCAATCCAACGTTTCTATCGATACGCGAGCAGCATGGTACGACGGACCTTTCATGCGAGCTTGTCGCGGAGAAGCATCGTCAGTGACACCGGTGTGGTTGATGCGGCAAGCGGGACGTTACATGCCCGAGTATCGAGCGGTGCGGGAAAAGGTTGGTTTCTTGGAACTGTGCAAGAACCCAGCCTTGTGTGCAGAAGTGATGGTGACCGCCGTGCAGCGTTTAGGAGTCGATGCAGCGATTATTTTTTCCGATCTGCTCCCGATTCTCGAGCCGATGGGGATGCAGTTAGAGTTTACCAAAGGGGATGGACCGGTGATCCACAATCCTCTGCGTTTGCCGAAAGACATCGATCGAGTGTGCGAGCTGTCTTCGATGGAGTCGCTCGATTTTGTCGTCGAGACTGTGCGGCTAACCCGGCAAGAACTGCCGCCGCATATTCCAGTGATTGGCTTTGCGGGAGCACCATTCACGTTGGCCAGTTATATGATCGAGGGTGGCGGAAGTCGCAATTATGTGCACACAAAATCGCTGATGTATCGCGATCCGAGCGCGTGGCATGAATTGATGGTCAAATTATCGCGCTCGATCGCCAAGTATCTCAATGCGCAAATTGCTGCAGGGGCACAGTGCGTACAGTTATTCGATTCCTGGGCGGGTTGTTTGTCGACCAGCGACTATCGCCAATTCGTGCAGCCGCATGTCATGAGAATTCTCGACTCGGTCACGACCGGAATTCCAGTAATCAATTTTGCGACCGGAAATCCCGCGCTGCTGCCGCTACTGCGCGGAGATCGGCGCACCGTCGTCGGTATAGATTGGCGAGTTGAGCTGGATCAGGCTTGGAAAACTGTGGGGTACGATCGACCGGTACAAGGAAACCTCGACCCAGTTTCGTTGTTTTCCGATCACGAGACTTTGAAAGCGCGAGTTGCGGACGTCCTGGCGGCGGCAGGCAGTCGCGCAGGACACATTTTCAATCTTGGCCACGGAATCCTGCCCGAGACTCCCGTGGAGAATGCCATCGCTCTAGTCGAGATGGTGCACGAATTAAGTCAACGATAGCTTGGTCGGCTTGCCTTTGGGAGAAACGAAGAGAGTTCGGTTGAGCTTTTTTAGATTTTCGATGTCACGTTCGGCCAGTGGATGTTCGCCTTGCGCGAGTTGGTCGAAGTCCCACAGTGAGTGATCGAGAAATAGTATCGCAGGATTTAGGATTTTCAGTCGGCTTGCCAAATTGCGAATTTGTGTGCGCTCGCCGCCCGAAAGATGATGAGCGCGGCAAAGATCGTTGAAAAGTTGACGTGGGTTCTTTGCTCCCACTGGCCGGTTTCGACGCAGGAAATAAAGAACGGCGAAAACCAGGCTAACCACAATTACCGCTCCAATCGCGACGGTTTGGTTGAGGATTCCGCTATTGAGTTCGTGTTCGGGCGCAGTATTAATGGTCGATGGAAACGGCAACTGAGCAACGAACCACGGATGCGTGTAGATTGATGTGAAGTGCATTTTAGTGTTGTAGCTATTCGGTGGCCTGAGTCGTATTAATTTGCGATTTGGATTTTCGCTTCGCTTGACGACGAACGGCGCGCGCGGCGGCTTCCTGGACATCCGTGCTCGCGTCATCCAGTAGTCGCGGCAACAGCTCGTCGAGCGCTCGGTGGCCCAAAGCACTCAGCAGATCAATCACGCGCACGCGGATCTCGAGGCGAGGATCGTGAACCATCGGCAACAGTTCTTCGCTGACTACTTGTGACAGTTCCAGCATCTGCGTAGCCTGGATCGCTGCGACACGACGTTTAGGCGAAGGGCTGTGCATTTCGGCGATTAGCTTGCGTGGCAGATCCTCCTCCGTCTGTCGCACGATTCGCGCCATGGATTTGCATAGCGGCGACGGCCAACGCCGAATCTGGTCAAGCAGTCGTGTAAGAGTGAACTCTTCGAAGAATTCTCTGGCGGCTTTCTGTAAGACAGAGGAAGGATGTTTTATCCACATTGCGAGTTGCTCGAGAGCATCTCCCAAGTTGGCCGGCCCTTCGAATGACGATTTCTGGATCGCCCAGACGAATTTTTCCAATTCAACTTTGCGGCACACGCGAATCATTTCGGCGGCCGTAGCGCGACCTTCCATGCTGCCGGACCTACTCAGCGCCAGCGCCACCTCCAGAACTTTGGCAGTATTGTCCGTCGATGCAGCAAACAGCAGCCATAACCGTCCTTGCAATTGCGCTGGTGCGCTGCGAATTACGGGCTCGGCATCTACGAAGCACGCCAAGGGCGCCAACTCGTGGAGTTTCTTAACTGCCCGATTAGTCGATCGAGTTCCTAGAGTCTCGACAAGCGCGATCACCAAACTTGGATCAGTGCGTTCACTGATTAGCCTTTGTATGGATTTGGGAGTTGCCGGACGCCACAGGTATCCGGCCAGCAGTCGCAAAACTGACGGATGCGTGGACTGGCCAAAATGTTTCAGCAGTGGACGATAGCCGTCGTTCAGTGGATCGGAGATCAAACCTCGCTGCAACGAATCGTCCCAATTGGTCAACACGCACCAAGCTTCTAACAAACTGGTTTGCCGATGGCGCGAGTATTCGAGCAGTTTCTGGTAGAGCACATCGAGCATCGGTCCGCGCGTACCCGGAACATCGCGACCCGAGCGAGCCATTTGGCCCCAATAATCGCAGACCGATAACAGTCTTTCGGTCGCTTCTTGTTTTAGGGGATGGTTGGATTGGCAGACGATGTTGACTAAGTCTGGTACCAACTCGCCGAGATGCAAATCGTTGATGGCCTCTAGAGCGGCCGATTTTTCTGCCATCATGTCGCTGGCCAGAATTTGGCGGACGGCACTCGTCGCGGCGATGTTTGCATCGGCGACGATCGATTTTTCAGTCGCAGTAAGCTGATTCCATTTGACGATCAGCGAGCTCAGCGCACTGGCTTCGTCGCGCTTAAGCAGTGCTTCCAAGCAATCTCGTCGCAGTTCTTCGACAGGTGAATCCAGGGCTTGGACTAAGACGTCGATCACTGCTTCGTTGCGAGTTTGTTTCAATATTTCCCACGTTATGGGACGGGGCGTACGCGGTGAATTGGGCACATTTTGCTCCTTTCAATGCAAACTTAGGTCGCAGTTGAAAACTTGCTATACGTTTCCGCTGATCTCCGTGCAAAAACATAGCTTTGATTCGCCGCCAGCAACTAATGAATCGTTGGTTTTTTTGCTTCGGCGTGATAACCGATCCCGTCGAATTGGCTAGAATAGTTGGCGCATACGTAAATTTCGGACATTAGATTTTAAGTACCATTCGCGGAATTATCGCGGTTCGCTGTGTGAACCAGTGTTTGTGCAACGGACTTCACCGTAACCTCAAATCGCACCGACGTGGGCTCGTAATGCGAACCACGGCCATCTCAAACAATTAGATTCACATCTAACCAGAAAGGAATGTCGTGACTCGCAAGGCAGATTTGATACTTGAGCAAGAGTTTCTCGGCGCACGCGCGAGAATTTTGGAACTTGCAGCCATCTTTGATCGTATCGATCGAGCATCCGGCGAAGTGGCTGGAATGCGACAAATGGAGCTGTTGCGCCAAGGAATCGACATTCTCCGTGAAACGGCTCCGGACAAGGCGCAGCAAATCCAGTTGCTGTTTAGTCGGCATTACGACCCAGCGTGGCGGTCATCGATGAACGTATAACTCCATTGAGTTTCCGGAAATCATGCCGAAGTTTGTCTTCGATCATCCGTGCAAATCCGTGTAATCCGTGGTTTTGTTTCACATCGAATGCCGGGAATCTAACCACGGATTTCACAGATAACACGGATGAGAAACAGAAACATTGGTCAAGTTCAAACTAATCCGCCTGTACTTAGCAGCAAAGAACTGAAATCCGGTCGGCTTCTTGACGGACCATGGCGGCGTGGTTTCAATTGGTCAACG
>SXGS01050649.1_pt1 | contig 24833 bp, 19 predicted proteins | sample 3174681 | NCBI WGS metagenome assembly SXGS01 (sample SAMN11356861, study PRJNA531348) | freshwater metagenome | isolation source: freshwater sample F1-80 | place: China: Fuxian Lake, Yuxi | collected 2017-12-25 | reverse complement strand
GGGCCACGGATTCCTCGACCTGCTCGCATTTGCTGACATCGGCCTGCAGGCCAAGTACACAGGCCCCCGTTCTTTCGCTCAGCCCGGTTGCGGCTTCCCGGCATTGGTCTAGGTGTCGGCTGGTGATGACCACCCGGGCGCCGGCCGCGCCAAGGGCCTCGGCTATGGCAAAGCCCAAACCCATACTGCCACCAGTGACGAGTGCGACCTGGTTTTCGAGGTTAAAAAGCTCGCGGGGGGAGGGTGAGGCAGGCATCGTCGGGGCTTACCAGCCTTCGGAATCGGCGACAGCCTTGGCCAGGGCTCCCAATTCCTGCACCAGGTCATCCTGGTCCAACTGTCGGGCCTTGGTGGTCACCTGCATAGTCAGGGCGATCAGGCCCAGGCCGAAGATGCGCTGCAGGCTCTGGGGTGAATCAGCAGCCAGACCAGGCACCAGCTCGCTCAGTTTCTCGAGCAGTTGCCGGTGGGCGTCAGTCAGATCTATAACTTCGAGGGGCATGGGAGGAATGGACATGGCTTGAGTGACTGCAAGTATAGGAAAAAGGGGCGGCTGAGGCAATCAGATTCCGATTCCCTCGGCCACTGGTTGGCCGGGAGGGCCGACCAAGCGACTCCAGCATAGACGCGGATCGTGGTCCCAGGCGATGATCCATCCCAGAGCCTGGGCCTGATCGAGGAAGGCGCTTTTGCGGCTCAGGGTCTGGTAGGGGTACATATCGTAGGCCATGTTCCAATGCAGGCGCAGGTGGGCGTTGGTGGGGAGTAGTTCTCCAGGGTACACGAGGGTTCGGCCACCTGCCTCAATGCGCACTCCCTGGTGGCCGGCGGTGTGCCCGCCGGTGACAAAGGTGGAGATCTGGTCGTCCAACACGGTGTCGCCGTCCAAAAAGCTCAACTGTCCCGATTCCTGCAAGGGCATGAGCTGCTCGGGGCGGTAGCTGCTCTTCATGATGCTCACCCCGGCCAGGGCATCCTGCCACTCTCGCCTTTGTACGAAGTAGCTAGCGTTGGACAGCAGGGGGACCGCGCGCCCGGCCGGGGCCCAGACCGCCCCACCGGCATGATCGAAGTGGAGATGGGTGAGTATCACCCGGGTGATCTGTTCAGGGCAGACCTCGGCGGCGGCGAGGGCGGTCCGGAGCGTGTGCTGCGGGTCGAGGGCGAATATCTGTTCCTCCCGCGCGGTCCAGGCCTCGCCGCACCCCGTGTCGATCAGGGTCAGGTCACCGGGCTGTTTGACCAGCAGGCAGTTGCACCCAAGTTCGACCCTATTGAGCGCATCTGGGGGGGAAGCCCGCTCCCACAGCGGCCTCGGCACAACGCCGAACATGGTGCCGCCATCTAGCCGGAATCGGCTGGCCCGGAGCTGGATCAGCTCGAGATCGCCGAAACTTAGGCGTCCACCCACGAGCCCCATCAGATGTTCATCAGGACTTTGGCGCCTTCGAGATCGAACTGGAAGTTCATCTCGCGCAGCCCCTCGGCGGCCATGCGCCGGCGCAGTTCGAGGCGGTGTTGGGCAGGGCAGTAGAACATCAGGAAACCCCCGCCCCCGGCGCCCAGAATCTTGCCCCCCAGGGCCCCGGCGCGACGGGCTACTTCGTACCAGGCGTCGATGCGCGGGTTGGACATCTTTGCCGAGCGCCGCTTTTTCATCTGCCAGTGTTCGTCCAGCAACAGGCCAAAACGGTCGAGGTCGCCCTGCTCCAGCGCGGCCTTGACCTGGTAGCCGATGCGTTTAACCTCGTGCAGGCTCTCGATCACCTGGGTGTCCCCCCGCTGGGTATCCTGCTGTTGCTGCGAGAGGATGTCGAAACTCTCGCGTTGAATCCCGGTGAAGAAGAGCACCATGCTGCTGCGGAGTTCCTCAATTGTGTGGTTTGACACCTCGAGCGCGGACACCGCCACCTTGCCATCCGCGGCAATCTCGAGGCAGCTCAACCCGCCAAAGGCCGCCAGGTAGTGGTCGTGTTTGCCCGCTGGCTGGTTGGCCAGCCCGGCCTCGACGAGATGCGCCTCCTCGGCCAGCTCCTGGCGCGAGAGCTGCTGGCGCTGGTGGGCGCGCAGGGCGGCCAGCAGCGCCACCGTAAAGGACCCCGACGAACCCATACCGGTGCGGCCTGGCACATCGGCCATGGCGCTGATCTCCAGCCCGCCGTTGGTGCAGGTGAACTTGAGGGCCTCGCGCAGCAGGGGGTGTTCGATCTGCTCCGGCGCCTGCACCTTCTCGGTCTTGGCGTATTTGACCCGGATGAAGTCCTCTACTTTGAGGGTGTTCAGCTGGATGTACACGTATTTGTCGATGGCGGCGCTCAAGACAAAACCACCGTGTTGGCTGTAGTAGGAGGACAGGTCGGTCCCACCGCCCCCCAAGGGGATACGCAGTGGTGCGCGGGTGGTTATCAAGGCAACCTCATCAGGCAGGGGTGAACCGGCCGTCGGCCACGCGGGCCTGGGCGGCCGCGTACCGTTCCGGGGTGTCGCTGGGCAAGAGCTGCCCGCGCATGCGGTGGCCGTAGATGGGCCGGCCACCGGCCAGTAAGCGGGGGAAGACGTCAGCGCCGAAGTCGCAGGGCGGCTCGCCGGGAATCCAGTCGAAGATAGCGGGTTCCAGGGCATAGATGCCACAGTTGATCTGGAACCCGGGGAAGACCTGATCGGGTTTGGGTTTCTCGATGAACTGAGCCACCCGGGAACTCCCGTCCAGGCGCACGATGCCGCTGCGGCAAGGATCGTCCTCGGCATGCAGGCCCATACTGGCCAGCTCCCCCTCGCGCTGGTGGGCTGCCCAGAACTCGGCGAGGTCCATGTTGGTCAGGTTGTCGCCGTAGTAGACGAGGAATGGCTGGTCGAAAAACGCGGACATGCGCCGCACCGAGCCGGCGGTGCCCAGCAACTCGGTTTCCAGGGAATAGGTGAGGCGCACGCGCCAGGGGCTGCCGTCCCCGAAGTAGGAGCGGATAACCTCGGGGAGGTGGTGCAGGTTGAGCGCGATCTGGTCGAAGCCGTGCATGGCCAACAGGCGGATCGCGTGTTCGAGCAGGGGTTTTCCGCCCAGGGGCAACATCGGTTTGGGGCAGGTGTCGGTGAGGGGGCGTAGGCGGAGACCGCGGCCGGCGGCCAGAACCATCGCTTTCATCTGCCGGCCTGTCGCAACACGTCGGCCGCCCGCATCCGGGCCGCGCTGCGGGCATAGAAGTCGCCCAGGTCGGGCTGGCTCCGGACCCAGTCGGCGTACTCGGCAATCACCCGGTCCAGCCCCACCTCTGGGCGCCAACCGAGGCCGGCGAGGGCCTCCCAACTCGACACCGTGTGCCGGGTGTCCCCAAAGCGGTACTCGCCGCTGAGCACGGGCTCGAGGTGTTTGCCGCAGACCCGCGCCGCGAGGTGTGCGTAGTCCAGCACCGAGGTTGCCCGCTGGCCACCGACGTTGAAGGCGCGGAAATCCGCCCGGCTGTCCTCCATCACCAGTACGTTGGCCCTGGCCACGTCCCCGACGTATACATAGTCCCGCAGGGATTGTCCGTCCTCGTAGCAGACCGGCGGTTGGTCGTGCAGCAGGCGCATGGTGAAGATCCGGCAGATCCCCGAATAGGCGTTGTAGAAGGAATTGCGCGGGCCCTGGACGATCGAATAGCGCATACAGACCGCAGGGATGCCGTACTTGCGCCCCAGGTTTAAGGCGGCAAGTTCGAGGGTGTATTTGGAGATCCCGTACGCGGTATGGGGGTTGACCTGGTCCTCGGTGAGGGGCAGGTGCTGGAGCGGCCCGCCGCAACTGGGGCAGTGCAACTCCCACTCGGACCGGGCGAGTTGGTCGGCTGGCCTGCTCGGAGGGTAGACAACCCCGTCGCGCGGGCACTGGTACTTGCCCTCGCCGTACACGGCTTGGGACGAGGCCAGCACCACCTTTTGCACGGGCAGTTTCTTTTCGACGATGATCTCGAAAAGCAGGGCAGTACTCACTGCATTGACGTGGAAGAAGGTGCTGAAATCTGGCATATAGTCCTGGTACGCAGCGAGATGAAAAACCCCCTGCACGCCGTCCAAGGCTTGCTCCCAATCGCCCCGGTTGCGCACGTCCCCCTGTATCCGTTCCACCTCGGGGGGGAGGTACGCGGGCCAGCCACGGGGGTGCACTCTCTCCTGCAGGCTGTCCAGAATCCGGACCTGATATTCTTTGGCGAGTAGGTGGTCCACCGTGGTGGAACCGATAAACCCGGCTCCCCCGGTAACGAGTACGCGGTTCATCTATTTGTGCCTGGATAAGGTTGGCATACGTGGGTTGTATAAATAATAGAAAGTGCGGCGCCAGTTGACAATCAAGGGGGGCGGGAATAGTTTCGCAGAGCGAACAGGAGACGGATGTTGAGGAGCAACAAATGGTTGCTGGTGCTGGCGGGGGTTGCAGCCGGCCTGGTGGCTGCCGAATTGGTGCAGCGGGTGGCAGCGCCGCAGGTCTACCGCCGACCACCGGTGTGGGAGCACGACCCCGAATTGGGTTGGCGCCATATCCCAGGGGCGAGCGGCTGGCTGGAGAGCCCGGAGTTCGAGGTGGAGTACCGGATCAACAGCAAGGGACTGCGGGATCGGGAATTGCCCGCAGAGCAGGTGGCGGGTGGGCGCCGCGTCCTTTGCTTCGGGGATTCTTTCGTCGAGGGCTGGGGGGTAGCACCTGCCCAGCGGGTCAGCGACCTCATGGAGGAGGAGTTGCCGGGCGCGGAGGTGGTAAATTTTGGGGTGGCCGGGTATGGTACGGACCAGGAATGGCTCCTGTACGAAAAACACGGCCAGGCGTGGCGGCCTGATTGGGTGGTCTTGTTTTTTTACGGGAATGACCTGTGGAACAACGCCGCCCGCCAGGGCATTGGCGCCGAACGCGGGTACAAACCCTACTTTGGCCTGGATAGCGCGGGCCGCCTGCAGCTGGCCGGGGTGCCGGTGAAGAAGGCGGCTTTCTGGGATGCTGGGGCGGCGCCGTGGACCTGGCGCCTCAACGCGTACGTGCAGCAGCGCGTCCATCTATGGGCCCTGCTCCGCAAAACACTGGCGCCCGAAGTGCCAGCCCAACAGCAGGAGCGGTATTACCAGGGTCTGTACGGGCCAGCGGCCGCACAGAGCGGCGGGCCCTGGGAGTTGACCGGGCGGCTGTTGCAGGCCTTTGCGCAAAGCGTCGAGAGCAGGGGCGGGCGTTTTTTGCTGGTCTACGTGCCCGCCCTGGTCCAGATCGAGGGGGATGACTGGAAGATGAAACGCGAATTACACGGTCTGGTAGGGGACTACGACCTCAAGGCGCCACAGCGTCAACTCCGGCGCCTGGCCGAGCAGCACCGTATTGCCTTTCTGGATCTGGACACTGCCTTCGCCGAGGAAGCGCAATCCCGCACCCTGTACTTCCGCGACAGCCACTGGAATCCGGCGGGCCATGCGCTGGCCGCCAGGACCGTGGCGGCACGGCTGCGCGCCGAGGACGAGGCCATGGCCCGGGGTGCCCGGTGAAGCGCAATCGGTGGTCCCAGGAGGCGGCGATGCTGGGCCTCCTCGCCCTCGCGGTGCTGGCGTTCTTCTGGCGGGCAGCCTTCCTGCAGGGCGCGTTTTTTGTCCAGGACATGATGATCCAGAATTACCCTTTCAGGGACTTCTTTGCCCGGGCCCTGCAGGGGGGAAGTCTGCCCTTGTGGGCCCCTGAGATCAACTGCGGTTTCCCGCTCTTCGCCGAGGGGCAGGCCGGCGTATTATACCCCTTCAATCTACTCACCGCGCTGCTGCTGCCTACCTACGCCGCGCTGAGTTACAACATCGTTGGGCATTTCTGGTTGGCCGGGGCCGGCACCTATGGGTTCCTGCGCGTGCTCGGCTGCCAGCGTTGGGCGGCACTGGCCGGTGGGCTGAGCTTCTGCTGCAGCGGCTATCTGGTGGTGAGGGCGATGTCGCCCAATTATATAGATGTATGCGCCTGGATGCCGGTGTGCCTGCTGCTGGTGGAACTGGGCCTGCAGCGAGGGTTGTGGCGGCTCGGCCTGGCAGCGGCAGCGGTTGTTGGCCTGCAATGGCTGGCCGGCCACCCGCAGGCTGCGCTGAATTCGGCCGTGGCCTGCAGCCTCTTCGCCCTGTACCGGGCTTGGCGCCTCGGCTGGCGGCCCGTGCTGGGCTTCGCCGTCGGGGTGCCGGTCCTGGGTCTGGGCCTGGCAGCGGTGCAACTGCTGCCCACCGCTGAGCTTGTCAGGGCCTCGTCGCGGGGGCAGGGCCTGAGCCTGGAGCAGTTCGTCAGCAACTCCCTGCCTCCCGAGCGCCTGATCACACTGCTGCTGCCCAATTTCTTCGGCAACGACGCTACGGGTTCGTACTGGGGTCAGGACCAGGGGTTCTTCATTCAGCTCTGCCCGTACATGGGGGTGCTCCCGCTCTTCCTGAGCCTGGTCGCGCTGCGCCGACGGCGCGACGAGTACACCTGTTTTTTCGGCCTGCTCGCTGGTCTGGCCCTGGTGTTGGCACTGGGCCGCTACACCGAGCTCTTTGGATTGCTTTATCAGCTCCCTGGGGCCAACGCCTTTCGCATCCCCACCCGATTCCTGCTCTGGCTCGCCCTGTCGGTTGCGGTGCTGGCCGGTTTGGGCATGGACCATATCTTGCGCTCACCGCAGCGGGTGGGGGCCGGCAGTTGGTGGGCAGCTGGATTCCTGGCAGCCGTGGCCCTGGCCATCGCCTGGCCAAATATCACACTCCTGTGGGCCGAGGCAGGTGAGTTGCGGCGCTTCGGCGCGGAGCGATTGGCCGGGTGGTTGCACTACCAGCAGGAACTGCGTTTTGACCTCGGGCGTTGCCTTCTCCTGCTGGGGGTCGGGGCCGGGGTGGCCTACAGCCAGGGCCGCGAGGGGTGGTGGCGGCGCGTGGTGCCTGGGGGGGTGGTGGCGGTTGTTTTTCTCGACCTCTACAGCTTTGGTGCCTCGTTCAACGGGGTGGTGGACCCACAGGTGTACCAGCGGTGGCCCGAGACTGCGACGCGAATACACGAAGATGCCGCACCGGTCCCAAACGGCATGGCGCCGCGCGTGTTGAGTCTGGTCTCCGAGGAAAACTCGGGGTATAACTGGCACGGCGATTGGGCAGTGGACCTCAATTCCTATCAAAAATACCCTGCGACCCTGCGGATGTACACTGCGAGCCAGTTCGGCCTGGCCGGCGCGCTGCCGGGCTGGAGCCCCTTGCATCTGACCCGCCACTGGGAGTTCATGCGCATCTACTCTGGGGTGATGGATGTGGCCGGTATCCAATATGTGCTCAGCAGCAGGGCCCTGAGCGGCCGCAACCTCGAGGCCATCGCCGACGGGGAGCTGAAGGTCTACCGCAATCTCGGCGCCCTGCCGCGTGTATACCTGGTGCCCGGTTACCGCGTGGTCGCCGATGTGCGCCAGCGCCTGGAGTTGTTGGCGGACCCCACTTTCGACCCGCGCTCGGAAGTGCTGGTCGAGGCAGACCCTCATTGGGCCCCGGGACCCAATGAGGGGGTGGGCAGTGTCCGGGTGGCATCTTACACCCCCGAGGAGGTGCGGTTGGAGGTCGAAATGGGGCGGGCCGGTATCCTGGTGTTGTCCGATACCTTCTACCCTGGGTGGAAGGCCTTCGTGGATGGGGAAGAGCGGCCCGTTTTGCAGGCCAACCACGTCTTCAGGGCGGTACCACTTCGGCCCGAGGCGCGCGAAGTGGTTTTCCGCTATGAACCCGAGAGTTTCCGCCAAGGTGCCTGGCTCAGCGCGGTGGCAGTCTTGCTCTTCGCCGCCCTAGCTTGGCGTCTGCGGCGCGCCGGCTTCGACCCTGTCCCGCAGGAGATGGCCCCGTCGGGCAAGCCCAGGCTGTGGGTGCTGCAGGGGGTGCTCATCGCACTGGTCCACGCCCTGGTACACCAATGGCCGGTCTGGGCAGCCAGCCTGGAGCGCTGCCGGGCTTTGGGCAACTGAGGCATGGGGTACACCGGCACTGCGGCAGTGGGGATGCTGGCAGGGGTCCTGAGCCTGGCGGTCTATCTGACCACGCTCTGCCCGACGGTGTACGTGGAGGGGTCGGGGGAACTGATCGGGGCCACCTACCTGCTGGGCACGCCTCACCCCACCGGTTATCCGCTTTACTGCCTGCTGGGTCGCCTTGTCTCCCTCTTGCTGCCCTTCGACTCCCCGGCGTACGAGATCAACGCGTTCTCGGCCCTGGCGGCAGCCTCGGCTGTAGGGGTGTTGTGCGCCCTGTTGTGCCGCCGGGGTTGCCATCCTGGCGTGGCGCTGGGTGCAAGTCTGGTTTTCGGGTTTTCGGCTACCTACTGGAGCCAGGCGGTGATCGCCGAGGTCTACGGCATGGCCATGTTGGGGGCGGTCCTGTGGTGGTGGCTGGCGCTGCACTTCGCCGACGAGGGGAGCGAAAAGGCGTGGCTGGGCTTCGCCTATCTCTCGGGCATGAGCCTGACCCTCCACCTCAGCCTGGTATTGCTCTGGCCGGCAGCGGGGTTGTTGCTGTGGCATCAGCGGCGGGCATTCCTGCGGGATGCAGGGGTGCTCGGGCGCGGTCTGGGGATGTTGGCACTGGGTTATAGCCCGGTATTGTACTTGTTCATACGCAATGGCAAAGGGGAGGCATTTCACTGGGGGACAATGAGTTCCGCATCCCAATGGTGGGATCATCTCAATGGGGCCCTGTACCGGGGTTCCTTCTTCTCGCTTCCCCCCGCCGCCATGCTGCTCAACCTCGAACGCTGGGGCCGGCAGCTGCTGGTGGAGTTCAATCCAGTATTGATCCCCCTGGTGCTGTGGGGCGCCTGGGTCGGTCACCGGCGCGAACGGCCGTGGTGGTGCCTGGCGGGAGGCGCCCTCGCCTGCAACCTGGCCGTGGCGCTCAATTACCATCGGGACCCCAACGGCATCGGGGTATTCTTCCTGATCAGCATTCTCACCCTCGCCGTTTATCTGGCCTGGGGTCTGCAGGACCTTGCCGACCGCTGCGCTGCGGGACCCTGGCGGGTGGCTGTGCGATGGGTGCCAGGTCCAGCCCTCGCCCTGCTGGTCTTGTGGACCCAGTTGGCAGCCGCCGATCGCAGCGGCGTGTGGATCCCACATCAGTACGGCTCGGCCATCCTGGCCCAGCTGCCCGAGGGTGGGGTGCTGGTGGCAGAGGGGGACGACGCGGCGTTTGTCATCGACTACCTGCACCGGGTTGAGGGGCTACGGCCCGACCTGACCCTGGTCAACCGTCTGGGCAGGGGCCGCGACCTGCTCGCCAGAGCAGAAGGGGCGCTGGAGCCTGCACAGCAGGCCAAGCTCAGGATGCAGAGGGAGCGGGAACTTCTCCTCACGGGTGACCGCCCGGTTCACTACCTGCACGCCCGCCGGCTGCCGGTCGAGGGGTTTCGCCTGGTGCCAACTGGGCTCAGTTACCGGGCCTGGCCCGCAGACCAGGCCGTGCCGGCAAACCTCTTCAACCCAGTGCCCGAGGTCCCGAACGCCAGCGGCGCCGCATTGGATCCCTGGGTCCGCAAGCTACAGGCCAACTACGCCTTCATGCGCGGCGAGTATTTCCTGGCTCAGGCAGACACTGCCTCGGGGATCAGCGCGTACCTGGAGGCGGCAAGATTGGCCCCTGACTCGCGGAGCACGCGATTCAATGTAGCCCTTATGTTATTGCGGTGCAACCGATTGGACGAGGCATGGCTCCAGGCGAGGGCGGCGGAGACCCTGGACCCATGGAACCTTGAGGTCTATAGGCTGCAGGCGCAGATCCGCATGCGCGGGGGCCAGCGCGCCGAAGCAGAATTACTGCTCAAAAAAGCAGATGAAATCTCGGCAGGACCTTGACTGGGCGACGGGCGAACCGTACCTTGCGCTGGGGTTTTCGGGTGTATTTCTCGGAGCTGGAGGCGCTGTGTTATGGGAGGAAAGTGGGGTCGATTGCTCTCGGCCGAGCGCATCGTGGTCGGGCTGGAGGCCACGCGCAACCGGGAAGCGATCCGGGAGTTAGCCGGGGTGTTCGAGGGGGACGTGGCGATCGAGGACTACCGCGCCCTGCTGACCGAACTCATGCGCCGGGAAGAACACGGATGGACCTGCATCGGCAAGGGGGTGGCCATCCCCCATGTTCACGAGGACACCATCAGGTCGCCGCGTATGGCCATCGGCACCTCCCGCGTCGGTATTGAGTTTGGGGCGCAGGACGGCCAACCCGTGCAGCTCATCGCCCTGCTGGTCACCCCCAAGAAACACCAGACCCAACACCTCGAACTCCTGGCGGCCCTCTCGCGGCTGGTGCAGGTGGACGAGGTGCGCCTCAAACTGATACAGGCGGCCGATGCGGCGGAGATACTGGCGATCTTCGGCGCAATCAACAAATAAGGTCCGGCGCCGCGGGAATTTTGGGTTCCGGGGTTAAGCTCTGGAACCTTTTTTGTTGTCTCCCAATAATTTAGTTGGGGTAGACAGAGACCTCCGGGTGCGCTGGAATTGGGCGAGCGCAGAGGAGAGACGATGCATCCCACACTGGCGGCGTATTTCGCACCCGGCACCGCAGGCACCACCGGGCGAACTTGCTTTGTCGAGGGCCCAGTAGGGGCCGGCAAGCGGCACATTCTGGGGCAGCGCCTGCGCCAGTTGCTCGAGTCGGGTGTTCCGGGGTACTCCATCCTGGTGCTGCTGCCGGACCGCGCCGGGCGCGACGAGTACCAGGACCTGCTCTCCAGTTTCGATGTGGGTCCTTTCGGCGCCGTGGACCTCAACACCTACTACAGCCTGGCTGGTCGCCTCGTTCGCCTGTTCTGGCCGCTGGTGGCGGCTGATGCGGGGTTTGCCTCTCCGCAGCGTCCCCCGGTTTTTCTCACCTACGAAACCGCCCAATTCCTCATGGGGGAACTGGTAGAACCCCTGCTGAGTCGAGGCTTTTTTGAGGGCCTGGTGCTCCGGCGCCAGCAGGTTCTCTCCCAGTTGCTCGACAACCTGAACAAGGCAGCGGTCAACACCTATACACTGACCGAGGTGGGGGAGCGCCTCAAAGGCGCCTGGGCAGGGGAGGACCTGCGCCTGCGCTTCTTCGACCAGGCCCAGCAATGTGTTGAGCTCTTTCGGGGCCACTGCCTGCAGCACGGCCTGCTGGATCTCTCCCTCACTGTGGAGGTATTCCACCGGCATTTGGTCGAAAAACCCCAGTTCTGGCAGTACTTTGCCCAGCGCTACCGCCACCTGCTCGTCGACCAGGTCGAGGAGATGGTGCCGGCGGCCCAGGATTTGGCTGAACGCCTGCTCCCCGGGTGTGATTCGGCGCTGCTGGCCGGCGATAGCCGGGGCGGTTTCCGGGTGTTTATGGGGGTGGAACCGGGAGGGGTGCAGCGCCTGCAGCGGGCCTGCGGCCTCGTGGTTCAGCTGCCGGAGGAAGGGGGGGTGGACCTGCGGGCCTTTGCCTGGCGGATCGGTCGGCACCTCGAGGTGGACGCGGGGGAGGACCCCTTGGGCAAGGCGGGGCGGGCAGTGCTCGGCCTCATCCAGGAGCGCCAGCGTTCGGGGATGGTGGCCCGGGTTGCCCAACGCATCGCCTGGTTGGTGCGCGAAGGCGTTCCACCCGGGCAGATCGCCGTGGTGGCGCCCCATGCCGACGGAGTGTTGCGCTTTGCCCTCTCCGAGTCCTTTGGGGCGGCGCAGGTGCCTTTCTCCCTGGTTCGCCGGTACGAGAGCCTGCGCGAGGAACCCGCGGTTCGGGCCTGCCTGACCCTGGCCCAGTTGGCCCATCCCGCGTGGGGGCTGCGGCCGCCCGCCTTCGACCTCGCCGAAGCCCTGGCCGTGGTGCTGGCTCCAGTCGATCCCCTGCGGGCAACGCTGCTGGCGCAGCTGGTCTACGACCCCGCCAACAGCACCCTCTTGCCGGCGGCAGGGGTGGCCGCTGAGGAGGCCGCCCGCCTGGGCACCTCCACACTCGCCAGGTACGAGGCGGTGCGCACCTGGCTGGCGGGGTACCTGGCCCAGGGCAGGGTGGACCCCATCGACCAGTTCCTGCGGCGCCTTTTTGCCGAGGTGCTGGCAGCTGCCCAGCTGCAGCCCGACGACGCGGCGCTCTACAGCAAACTGATCGCCTCAGCCACCTGGTTCAGGCAAGTGGGGCCCGCGCTGGGCCTTGGAGGCAAGGCGCTGGGGCAGTGCTACGTGGAGATGGTAAGGTCCGGGGTGGTGGCGGCTCAGTACCTGGCGGGGACCGACGTGGAGGCCGCCCCGGATTCCATCACCCTCGTGGCACCGGTCTACACCTACCTGCTGAGCGGCCATCAGGCCCGCTTCCAGTTCTGGCTCGATATTGGCTCCCGGCGCTGGTGGGAGCCGCCGCAACAGCTGTTGACCAATCCCCACGTGTTGTCCCGTTCCTGGCGCCCGGATCGGCGCTGGACCCTCGAGGCGGATCTGGCGGCCCGCAACGCGGTGCTCCACCGCCTGGTCCGCGGCCTGGCCCTGCGCTGCCGGGAGGGCATTTTCCTGTGTGCGAGCGAACTGGAGTCCAGCGGGCAGTTGCAGGACAGCCCCTTGCTTGAAGCAGTGCAGGACGTGCTGCAGGGGGCGGGGCCGTGAGCCGCTTCGAGGCTCGCCCGGGCCAGCAGCCCATTCTGGACTACGGGGGAGGCCGGATGGGGGTCTCGGCGGTGCCCGGCAGCGGCAAGACCAGCACCATTGCCGCCCTTGCGGCACGGCTGGTGGCCGGAGGCCTGCCCGGGCGGGGCAAGGTGTTGGTGGTCACCTACCAGAACGCGGCGGTGGAGAATCTGCGAAACCGAATCCGCGAGGAACTGGTGGGCCAGGCGCGCCTGATGGTGGGTTGCGAGGTGCGCACCTTACACGGCCTTTCCCACGGCCTGGTGCGCACCTACCCGGCGCTGGCGGGCGTGGCCCCGGATTTCCACGTGCTCGACGACCGGGCGAGCACCCACCTGCTCGACAAGGCCGTGCGCCTGTGGAATAGCCAGAACGCGCGGGTCTGGGCACGGCTCGGCCCGGACGAGTATTACGGCGAGGCCTGGGAAAAGGAATGGCAGCGATTGGCCGGCCAGTTGACGCGCACGGTAATTAGCACCGCCAAAAACCGTCGCCTCGCACCCCAAGCGCTGCTGGAACTGGTGGGCGGCAGCGGGAACGAGTTCCTGCGCATCGGGGCCCAGATCTACGAACTCTACCACCAGCAGCTGCAGACCATCGGCGGCCTCGACTTCGACGATCTGGTGTGGATGGCGGTGGAACTGCTGGAACGACACCCAGACCTGGTCTCGCACCTGCGCAGGCGCTGGCCGGTGGTGCTGGAGGACGAGGCGCAGGACAGTGTGCCGCTCCAGGAGTCCCTCCTGGGTCTGCTGACCGGCGAGGCGGGGAACTGGATTCGGGTCGGCGACCCCAACCAGGCCATCATGAGCACCTTCACCGCGTCCGATCCCCGTTTCCTGCGCCAGTTCCTGGAACAGCCAGAGGTGCAGGCCGTGGAGATGGCGGTCTCCGGCCGCTGCGCCCCGCGCATACTGCGGCTGGCCAACCATCTGGTGGCATGGACCTGCCAACATCATCCCCTGGAGGCGGTGCGCTCATTGGCCTTCCGCCTGCAGCGTATCGAGGCCACGGCGGCGGGCGACCCGCAGCAAAACCCGGCGGACAGCGCCAGCGACGTGGCCTTCCGCGAATACAACAACCAGCACGAGGAGTTCGCCGACGTTGTGCGCCGGGCGCGCCTGTTTGCTCTCGCGCACCCGGAATGCACCCTGAGTATCCTCGTCCCCACCAACCGTCTGGGGTACGAGTTGGGAGAGTACCTGCGCGAGACCGGCACTGATTTCGACGAGTTGTTGCAGAGTGGCAGGGCCTCCCGCCACGTCGCAGACACCCTGGGAGGGGTCTTGGGATTCCTGGCCGATCCCTTGCAGCGGGTGCGTCTCGAAGGGGCCTATTCCGCCATGCGGATTTGTTGGCCCGCCGCTGCCCAGGCCGGCAACACCCAGCAGGTGGCGGCTCTTCTGCGCAGCTGTTACCGGCCCGAGGCCCTGATCTTTCCCGAAGCGGGGGCCCGACCGGAGCAGGCCCTGCCGCCGGTGGGCACTCTCGCCCCGGGGGACCTGGCAGAGATCGAACATCTGGCCGGGGGATTGCAGCGCTGGCTGCGGGCCGCCTGGCTGCCCATCGATCAGTTACTCCTGACCGTTGCCCAGGATCTGCTCGGGGAGGACGAGCTGGGGCGGGCGCAGAAATTGGCGGCCTACCTGAGGAGTCGCGCCGAGCAACACGACGATTGGCGCCTGCCCGAGCTTTCCCGCGAGTTGGAGCAGCTGGCCCAGGGTGGACAGGGCGGCCTGGGCGAGGACGGCGAGGGTTTCGAACCCCAGCCAGGCCGCATCACCCTCACCACCATGCACAAGGCCAAAGGGCTGGAGTGGGACCTCGTCTATCTGGTAGGGGTGAACGGGCGCTGGTTTCCCCACACGCTCGATGCGTACTTCCTAGGCGAGCGCGATTTTCTGGGAGGGGACCCCGCAGCCGAGGCCCGCTCGGCCCTACGCTCGCTTGTGGGTGAGCGCGACCCGGGAGGGCTTTCCGCCACGGACCAGGCCCACCTTGAGTTTATCGCCGAGCGATTGCGCCTGCTCTACGTGGGCATTACCCGGGCCCGCCGGTACCTGGCCCTGAGTTGGAGCCGCGAGGTGCCGGCAGGCAGCCGGATGCGCAACGCTGCTCCGGCCCCTATCTATCATGTGTTGCGCTCCCAGTACCAACGCGAGGCGGCCGAGGAAGGAGGGGGATAGCGAGATGGGTCTCCTGCCAGCTGGTTTTCGCTTTAGCCAGGCCAGCCTGTCCACCGGCGAAGGGTGCCTGCGCCGCTTTTACCTACGCTACCTGCGCCGCCTGAACTGGCCGGCGGCGGCAGATGCCGCCGGACTCGCCAAGGAGGCCGGCGCTGCCCGGGGCCGGCTCTTCCACCACCTGGTGCTCCAACACAGCCTGGGCCTCGAAGTTGAGGAAGAGGTGCAGGCTCAGGGCGACCCGGTGTTGGCGAGATGGTGGCACAACTTCCTCAGCCACCCGCCGTTGGGTGTTCCAGAGGGGCAGGTATACAGTGAGATCGAGCTCTGGGTGCCCCTCGGACCCTGGCGGTTGCGGGCCCGTTTCGACCGCGTGGTGGTGGCCGAGGCGGGAGCGGTGTGTATCGTGGACTGGAAAACCGGCGCCTCAGACCCTGAACGCCTTCTGGAGAGCTGGCAGACCTTGGTGTACTGCTTTGCCGCGTGTGAGGGCGGGGTGTCGCTGACTCGAGGCCGGCAGGTAGACCCAGGAAAGGTCTCCCTCTGCTACTGGCAGGCGGAGCGGCCCGCAGAAGACCTGTGGTACCGCTACAGCAGCACCCGCCACCGCGAGGCGCGCACCCGGATCGAGAACCTGGTGCAGCACCTGGCCGCCCTGCCGGACCCGGAGGCCTTCACCCTCACCCAAGAAAACCACCGCTGTGCCGAATGTGAATTTCGCGCCTACTGCGGCCGGGGCACGGGGGTTGGGCAGGGATGGGAGTCAGAGCCGGATGGAGGGGAGGAGGATCAGGAATTGGCCCTTTGGCTCGAACCCAGGCCCGGGGGACCGGGGTTGGGCTCGGGGGCCTAGGGTCTGGCTGAAAGTCACAAATCGAAGATCGCCAACCCGAAGGGTCGAGCGGCAGCATGCGAATTGACCCAGAAAAACGCCGAATGAGGGCAACCTGCAGACCCCCCGGAAACCTTGGAGTTGGGCGTCACGCAGATCCGCGCCACTTGCAGCCGGGCGACGCCAGACTGGGGTTTTCAGACAGAACCTAGCGGCAACGGCCGAACGATCCGGCGCCGCAGGTGCGGCCGTCGACCCAGATCGCTCCGGCGAGATTGACACCCTGCAGGCCGAGGGTGTCCAACGCGGCCCCCGTGAAATCTGCGCCGGCCAATTTGGCACCACCCAGGCGGGCTTCGGCAAGCTGGCTTCCCTGAAATCTCGCCTCGCGCAGGTCAGCCTGCAAGAACACGGCGCCGCGCAGCCGTGCACCCCGCAGGTCGGCCTGTTGCAGGTTGGTCTTGAGCAGCGTCGCCTCCTCCAACACGGCCTGGCGCAGATCCACCTGGCTCAGGTCCAACTGGGCCAGATCCTGCCGCCGCAGGTCGCAACCGGCACACGCGCGTTGGGCGAGGAGGTGGCTGCGGGCGGCCTCTCCGCTCAGGGCCAGGAGTGTGGGCGGTTCCTCGACCGTGTCTACGCCAGGGACTCTCAACCACACCTCTGCCGCCACCGGCACCTCGGTCGACCATTCGGGACTCTCGAGGCGAAAGGCGCTGATCCACAGGCGTATGGGGCCCGCAGCCTGCGGCAGGGTCTCGACCTCGAGTTGTGCCAAGTCCCCTTCGCCGCTGACGAGGTGCTGTCCGCTGTGGGTGCCCCCCAAAACCACCGAGCCCTCCTCGGGTAGGGCGACCTGTATCTCCTGACCTGGGAAAAGGTTGCCTGCTGTCTGACCGCCTTCGACGCAGCGGACCTGGGCCGGGTCGAAGGAGAGTTGGGCAGACCAGACAGAAAAGGGAGGGGCCTGGGCCAGGTGCAGCTGCACCTGGCCCAGGCGGGTGTGTCGATCGGTCCACGCCTCGCGCTGGCCCTGGTCTCCCGGTTCTGGATCGAGGTCGAGGACCAGGGTCTGTGGGAGTGCTAGGGTGGCCCAGAGGTGAATGGCGAACAGCCCCAGTAGGAGCAGGCTGGACCTTGAGTGGGTCATCGGCGTCTGCTGTCGAAGGGTGCGGGAGAAAGATACACCGCCAGCGTGTAAGGGCAAAACAAATTATTAAAATGCTTGCGGCCAGCGACGGGGTCTAGCCCAAGGTGAAGACGTTGCCGGACATGCCCGTGCAGAAATCGATGACCAACCAGACACCCGCCGAGCCAAAAGCCCCCAGGGTCAGGCCGAGGAAAAAGGGCCGGAGGCGCAGGTACACGCGCGCGCCGCCGTACTTGAGGATCAGGGCCTTCAACAGCCAGGCCACGGCAACGGAGAACCACACGTGGTAGATGGGATGGGTCAGGCCCAAGGTCATGCCGATGGGGTGCAGCGGAAAACCGACGAGATGGCTTTTTACATAGGTGAATAAAGCCATCAGTCCCAGGCCAAGGGCTCCGTAACCCAGGTGCCACCACTGAGGGGGTTGGGGATTGTTGATGTTCTGGGTGATCCAGTCGCCGGCAAAGGTGGGCAGCCCGATAAACTGCCAGCCTACCAGGTTGATACCGCCATAGGTGTAGGCCAGGCGCAGGATCATCCACATCGAACCCGCCAGGGTGATGGTGATGGCCAGCGCGATGGCCCAGAAAAGCCGCCGGCTCTGCAAACCGGTCTCCCGGGCAACCTTCAGACCCGTGGACGCCGAGGCCATAACAAAGGTCCGGATATCGGCGGACCAGGCGAAGTTCAGGCCGAGGGTGGTCAGGCCCGCCGAGCCCACGGCCGAGCTGCCCAGGGCATTGGCGGTAAAGATCGGCGCAGCCACGGTGGCCCGGCCGTACGCCAGGCCGGTCTGCGAGATGATCCGGCTGAGGCCGATGAAGATCACCAGGGAGGAGAGCAGGAACACCAGGGCGGTGGCCAGGTTGAGGCCAGCGGCCAGGAGCCAGAAACAACAGAGCGCCGAGCCGCCCAAGGCGCCGAAGACCGCCACCCGATATGAGAAGAGCTCATCCCGGTCCTCCAGCGCCGAGGTCAGGCCCAGTGCCTTGCGGCCCACCTGCCGCAGGTGGGTGCGGGCGTTCCAAAAACAGGACCCCACCAGAAAGAACAGGGCGCCGAGGGCGAGGTGGGCCACGCTGGGGGAGGCCGGATCGGAAAAGGGCTGCGTGGGGCCGATGCTCCATCCCAGGAGGTGTTCGATGCCGTTATGCAGGTGGGCGAGCAGGGCGAAAAACCAGATGCCGAAGGAGACGTCGAGGCTGAGCAGGTAGGAGAGGCCGATCACCTCGAAGCGAGGTGTGAAGTTGAGCCACACCGAATTGCGCAAGAGCGGCATGGAACTGCTGAGGGAAATGGGCGGGATAAAGTTGAAATAGGCGTGCAGGGCATTCAGGGAGTTGACCAGCGCCGGCAGGGCGATACCCAACCAGGTGAGGGGGTTGCGCAGCAGGGGGGGAAACAGGCCCTGACCGTCCTGGGCACTGAGTTCAAGCGGCAGGATGGCCAAAGGATAGAGCAGCTTTTCCCTCTCCATCCACTGGCTGCGCAAAATGACCAGAATACAAAGGGTGACGAAGTACAGGCAAACAATGAAGAAGCTCCACGCCAGCAGGGGGTTCAGCCAGACTGCCCAGGGAAGACCCTCCTGCCTGGCCCCTCCCTCGAAGAGCTTCCAGGTGCTCTCCAGGTCGGTGGGCACCAACCATGGGGGCAGCTGCGGCAGGATCTGGGAGCGCCAGCCGTTTTCTGGGGTTGCGTAATAAAACAGGCCGCCCATCAGGGGAATGAGGTTCATGCTGAAACCCCAGGAGGGGATGGCTGCGGCGACCAACATCATAATGTAGACGGTGGCCAGTTCGCCGGTCTGCAGGCGGTTCAGCCGCAAGAGCCCCAGGGCCGGGTTGACGAGGAATACAAAGGCGAGGAAGAGGAAGAGCGCCGCACCGGCGGAGAAGTCGGCCGCCATCGGCGAGCCGCGCAGCACCAGCACCCCGTAGGGTTCACCCACGGCGATGGTCAGGCAGCCCAGGGCGCCGAGCAATACGGCGCGGGGGCTCACGCCCCGCCGGGGGGAGGGTGGCTGGGAAGTCATGGTGGCGCAATCAATAAGCAAATGCCGAAGATGCGTCAATCTCCCTTGACGCCGGCCGCGAATTGGACAATATTGCACTGCCATCACCAAAACGCCGCATTTCATCCAACTCAGGAGGGGTTCAGCACTATGGAATTGGTCTCGCGCCAGAGGATCCTCGAATACACCGCCGCCTACAAAGGCAAGCGTTTCCCCGACGGCCGCCCCCGGGTGGCCGACGATATCGTCGAGCGAATGCAAAAGGTCACCACCGAGGAGGCCTGGGGCACCCTGCACGGGCACGGGTACCGCATGCAGTACGAGGGCAACTGGCTCATCCTCCATCCCGAGAAGAACCTCACCGGCCGCGCGGTAACCGCCCGCTTCGTGCCCACCCGGCCCGACCTCAACGACGCGGTCGTCAAGGAGGGCAAGGCCCACAAACGCATCGGCGGCCAGAACTCCTGGGTCATCGACACCCTGGTCAAGGGCGACGTGCTGGTTATCGAACTCTTCGGCAAGGTCACCGACGGGACCTTTATCGGCGACAACCTCGGCACCTCGATCGCCACCAAGACCGGCGGCACCGGCCTGGTCTGCGACGGGGGCATCCGCGACACGCAGCGGGTGCGCAAACTGCCCATCAATGTTTTCTGCCGCGGTATCGACCCCACTGGCATCGCCAATGTCACCATCACCGAGATCAATGGCCCGGTGCGCATCGGCCAGGTCACGGTGATGCCCGGCGACGTCGTGCTGGGCACCTCCTCTGGTCTGGTATTTGTGCCGGCTCACCTCGCCAAGGACGTGGTCGAGCAGTCCGAGAGCACCCGCCTGCGGGACTACTGGGGCAAGTGGTGCCTGCGCGAGGGCAAGTACACCCCCGGCGAGATCGACAGGGCCTGGACCAATGCCATGACCGCCGAGTTCGAGAAGTGGAAAAAGAACGTCGACATGGACGCACTCGAGTACTGAGGGGGAGCCTATGCATGCGTATCATCGACGCCCATGTCCACGTCTTGGACAACTATGCTCCGATGGCGCCTTTCGAGGATACGGGCAGGTACGATCGCCTGCTAAAGCTGATGGATGAATGCGGCGTGGAGAAGGCGGTCATGCTGCCGGTGGTGGCGGCCTTCTCCCCCCACAACAACGAGGAATGCGCCGGCTGGGCGCGGCTACATCCAGACCGGCTGGCCACCATGACCGACGTGCCCCTCGACCAACCCGAAGCGCCGGCCCGCATCGGCAAGGCCCGCGAGCAGTTTGGCGCTGTGGCCATCAGCTGTTATCCCGCCAAACCAGATCTCGGCTGGATGCTGGAGCCCGAGTACGGGGCCGTCTGGCACGCCTTCGCCGATTCGGGCCTGGTGTGCAATCTACACGTCGCCCCGCCCAATTACCCTCCGTTTTTCGAGTTGGCCAGGCACTATCCGGAGATCAGGTTTGTGCTCAACCACTTTGGCCTGGTGGGCAGGACACCGGCCGAGGACCCCAAGCGCGCCGGGCTGCTTGCCGCGGCCGACGTGGCCAATGTCTTCGTCAAGGTCTCGGCGTTTTACTCGGTGGCAGCCGCCGACTGGGACATCCGCTGCCCGCAGGCCCTCGAGGTGTTTGCTTGGATCTTGGGGGGGGTAGGGCCGGAGAAGCTGCTCTGGGGCACGGACTGGCCGCCATCCAGTCGCGGCCTGACCTACCGGCAGAACCTAGAGATCGTCCGCACGATCCCGGGAGTGGGGGAGGCGGACCTGGGGTTGATTCTGGGCGGCAACGCGGCCCGGGTCTTCGGAATCTGAAAAAAGCGGGGCGGACAGGCCGCCCCGCTCCCACCTCGATTCAGCTCCAGAGCCGTTCGTGCGCCCGTTCGTCGTTCCAGGCCTCGGTGGGCTCGAAATATCCGGGGTCCCGCGGATCGAGGTGCTGGCGGATCAGATCCTCGTTGAGCCCGTCGAAACCCAGGCCCGGTTTGTCGGGCACCTGGATATGGCCGTCCTGGATGATGGGATCGGGCAGTCCGGTGACCAGCTGATTCCACCAGGGCACGTCGATGGAGTGGTTCTCGAGCACCAGAAAGTTTTCGGTTGCCGCCGCGCAGTGCACACTGGCCATCGCCGCCACCGGGGACATCGCCATGTGCATGGCCATGGCGACCCCGTGGTCCTGCGCCAGGTCGCCGAGTTTCTTGGTTTCCAGAATCCCGCCCGAGGAAGCGATATCGGGGTGGATGACCGAAACCCCCCTGGTCTTCAACAGCTCGAGAAATCCCTCCTTGAGATAGATATCCTCGCCGGTGCAAACCGGCGTCGCCACGCTGCGGGAGAGCTGCACATACTGGTCGGTGAACTGCCAGGGCAGCATGTCCTCGTACCAGGCAAAGGCGAACTGGTCGAGGGCGCGGCCCAGGCGTATACACGATTCGAGGCCGATATGCCCAAAGTGGTCGAGCGCCAGGGGCACCTCGTAGCCGATCACCTCGCGCACCTGAGCCGCGTACTCACATAGATGGGCAATACCCTTTTCGGTGAGTTGGATCCCGGTGAAAGGGTGCATGACCGTCCAGTTCTGCAACGCCCCGGGCGGGGCGATGAGGGAATCCTTGACCCCGTGCAACAGGCCGATGCCGATGTCCATCTTGAGGAAGCGGAAACCCAGGTCCATGCGCTTTTTCAGCCGTTGGCCCATCTCGCGGCCATCGGGCACCGAGTCGGTGTCGCAATAACAGAGGATGCGGTCGCGGAACTTGCCGCCCGCCAGTTGGTAACAGGGGACCCCGTACGCCTTCCCGGCCAGATCCATCAGCGCCATCTCCACGGCGCAGACCCCGCCCGCCTGGCGGGCGTGGTGGCCGAACTGCTTGATCTTCCGGAACAGCCGGTCGACGTCGCAAGGGTTTTCCCCGAGGAGCCGGCTCTTTAGCAAGAGGGCGTAGGTCTTGCTGGCCCCGTCGCGGATCTCGCCGTAGCCGCTGAGGCCCTGGTTGGTATCGAGCCGGAGGATCTGGCAGCGCATCGGGGCGCCGGTGAGGGTGACCACCCGCATGTCGGTGATCTTGAGTTCCGAGGGGCGGGAATATGGATTGACGTGTTGTTCGAGATGGGCCATGCCTGGTCTCCTGTGCAGGGTTGGAATGATCGACAAGCAGTCTAAGATAGGGCGTGGGCCAATGGCGCGCTACCAATACGCCGCAACCTGGCTGGGGGTGCTGCTGGCTGCCCTGCTCGGTGCTTGTGCTCAGGGCCCGGACAAGCCCGGCTTTGTCGAGGTGGGCACCGAAGCAGGGGTGCTGGTCGAGGTGCGGTCCGGCTCAGCCGAGAAACGCTACATCCTCGAATGCAACACCGGGGGGGTGGCGCTTTTCGACTATGACCAGGACGGGGACACCGACATCTTTGTGGTCAATGGTTCCGATCTGGCAGGGTTTCCAGCCGGCCAGGAGCCGAGGGCCGCGCTCTACCGCAACGACGGGGCATGGCGCTTTGGGGAGGTGGCGGCACAGGTCGGTGTGGATCACCCCGGCTGGGGTATGGGGTGTGCGGTGGCGGACTACAACGCCGACGGCTGGCCCGACCTGCTCGTCCCCGGCCACGGCCGCCTGGCGCTCGACCGCAACGAGGGGGGGATATTCAAGGAGGTGGCGGCCGAACTCGGCCTCGGGGACCGAGGGTGGTCCACGGGGGCAGCTTTCGGGGATTTCGACGGCGACGGGGATCTGGATCTGTACCTCGCCAAGTACCTCGAATTCGATCCGCAGGCCTTGCCCGACACCAACTGCACCTGGCTGGGTCTCACGCTCTTCTGCGGGCCGGTGGGGCTGGAGGCGTCCACGGATCGCTATTTCTGCAACGAGGGCCCAGAGATGGGCTGGCGCTTCAGAGATGCCAGCCGCGAGGTTGGGCTGGATGGGGAGAAGCACTATGGTTTTGGGGTTCTGGCGCTCGACTACGACAACGACGCCGATCTAGATCTCTACGTGGCCAACGACGCCGGGCCAAACCTCCTTTACCGGAACGAGCGCGGTTTTTTTGCCGAGGTAGGTGCGGCCACTGGCTGTGCGTTCAGCGGCGAGGGCCGCGAACAGGCGAGTATGGGCATTGCCGCCGGCGACTACGATCGCGACGGCGACTTTGACCTGGTGGTCACCAACTTCTCCCACGACCACAACACCTTGTACCAGAATCAGGGGGACGGCAGTTTTCGGGACCTGAGTTTCGCCACCCTCATTGGCAGGGCGAGTATCGCGGACCTGGGTTGGGGGGTGGAGTTTTTCGACTGGGACAACGACGGCGACGAGGACCTCTTTGTGGCCAATGGCCACGTGTATCCGCAGGTGGACAGTCTGGACGTTGGGACCAGCTACGCCCAGGCCAACCGGCTTTTTGCCAACCAGGGGCAGGGGGATTTCACCGACCTGGGCCGGGTGGCGGGGCCCGCGCTGGCCGAACGCAAATCCAGCCGGGGGGCTGCGGTTGGGGACCTCGACAACGACGGGGACCTCGATCTGGTGGTCGTCAACATCGACGACCGCCCCTCGCTGTTGCGCAATGAAGGGGGCAACAGCGGGCATTGGCTGGAGGTGCAGCTGAAAGGGGCGGGCGCCAATCCCCAGGCCATCGGCGCCCGGGTGCGGCTGCGGGCGGGAGGGCGGTGGCAGGTACGGGAGTTGCAGTCCGGAACCGGGTACCTATCGCAGGACGAGCAGCGCCTGCACTTTGGTCTGGGAGGCGAAATCCTGGCCGAAACCCTGCAGGTGCGCTGGCCCGATGGCGCGGTGGAGAACTGGGCCACGGTGCCGGCAGACCAGTTGGTGGAACTGGTGCGCGGCGCCGCCCCAGCGCTGCGCTGAGGAGCCCTACCTGAGCAGCACCATGCGCCGGCTGGCACTGGCACTGCCCGAGGACAGCCGGTAGAGATACACGCCGCTGGCCACCTGCTGGCCATGCTCGTCCCTTCCGTCCCACCACAGCTGCGCCGCACCCGCCGGCTTCATCCCCGCTGTTAGGGAGCGCAACCGCTGGCCAACGAGGGAGAAGATCGAGACCTCCACCTGGCCCGCTTCCTCCAGGCTGTAGGGGATCGCGGTGCCGCCGTTGAAGGGGTTCGGATAGTTCTGGGCGAGGGAGAAGGCAGCTGGGAGGGGGCTGAACTCCTGAACCGCCGTGGGATTTCCGGGGAAGGTGATCTCCCAGAGCCCCCGCCCGCCGCTGTATTCCAGCACGTAGAGCTGGTGGCCGCGCAGCACCGCGTCGACGGGATTGGCAAAGCCCTCGGCCACGCGGGTGACGCGGGCCTGGTAGTTGTCTGCCCGCCGTTCGAGTTGGAGGAGGAGCAGGTCCTGACCCGGGTCTCGGAAGGGGCCGGCTTTGCTCTGACCCCTGGGGTCGCCCTCGGTCCAGCCCATGACCAGGCCGGCGCCGGTATAGGGCGGGCCCAGGCGGTTGGTGCGGTCGAAAACCAGGCCCAGCGGGGAGCGATGGGAGGTGAAGGTGCTGCGGGTCAGGCCCAGCTCGCTGGCGTCCTTCACCTGGCCGTCCACTGGGTCGCGGAAGCTGTCGGCGTCGGGGCCGAGGTTGAACACCGGTTCGGTGAACCCGCCCGGCGAAACCGGGAAGGTCGGATCATTGACGTAGGTCCCGCGCTGGACGGCGACGAAACTGGCGGGCAGGAGGCGGTCGAGGGCCGGTTGGTACTCGGGGAATTGCTGGGGGTTGTCCTCGGCGCCCATACGCCAGGGGAAGCCATAGTGGTGCCCCTCGCGCACCCAGTTGAGCTCGTCATCCATGTCGCGGTCGGGTCCGTTCTCGGTGGCAAAGAGCTACCCCTCGCGGTCGAAGGCCAGGTCGTAGGCATTGCGCAGACCATCGGCATAGAGGTGGCCGCTGGCTCGGAGGGAACCTTCATCGGCGCGCAGAATCAGCTCCTCGCCGTTGGTGGGCAGGCGGAAAATCGCCGAGCTGAGGGGCACCTCGCGCACCCCAGGGAAAGTCCCCCCATTCTCCTGCACCTCGCCGTGGTCGGTGCGCGAGCCGCTGTTGAGGAACACGTAGCGGTT
>SXGS01004800.1_pt1 | contig 24833 bp, 18 predicted proteins | sample 3174681 | NCBI WGS metagenome assembly SXGS01 (sample SAMN11356861, study PRJNA531348) | freshwater metagenome | isolation source: freshwater sample F1-80 | place: China: Fuxian Lake, Yuxi | collected 2017-12-25 | reverse complement strand
TACGAGATCCTGAAGAAGCGACTGATCCTGGAGCTACCCGATGAGTCCGTCATTAACGATGTCGCCGAGGAATATGCCCAGCGCATCAAGGCAGCAGCCGATGGTGGATACATTGTCGCGACCAGTCTGGAGCAGGTCGCCCAGCAGATCAGGGAAACCTACCCCTTCCACCCCTCCTTTAAGCATCTAGTTGCCTTGTTTAAGGAGAACGAGGGCTTCCGGCAGACACGAGGCCTGATGCAGTTTGCTGCCCGTCTACTCAAGAGCGTCGATGAACGCGAAACCGATGATGTCTTCCTGGTTGGAGCACAGCATCTGCGTCTGAATGACGATGCCGTGCGCGAAGAGGTCGGCCGTATCGCCAACTCTCTTCGCCCGGCCATGGCCCACGATATTGCCGACGATGGTCAATCCATCGCAGAAGAAATCGATGCCAACCTGGGCAGCGATGCCGCCCAGCAGGTCGGTGCCCTACTGCTAGCGTCCTCATTCTCTCGGGCAGTAGGTGGTCGAATCGGCCTGACCGAGGCAGAGATCATTGAGTTCTTGGCCGCGCCTAACCGTAAGTCCGATGAGTTCAAGACCGCTCTGGAGAAACTGCGTGAGCAGGCGTGGTATCTGCATCGCGAAGAAGAGCGTTTCTTCATTAAAGAAACAGAAAACCTTTCTCGCCAGATTGAGCGAAATGCTCGCGACATCCCTCAGCCGAAGATTGATCAGGCGCTGATCAACAAGCTTACGGCGGTATTGCAGCCGGTTAGCAAGGCTGCCTACCAGGATGTACAGGTGCTACCGCGACTGGACGATCTAAAGCTAAGCGGACCTCGTGTCCTGATCGTAGTGCGCCCTGACGGCAAGCTGCCGCCGAGCGAGCTGGTCAATTTCTTCGAGTACCAGCAAGAGAAGAATAATTTCATGGTGCTGTCCGGTCAGGACAGCTACCTCGCCGATACCGTAGAAGATCGTCTGCGCGACCTGTATGCAATTGAGTCCATCTGCAAGCGGTTGAAGGACGGTGACAGCCTCTTCGAAGAAGCGCGTGATCGCCTAGAAGATGCCCAGCAGCGCTTTAACAAAGCACTTTCTGGCACCTACAACCGGATCTACTTCCCAGCCATCGACGAGATGACCGGCAAGGCCCAGCTCATGCAAGCCACAATCGATAATGGCCTGAACATGGGACAAGGTACCAACTCTGCCGAGCACCAGATTGAGCAGCTCCTGGCAAGTCCTCGTGCCAATTACAAACTGATCCTCAATCTACTGGATGAACCGGGTACCTACTGGGCGATGGCAGAAGAGGATCTTTGGCCAGCGAATGACCGCAGAACGCCATGGAAAGACGTGCTGATGCGCGCCAAGAGCAATCCAATCTGGGCTTGGATGCCTGGCACTGGTGGCATGGAGACTCTCAAGACAGAAGCGCTGAAGCAAGGTCGCTGGCGCCAAGGGACTGACGGCTACATCGAGAAAGGGCCGTTCCCGGCAGAAAAAACTGCAGTGAACGTGACAGTGCATGCCGCGAATGAAGCGACAGGCGAAACCACTTTGGCCCTGATCCCCCGCAATGCCGGTCAGAGCCCTGTAGTTCATTACGCGCAGACCGCCAAGGTCAGCACAAGCGATCCCAAGGTCGAAGACCTAGACAACTTTACGACCGACGCGGCAACTCTGTACTTCCTGGCAGTGGACAGCGAAGGTAAGCATGAAACAGGTGAGCCGCAGCGCTGGGTGGCAGAGCTTCGTGTGCGTCATCAGGTTCAGGCCATCGCTGACAAGCGCATGGTCACTCTCTCCTGCCTGCCCGCAGCCGATATGCGTTACACCCTAGATGGTTCCAACCCTAAAGATGGCGAACTGTACGGAGATCCCTTCGAAGTTGGCCCGCAGGCTGCCCGTCTAATGGTCTATGCCTGTTCGGGCGAGGCTACTCGTACCGCTGAGTTCCAGATTCCAGCTGCCAACGACAAACAGGTTCAGATCGACGATGCCAAGCCGGCAAAGTTGGCTGAGAACAAGAAGGTGTCGCTCGACAGTACCGAAAAGGTGTTCGGCGTACTCAATACATTCAAAAGCTCGCCGGCTACCTTCAAGGGGGTACGTATCCATATTGGTGAAGGTGAGAACGCCGTTAGCATCAACTTTGTTGAGCGCGAGGTTACTGCTGCAGTGATTGAGGCAGCCATTAACGGTCTGCGTAAGGCCCTGGGGAATGAGCAAGAAACCGTTACCGTGCAGATTCGAAGCGGAGCAGCCTTCGAGAATGGCTTCGCTGCAAAGGAGTTCGCCAAGCTCAGTGGTGTCGAGCTGCGTCCTGGCGATGTGATCCAGGAAGAATGACCCATGGCCCGCGCACTACGTAAAGAGGAATCAGGCATGGCTCGTTCCCCGAGTAAAACCATAAGTGGAGCAAAAAAAACCAAGGCTCCTGAGCGCCCGACCATCGGTTTTGGTGTGCCGGCCACTACTGACCCTCATCATTTTATGGTGGAGGTGCCCAAGAGCTCGACTGGCGCAGTTCGCATCATCGAAAGCCTCGGGCTGCAGGCTCAGGATCAGCAAACCAGCATCATCGAGCGCGTTGTGATTGAGCGCTCGCGCTGGACTGCCATTCGCAGTGAAGTTCAGCGCGCGTTCAATGTGCGCCTAAAGGAGCACAACCTGCGCGTCAGCGCCTGGAAGGTGGGCGATAACCCCGTGGATCGCCTGCTTGGCAAAGAGCTTTGCGTATTGGCCTGGGCGGTTGAAGACATGAGCCCCGAGAAGATTCCAGTTGCAGTACGCAACTGGCTGGCCTTACGCCCGGAAGAGCGCTGGTGGCTGTTCGGCATGACCGCCATGAGCACAGGCGGTGTGCATGACAGCAACAAGGGCTGGCGACTGGCTCTCCGACATGCATTGGGCGACGTAGCACAGACAGAACTATTCAAGCCGCAGGCTGTTAAATCCCGCAAACCAGATACTGAGCGTCCAACGCTGGGCCTGTTCGATTAAGGAAAACCGACATGACTGCAATGACACCCGTGAAGTTGGTGCCTTTCTCTCTTAAGGATGCGCCCGCGCTGATCGAAACCGTATTTCCAGCACAAAAGGTGTCATTTGAGGCGCAGCGGGAGCGTAAGGCTAATCTTGGGCAGACACTCACAGGCCTAGGGTCCTACTGGAAAGGCCGCAAGCCCCTGATACTTGTTCGCTCGATTGTGCTTGGAAGCCTGCTGCCCCAAACCGACGATGCAGAGCAGGATCTTGAGTTGTTCGAAGCACTGATGGCATTTGATCTTCAGGGATTAGGTCGTCGCGCAGTGGCTCAAAACGCCCTTAAGCCAGCAGAGATTGCCAGGATAATTTCGCTAAGAAACCCTTGGGATTACTTCAGCTACAAGATCTTAGAAGGCAGTGATCTGCGAGAGGAGGATGTAGACCTCTGGTGGTTCCCCATGGAGGCTGAAGAGAAGGGCCTCAAATTGAGCTGGAAAAGGGGGATTAGTGATGCTGCAAAAGCAGACATTTACACACTGGCACTGGCAACCTTTCCAACTTATGAAGAGCGCTCGCTGCTTTGTAAACGCCCGGAAGAAGTTGATCAGGCGTTCCTATTAGCTCCCGTGTGGCTGAAAGTCAGTGAGCGACTGGGGCGATTTGGGATAACTGCCGGCTCAATGGAACAGCTCGTTGAGCAATTAGGTATTTTGCGCTACGGCCATCGACCCAAAGTGGGGGATACCTTCGCAGGGGGTGGATCCATCCCATTCGAGTCGGCTCGCATGGGGTGTGATGTTTATGCTTCTGACCTCAACCCAATTGCCTGCATGCTCAACTGGGGCAATCTAAACATCATTGGTGCTACTCCGGAACGTCGCGCAGAGATCGAAGAGTCGCAGCGACTAGTGGCGCAGGCGGTAGACAAGGAAATTACAGCTCTTGGTATTGAGCATGACGCCCAAGGCAATCGGGCAAAAGCTTACTTATATTGCCTAGAGGCTAGATGCCCGGATACGGGTTGGATGGTGCCGCTCTCCCCAAGCTGGGTTATCTCAAAGCCCAATAGCGTGATCGCCACGCTTGTACCTGATCATCAATCAAAGCGCTTCAAGATAGAAATCAAAACTGGCGCAACAGCGGCTGAAATGAAGTCAGCTGACAGCGGCACTGTTCAAGATGGTCGCATGGTCTATTCCCTCGATGGTAAGACCTACTCCACCACCATCAAAACACTGCGCGGTGATTTCAGAACACCGTCAGGAGAAAATAGCAATCAGCTGCGCCGTTGGGAGAAAAGTGATTTCAAGCCACGGCCTGATGATATTTTTCAAGAGCGTCTTTACGCTGTTCAGTGGATCAAAAAGGCAACTCTTGATCAGTCGCGACAGGTGACTTTCTTTGCTGCAGTTACCCCTGAAGATGAGCGGCGTGAAAAGATCGTAGATGAATTCGTGTCAGCCAATATGGCCAGCTGGCAGGCGCAAGGCCTTATTCCCGATATGGCCATTGAGCCCGGATACAATACAACACAGCCTATTCGTGAGCGCGGCTGGGGGTACTGGCATCATCTTTTTAACGCGCGACAGCTTATGTTACATGCATTATATTTTTCGCACCGAAGCCCAGTAGATTGTATCTTCAATGCAAAGTCTCTTGATTGGAATTCAAGAATTGCAAACTGGATGAATCACTGGGAAAAGACTAATAATGTTTTCTACAATCAATCACTAAATACATTCTACAACTATGGTACTCGCTGTTTTGTAAGTCACGAAAACGGGCGCTCTTATGGTTTTGCCAATGCCCCAATTGGTAATGTTGATGTAAGTATTCGAACTCACGAAGCATCAGCTCTCGCTGAAGACTGTGACATTTTCATAACTGACCCACCTTATGCTGATGCTGTTCACTATCACGAGATTACCGAGTTTTTTATCGCTTGGTTGCGCAAGAATCCACCTGCGCCATTTAGTGAGTGGACGTGGGACTCTCGCCGAGCATTGGCCATTAAGGGCGATGGTGACGATTTCCGACGCGGGATGATCGATGCTTATTCCGCGATGGCTAAACACATGCCAGACAACGGAATGCAGTGTGTGATGTTTACCCATCAAAGCACTGAGGTTTGGTCGGACATGGTGGGCATCTTCTGGGCGGCCGGGCTCCAAGTGGTGGCTGCTTGGTACATAGCTACAGAAACCAGTACTGAGCTTAAGAAAGGAGGATACGTACAGGGGACTGTGACGCTTATGCTGCGTAAGCGAAATGCAGGCGACAAAGTCGGCTTTAAGCAGCGCATTCTCCCTGCGGTGCGCAATGAAGTAGCTAGCCAGATCAAGCAGATGATGCACCTCAACGATGAGGTGGAAGCCCGAATGGGTGAGCCTGTGTTCAATGATGCAGACTTGCAGATGGCTGGTTACGCCGCCGCCCTAAAAGTGCTGACCGCCTACACCAAAATTGGTGAGACCGATGTCACCACGTTCGCCTTGCGGCCACGCGTCAAAGGCGAGATCACCGTGGTGGATGAAATCGTCCAGCAAGCCTCCGAGGCAGCCAACAGCTTGTTGGTGCCTGAAGGGGTTGCGCTGGACACCTGGCAAGCCATTGATGGCATTCAGCGCTTCTACTTGCGCATGCTGGATATGGAATCGGTCGGTGCCTCAAAGCTGGACAACTACCAGAACTTTGCCAAGGCCTTCCGTGTGGATGACTACACAAAAGTCATGGCCAGCATGACGGCCAATGGCTCGCGGTTGAAGCAAGTTGATGAGTTCGGTTCTCGTGAGCTAACTGATAGCACGGAAATTGGCCCAACCTGGCTGGGGCATCTGATCATCGCCATTCAGCAGCTGCTAGCTGAAGTCGAACCGCAATCAGTGGTTAAAACACTGATGGAGGATCTGCCTGACTACCTAGAAGTCCGTCCAAAGCTGATCGATCTGGTTCGCTTCTTGGAAAACAAGTCCCGCAATGAAGCTGTGCGCTCAGCTGCTGAGGTGCTTGTTTCTCGGATGCAAACGCAGCGGTTGGATTCCTGAGAGGCCTGGGCATGACGATCACCCGTTTGTCATCACGCACCCATGCGCTGGATCAGAGCTTCCTTGTCGAGCACCTCAAAGGGGCTCGGCGCTATCGGCGAATTGCCGGCTATTTCACCAGTTCACTGTTTGAGGTTGCCGGAGAGCTGATCGATCAGATTCCTGAGGTGCAGATTGTTTGCAATGCGGACATTCAGGCAGATGACTTGCGGGTGGCCCAGGTGTGTGAGGCCAAGCTGCTGGGCAAGCTGAACGAGCGCTCGGTCGAGATTGAATCGCTGCTGAATCGCGAACGCTACCAACGACTGGCCTCATTTCTGGAGAAACGTGGCCAGGTTATCCGGGTTGCGCCGGATAGCGCCTGTGGCTTTGTGCATGGCAAAGCTGGGGTGATCGACCTGGCCGATGGCCGCAAGCTAGGCTTCATTGGCTCGATGAACGAAACCAGCAGTGGTTGGCAGAGCCACTACGAAATCCTCTGGTCAGATGATTCCCCGGAGGGTGTCGCCTGGATCGAGGCTGAGTTTGATTACCTGTGGAATGCAGCCAAGCCCCTGCCGGAAGCGGTCTGCCGGGAGATTACTCGGCGCAGTCATCGTCATGAGGTATCCATCGAGGATGTGGAGGAGCCTGAGCAAATTGCCCCGGCTGCCTTGATCGAGTCGCCGCTGTATCGCGAAGGGTTCTCTCTGCAACCCTGGCAGCAGGGATTCGTCACCGAATGCCTGAAGCATTACCAAGAGTATGGCGTTGTCCGCTTGCTGCTAGCAGATGAGGTCGGCTTAGGGAAAACACTTTCCATGGGCACGGCTGCACTGGCGTTAAGCCTGCTGGCCGAACAGAAAGGACGCAGTAAGCCCGTGATCATCTTTGCGCCGGCAACCCTCTGCGAGCAGTGGCAGACCGAGATGATGGACAAGTTGGGTATCCCCTGTGCGCGATGGCAGACGCAGCAGAAAGCCTGGCTTGATGAGCAAGGGCGAGCGATCTCTGCCGAGGGCGCTGGCCATGTTGCAAACTGCCCACTTAGGATCGGCATCATCTCAACCGGCCTGATGCTGCGCGACTCGCCGGAGAAGGCGCATCTGCTTGGGCTCCGTGGCGGCTTTGGGCTGGTGATACTCGACGAAGCTCATAAGGCGCGCACCCGACAGGGAATGGGCAAGGACGCAGGCACACCGAATGAGCTGCTGGCGTTCATCCGTGACATTGCTGCCCGTTCAGATCACGTGCTCCTTGGTACGGCAACGCCGATCCAGACTCGCCGGGAGGACTTGTGGGACTTGGTTCGGGTTCTGCACCAGGGCAAAGGTAATTTCGTCTTGGGCGGAGATTTTTCAGAATGGCACAGGCCCAAGGACATTATCCCGATCCTCTCTGGAGAAGAGGACGTCACGGATGCAGGTTATGCCTGGCGGTTGCTTCGTGCGCCTTTACCCACAGTCAATTCGACTCAGGATAGCCAGGCGAGGCGGCTTTACAGCCTGATTCGCCAGGATCTAGGGCTAACGCAGAGCGAGTGGCTTGGCGGCTCATACTCCGAGCTGGGTGAGGATGCTCGTGAGGTACTTGAGGATGCGCTGGAGCGTCGTGTCGCTGGGGCTAGCTTCTTCCAGCGCGAGAATCCATTTGTGCGCCATGTAGTGCTACGCAAACGTACCACGCTTGAAAATGAGGGACTTCTCAAGGCCATTGGGGTGGACGTTCATCCTGACGCCGGACTGGTAAAGGATGTTCATCGTTTCCATGCCCTGTTCGAGGGGCTGGCCCTGCGCTCCAGTGAGGACTTCCGCGAGGCTTACAACCAGGCTCGTGGCTTCGGCAAGGCTTTGGCTAGCAGCGGACGTGGAAGTGGCTTCATGAAGAACCTGATGGAGCAGCGCATCTGCAGCAGCATCGTTGCGGGGATCAACACCGCCACCAAACTGCTGGGCGGCGAGACGATCACTGAAGAAAGCGACGAGGGCGAGGTTTCGGTGCAAGTACAAAGCACCGATGAGCAGCTGGCCCTGGAGCGGTTGCTGGACCGCCTGAAACGGGTCAAGGAAGATCCAAAACTTAAGGCGATCCTGCACTACCTGGAGAACGAGGGTTGGCGTGAGCTTGGCTGCATTATCTTCAGCCAATACTACGACACCGCCCGCTGGGTAGCTGAATCGCTCGCTGCACGCTATCCCGATGAAGCGGTAGGCCTTTATGCAGGGGCTGGTCGCAGCCGGCTTTATCGACAAGGTGACAGCGTTGCCATCGAGCGCGAAACGCTCAAACGCATGGTGGCGGACCGCAAACTTCGCCTTATGGTCGCCACCGACGCAGCTTGTGAGGGACTCAACCTTCAGACATTGGGCGCGCTAATCAACGTTGACCTTCCATGGAATCCGACCAAGCTTGAACAGCGCATCGGCCGTATCAAGCGTTTCGGCCAGACACGCGACAAGGTGGACATGCTCAACCTTGTGAACGAGCAGACGGTGGATGAAAAAGTCTACGACCGTCTTTCCGAGCGCATGAAGGACCGCTTTGATCTGTTCGGATCGTTGCCGGACACCATCAAGGACGAATGGATTGACGACATCGAGCATCTGGGAGAATTGATGGATCAGTACATCAATGCCCAGAAACAGGAAACCGGCTTCGATCTGCGCTACAACGCCACCATGCGCCCAACCGATAACGACTGGCGCAACTGCGCACAGGTTTTGTCGCGTCGAGATTTTGAGACGCTGATGAGGAAAGGGTGGTGACCGAGGTCCAATCGGTGAGCTGGTACGCCACTGCTTATCTGGCGCACTAAGTCGCACTTAAGAAAAAATTGGCAAAAGGCCGAAAAATGAAGATTTTCTTGAGTCAGTTAAGAAAATCTTAGTCCTGACGCTTCTTCAAAAAGTTTTTTGGCTGCTAACAAGCGCGGATTTGCGGGGCCTTTCAGCTCATCTTGATGCCAAAGAGACAGCCTTGAGCTGCTCTAGAACGGGCTTTATAGGCTTTTATAGTCAATTATAGAATCGCCCATGCCTCCCGATTGCCACAGCCCGCTGGCCCCTCATCCCTGGCTCCCCGTTGAGGTCATACCATGAAGCAAAGTGAGTATATGAGGGCGATGATCCTGAAGAGCTCGCGTTGGATACCTGGGCGCTATGTGAAGGGCCGCAATATTAATTTTCAGCTGACCGACTACGCTGGGCATGTCTCGAACCAGATGACCTGGCGATGCGGGGCGCAGGGGCTCATATGGAAAGCGACGATCTTTATCTTGCGCAGTACAAAGCAATCCATAGAAAGGTTGATGAGAGTCTTGATATTAGGGGAAGCGCTTTGAGTGCACTAGTGCAGATATGCATCAGCAATCGCGGGAGGTTGACACAAGCCGCGCGAGATGAATTTAAAGACTGTGTTCCAGACTCTTATTTCGATTACATCGAGGCCGTAGCCAAGGATGTTCTGAAGTGCCCGGGGTTTGATGGGGGCAGTTCCGTTTAGGTCAGGCTGCTATGGCCTACTTAGCAGGGAAGCCGAGTCTCTTATCGGCAGGGAGGGTAACCAGTCTGGGTGCACAACAGCGTGTGCACCCAGTCTGCCTCGTTATCTGCTCTGGATCTCTGTCCATGGCCCAATCGTCATGGCGAGACTGAACACAAAGAGCATCGGAATTGTCAGCACAGACAGAATACCTACAACGCCAGTGGCCGCTAGGTAACCAAAGACCTCTCTGAAGCCTACTGCAACGGTCATATTCCAGGCATGCATAAACAGGGTGACTGTCGCGTTGCCCCATGAAATTGACCCGCACAGCAGCATCATGCCCAAGGCGCTCAGAACTAGCTTTGCCTTCTCGTCCATTCTTCTGAACCATCGTAGTCATGCCACACGGCAGCTGACCATCGAATCACAGTCGGAATGTCGGTGCGACCCAAAATCCGGTTATCAAAATCAGCCAGGGTGAGACGGCCACGATAATTGACCGACAAATGCCCTCAGGACTTTATGCGGCGCAGTAATGCCTGCCCGGACTCCGCCGGGGCAAAGTACGCACTGGCCAAGCGTAGGAACTCATTGGCTTTGTGCAACTCGAGGTTCTTGCGCTCCAGGTGCTTGATGCGTTCATGCTCTTCGCTGGTCAGCTTCGGTCTGATGTCGACGAGTCCAGCCATACATCGTTTGCAGGGAGCAGCCAATCTTCGTTGCTATTGCATCAATGGCAATCCACTCGGAGGGGCGTTCAGGTGTTCCAGAACCATGCTCATGGCACGTTCAAGGACTTTATTGATAATTGGTGCTCACCTGAATCTGGTCAGTCAATGCGTCCGGCCGATCAAACCCCGCACACCGCAATTCATCGCGAATCCTGTTCAGGAGCTGTTCTATGGTCAGGTGATCCTCAAGCCTTAAGTAGCTCCCTGCCACGAGCGTCACAGGATGCATCTTCATGATCTTAGATAGCTCGTCAAGCTTATCGAGCGTCGGGCTCTTGTGGCCTCTCTCAAGCGCGCTCAGATACGTACGACTGCTCAGGCACGAGAAGTCTTCCTGGGTCAGCCCTTTCGATTTACGAAATTGCCTCAGAGCCCTCCCGAATGCTTCCTTTAGTTCCATTTTGCCTGCTCCGTAAAAGGAGCGATGAGGCAATTTTGTATCCTTTAGGGCTACAATCTATAGGAGACATTTTCCGGGGTTAGCCATGTTTTTCACTTTTGATCACGCCAAAGTCCCCACGGGAGCGCTCCTGCAAGGGGGGCATTCTTGGCGATACGTTGAGTACCCCACGGATTTTCCATGGTTTCACGTTGCGCTAACCGAATTTGACGGAGCCGAGTACCGGTCCACAACGTTCCATGTATACAGTGCCGCTGATTTGGTAGAGCTGGCAGAAAGTGATACGCACCAGCTGAGGATCGAGCGAGTTCTGCTTGTAAGCCCGGGCTACCTCAATGGAACAGGTAACTGGCAGATGGACGAGCTGCTTGAGATTGCCAAGGTCGAGCTCGCAGATCGATTCAGTTTGGTTTACCGGCTCCGCGATTTCAGAACGCTATTTGAAGATGAGCTAGCGCGAAATGCTGATGCAACCAAAAGCCATACTGTGTTCATAAGCCCAGCAGCCGTTTCAATGAAAAGCCCAAGCACACCCCCCAAAAAAACCTCCTAGGGTTCGCGGCTTAAACCGTCGGTCGAATGATTTGGAAACGCTCCGCAGTCACCAAGCATGGCTATCCCGTGGCCTAGCTTGCAAGGCAGCTGATCGTGTGTGACCAGGCAGATACTGGTGGCCATCGTGGTCATCAAAATAATGAAGGAGGACCACATGTTTTTGACCAGCGTCGCATCGTTTCTTGAGCAGGATGGCGTCCCCGTAAATGGAAACTGCATGGAAGAAGCTGAGGGCATAGCCCTTGCCAGGCAGCACGCACCGGATAAACCCTTTTGCACTGTGCGTCAGTGGATGCTGGTTGACGTGATCGCCTCGGATGCCGAAAGGGCAAATCTTGCTGCCCAAGGATATCTTCCAATTATCCTGTATGCGCATGAGGTCGTGACCGATAGCAGGCGCAGATTCCGTCCCGGTGACTGGGTACGAAGCACTTTCTTGATAGAGCTGAGTCAGGGGTGCCTCTTCGAAACCGGTAATACTATTTACGTCCTACTGGGTGATGGGTGCCGAAAGCAGGTGGACCCGAAGGTTCTCACCAGCATTTTCTGAGGCACTAATCCGGAGCGGATCATCTGAGTCCGACCACACTGAAATCAGAACCTTCCCATAGACATGGTCGGACAGCTCATCAAAGGCAACCATTGGCTTGAGCCAATAGTTCCCTCCTACCCAGGCTATCCAGCTGATGTGCTGGAGTTAGCCGACTCGCTGTTACTTCTTGCTGACCAGCTGGATAGTTCTGTTGCCCCGGAAACTGCCAAACAGCTGGGCAACCTCATGCGTCTCACCAACAGCTACTACAGCAACCTGATTGAGGGTTACTTCACCGAGCCAGTAGAGCTTTCCAAGCGGGTGAAAAGGCAGGAGGCTAAAGCGCTTGGTTTATTGGGGATTACACATATCCATGCTCAAGCCGCTTTTGATCGAAGAATTTCTCTCTGTGGCGCCTATATGGAATGGTGGGCAATGTTCGACCCAAGCCAGCTGAAGTTGATTCATCGGCGGCTATTTGAGGGGGCTAATAAGGCGGGCCTCCGGGCCGGTAAAAGCCGGCTGATGACTCCTGGCCAGATGCGGGATGAGTCTCAGCGGGATGTCCTCATAGGAACGCATTTCGCGCCATCCTGCGAGTGTGTAACTCCTATGCTGAGAAGATTGCAGCAGGTGTACGGCTCGGCCAAAGAGCCCCGATCACAACTGCTAGCCAGCATGGCGTATCACCACCGCCTCGCGTTTGTTCACCCGTTTGAGGATGGCAACGGCCGTGTTATCCGGATGATCACGCACCTACAGCTGAAGAAAATTGGTCTTGCATCGTCGCTTTGGTCAATCTCTCGGGGGTTGGCAAGCAAGCGAAATGAATATTACGCACGTCTAAACGCAGCCGATCAAATGCGCCGGGGAGATCTGGATGGACGTGGGCAGTTAACGCAGGCAGGCTTGATTGAGTTTGTGCGCTTTATGCTGTTGGTATGCCAGGATCAGCTCCAATACATGAGGGGCGCAATGTCGACATCGACTTTGCGCAATCGGCTGGAAAGCATTGTTCAGTTCGAGCCGAGATTTATGCATGCGGGCATCAGGCCAGAAGCTGCACAGGCTCTGCACCTACTGATTAGTCAGGGGCAGCTTTCCCGCGCAGACTTCCAAGCTCACTTCAATCTACAAGATGAAGCGGCGACTTATCAGTTGGGGGCGCTGATCGAACTGGAGGTTGTTCTGGCGGCGTCGCCAGAGTCCCACGAGGTTTATCCCGCGTTCCCAGTATGGTTCGCGCAGCTGCTATTCTCTGACCTCCACCAGCGATTCCAGTAGCCGTACTTTTCAAACGACCGGTTGGCTCACAGGCATGTCGCACTTAAGAAAAAATTGGCAAAGGGCCGAAGAATTAAGATTTTCTTGAGTCAGATTTAAAAATCTTAGTCCTCGGCCAAATTTTGCCAAGCCGTGCTAAGCAGCTCTGGCCAAGATGGGGAGACGTCGGGGCTGCAGATCCTGTGCCCACTGCGTGAGGGCGAATCTATGACAACTACATCTAAAAGCTGGCGAGTTGTTTGCCAAGACCCTGGGGATGGCAGCGGAGACGTCATCGTTGAGCTTTCCTCCGAACTACTTGAGCAGCTTGGATGGACTCTAGGTGATGAACTGTCAGTTGATTCGCAGGAGGGAAAAATCTGCCTGAAACTCAAGCAACGGCCTGCGGGCACCTCGGCCCGAACTCCAGACGAGACCTAATTTCGGTTTACTGCGTCGGTTTAAGAGCGGCTACTGACGGTTGTGGACTCAACCTGTGAACGCAACACACTGAGCATCTGCGCCGCAGCCGGGCCATGCGCCGCTCGCGCCATCACACCCAGAAAACCGACAACCATGGCCGCATCAGCGATACGATTTCCATCAGCGAACGGCCAGCCTGCGTTGAGGAACGTGCGGTACCAGGGCACTGGGAAGGGGATCTGTTGTGCGGCAGCAAGAACAGCCAGATTGCCACGCTGGTAGAACGCCACAGCCGCTACGTGATGCTGGTAAAGGTGGGTGGAAAGATACCGAGACAGTGGTGAACGCACTGATCGAAAATGCCCGGCGACTGCCTCAGGAGCTTCACCAATCACTGACCTGGGATCGCGGCAAGGAGATGGCCTCTCACAAGCGCTTTACCCTAGCGACGGATATCCAGGTCTATTTCTGCCATCCGCAAAATCCCTAGCAGCGAGGGACGAATGAAAATACTAACGGCCTGCTACGGCAGTACTTCCCGAAGGGAATGGATCTCTCGCTCTACTCGCAGGATGAGCTGGATGTAGTCGCTCGGCAGTTGAACGAACGCCCCAGAAAGACTCTGGGATACTCGACCCCTGCCGAGTGCTTTAACCACGCTGTTGCGTCGACCGCTTGAGTCCACAGTCAAAAGCGGTCTTTCGCTGACTACAAAGTGAGGGGCGATTCAATTCCTGCTGCGTCATTATCCAAGCCGGACTGACATGCTTATGGCCGGCCGGATTGAGGAGCAGGCGGAGTCGCTGCCAATTCGAGCTCTTGGCCCTGTATTCAGCTCGACAACAACTCTCTAATAGGTATCGAATCGGATGTGATCGCTCTCGCTGCCCTCTACAATTGCGGGCCCGCATGAGCGTATGAGGAAGCTTTAAGAGGGGGGGCTCAGTCGCGCGCGGCTCTAAGGATGAACTGGGGGATATGCCTGTACAACTGGGCTGGCGTTTCCCTGCGGTAACGGATAACCCACATCTTGCTGCCTTCAGCCGCATCACCGGGTTCGCAGTGCGAGCCGATGCTGTCCTGGCAGCTTCTGAAGGCGAGTCACCCATGTCTGAAGACATCAAGAATACCGCGATCACCGCCGCAGGTTACATCTATCAGAACCGTCAAGGCCTCAGGGTTCTTTGCGATTGGCTTGACGCACCGGCTCGCTATACCCGGATGAGGTTTGAGTGTGACGACGAGGCTGTCGCGCCGACAGGGCTGGATGACATTGTTGTCGAGCGTGCAGATAGCCTGCTTGATCTCCAGCAGGTCAAGTTCACCCCTGATCCAAACGCGCATCCGCTCTGCTGGGATTGGATGCTGGAAAAAACTGGCAAGACAGCGCGATCGAGGTCGATGTTGCGCAAGTGGTTCGATGCTTTCAAGGCGTTGGAGCCGACGCGTACGGGCTTATTTTCGTTGACGACCAATCGCCGGCCGGATGCCGATATCGAAGCTTGCCTCAGCGGCGGCAAGATCTCCTTTGCCAGGGTCCCCGAGCCCAGGCGCTCTGAGGTCATAGCGGAACTTGGTGGCGAGCAAGACTGCGAGGCGTTTTTTAGTCAGCTGCACATTTTTCACAGTGACAAGGGGTTCGACACGCTGGAGCAAGAGGTCGATGCGCGACTTCGCAAGCACGGCACTCCTGAGGGTATTGCTAACCTCAAGAACGTAGCGTTGAACTGGGCGACGCGGAAAAACTTCCCACCCCCTGACGGTTGGATCACGCTGGAGCAGGTTCGCACCATCCTGCGCTCGACACCTGCGGCGCCTTTGCCAGAGGACTTCGTTGTCCCACTGGGCTACGAGGTGCCTGATGAGACGTTCCATTCGGAGTTTGTCCGTGACACCGTCAATGCTACTGGTGGGGCGATCGTGCTCACCGGGCCGCCGGGTCGTGGAAAAAGTACCTACCTGAGCGCGTTGTGCGACACGCTCGCTGAGCAGGGCATCCCTACCGTCCGACATCATTACTTCCTCTCGACGACGGAGCGGGGGCGTGATCGGGTGAACAGCTATGTGGTCGAGCAGTCCATCGAAGCGCAGGTCAAACGGTTTCATCCCGATGTTCAGGTACCAGCGGGCGACCTGCGCTCGCTCCTTGAAGCGTGTGCCTCTCACTACAAAAAGCTGGCCAAGCCGTTCGTTCTTGTCTTGGATGGGTTGGACCACGTCTGGCGTATTAACGCCGAGGACAAGCGGCCGCTGGACGATGTGTTCTCCCAACTGATCCCATGCCCGGACAACATGGTGCTGCTCGTCGGCACTCAACCTGTGGACGACGCCCAGTTGCCGACAGACCTGCTTGCCTTCGCTCCCAAGGCTGAGTGGCGTACGCTGCCGGCGATGTCTGAGAACGCAGTCCTATCCTATTTGCGCAGGGCGCTTCAGGAGGGCAGGCTTACGACTGGATTCGAGGGCGAGGATGGTTCGGAAGGGCAACTGCAGGAGGCTGCAACCGCGCTTCGCACAAAGACCAATGGCCATCCTCTGCATGTCATCTATGCCGTCGCGGAGCTTGAGCATGCCCGTCGCAGCTTGTCGAGGTGGGATGTCGAGCAGTTGAAGGGCGACTTGAGTCAGGATGCAAAGTTCTACTACGCATCGCTATGGGAAAGCCTCCCCCCAAGCCTCAAGGACACATTGCGGCTCGTATGTGCTTTTTCGTTCTTCTGGCCGAAGCCTGCATTCGCAGAGATTGCGGCGAAAGTCGGCGCGGCGGAACCGGAGGTCTCGAAAGTGGAGCATCTGCTTCACTCTTCAGCGGCTGGCCTGAAGGTTTTTCACGAGAGCCTGGCGGTCTTCGTGCGTACAACCGCCGGCTACACCGACCGCATCAACGAGCTGATGCCGGCGGTGGCAAGTTGGTTGGAGACCAATGCGCCTACCTCGCTACGCGTGAACTGGCTTTGGACGGTCCAGGCGAGGCTAGGTGATCCCCAAAACCTCATCGCCGGCCTCACCCGCGACTGGATCATGCTCCGCCTGGAGGAGGGATATCCAGAGTCGCTCTTTGACACGCTGTTGTCTGATGCCCTGGTCGCAGCGCTGGACATCCACGAGTTCGCTGAAGCCTATCGACTGGAGCACCTCAAGGCACGGATGGTTGGTGGCAGCCAGTATCAGATGCAGAACGACGACGTGGCCAGGCTGATCTCGTTCACGTTGATCCTGACCGCAGAGGAGGGCGTCGTGCGCGAGGCTGTGGCTTCCAGGCATGAGGCGGACATCCTGCGGCTTGCCGCGCTCGGGTTGGCCCTGCGTGCGCGGGGCGACCAAGTTGTCGCCGAAGCGTGCGGTGAAGAAGCGCTTCGTCGATTCAGAGGCGTGAGCCGTTTCTCCAGCAGGTACTCGTCGAGCGCCGGTTCTGATGAGTTCCAGTTCCTGGTCGATGCATTTGCGCGGCTTGGTGCCATCGGATCGACCCCGACAGCGCTGGTCCGGCTGGTGTCCGAGAACGGGCCAGTCGTTTGGCTGCCGCGAGTACAGATGCTGGTTGAGGACGGCAACTTGGATGATTTGATGGTGGCCGCTGCTTCGCTCGCCCCAGGTGAGAGCAAGAGTCTCATCAGTGATGCCTGCGTCCGCGCGGCAGCGACCGCTGGAGTGAGCATCGCAGAGCGCGATGACTTCAGCGAGCTTGGCCGAACCCCCTTGGTCGCTGCCGTGGAGGCAGCCAGCATGCGGGCTTCCAAACCGTTGAACGCACCTATCCCTATCGAGTGGCTCAAAGGCGGCTACTACGAGCGCAAGGAAGATCTCGCGACGCTCGCGCACCACTGGTTTTTCAGCGCCGTTCAGTTGAGCCTGTGCATGGCTGCGGAAGGGCAGACCGCCTTTGAGTTCGTGCGGGCTCCCGTGTACGAAGATCGGAAGAACATCACCGACTTCCTCAACGCGCTCTCTGTGGCTGCGGCGCAGGTTGCGCAGCACTGGTGGCGGGGAGAGTTGGTGGACTTCCATGAACTTTTCAAGTTGCTAAGGGCGGTGGAGTTCAGGCGTTTCAGGCAAGGCCATGACGAGAGCTCTGCAGCCGAAGACTTCCGTAACGCGCTGCATCGCATTGCATGCGATATTCGCCTGGGCAGCGTCCTGCTGGACCACTTCGACAATGTGGCCCTGACCAAAGAAACCATGGAGGCGGCCGGGCAGTGCGTTTGGTTTGACAGCGAGTCCTTCCGAACCCAATACGCGGCCGGATTGCTGACGAGGATGAGCGACGATGCGGCGGCGGCTTTCGTCGAGTCCCAGCGTGTGCTGCTTGATGCAGAGATCCGCCATGAAACCAGCGTACATCTTCAGACGCCGCTCCAGCTTTGTTCCATTGCGCTAGCCCATGGATTGAGCGCCAGTGCTCGCGAGTTGTGTAAGCAGACTTGGGAGCTGAGCACTGGCTATGCGCATCGTAAAGACCCTACGCTGAACAACACGGTCGACGCCATCGGCTACCTAGTTGATGTCGCACCGAACGACGCCCGTCGATTGCTCGGCCGTATTGCGCCGCAGGTGCACCACGTCCTGGACTACACCGATGGGAAGGGCACCAGACATGTTCTGGCGGCCGCTGATCGGCTGCTTGCGAAGTTGAAGCCGTCCGCTCTGGTAATCAAGTACGAGGAGCACACACACACAGGCGACTGGTCACAAGCAGATGACAGTCTGCGGGAATACGTTGTGCAAGGCATCAAGGATGGTTGGCCTCTGGACGCGTTGATGCGAACCGCACTGCATCCTGAGATCCATGACGTGCTGAGTAGACTTGCACTCGAAGGCAACTTAAGGGCCGCAGAGCGGCTTGGCGTCCTTCGGGAGCACGTCGGTTGGGACATCGGTTTGCTGCAGAGACCGGAGTATCCCGGCAGTAGTAGCGAGAGCAAAACTTACACGGGAGATGTAACGGACTTTGCACCGGAACAACTCAGCGACCTGCTCGACAGTTTATCGGCCAGCTACAGCGAGCAAGAGAAACTCCTTCGCGACTGGTATCAGCACTGGGACAAAGCGGGGCAAGGAACGCGACTGCTCTCGGCGCTCGACGGCTTGCTTCTGTCAGAAAAGGGCTGGCCCAGCGGAGTCTTGGTGCTTTCTGACCTGGCCTTTCAAACGAGGCGCAAACTAAGTGGCGTGAAGGCAGCATGGAAGTACCTTGTCCAGGCGCACATCCGAAACGGTGCCTGGGTCGGGTTTGCGGAGAAAGAAGAGAAGACTCTCAGCAGACTCGATTTGGTCGTCAAGCATTATCCGCAGCGCTGTGACGAGTTTGTGGTCGCAACAACCTACGCCATGTTCGGCGATCCTGAACCGCCACGTGTGGCGCCCACGGAAGTGATGGTCTACTTCTATGCGCGACAAAATAGGATCGCTGAGGCAGTGAAGTTCGCGGAGACGATGGTCAACTGCGTTATTGACGACACCCGTACCCTGCCGTTGGAGCGGCCTCGCTGGGCGGCTGAGTTGGTATCTTCTGAGATGGCGGAGGCTTGATGGATGAGCTTCGCATCCTCGTTGCTCGGCTTGGTTGGCCGTCAACGTCTACAAGGTGGTGGGCCATGCAGGAGCTGGCAGCTAGGCTGGGGGAGCCAGGTTCGAAGGCTGAGACCGAGTCCTTGCTTCTCCAAATGCTGTGCTCGCGCCAGCTTGAGGCCGAAGTTGTCGAGATCTTATGTATCTTCTGGATGGCGGTAAGAGCATGCGGCTACTCACCCACTTCCAAGCTGGCTGAGAGCATTCCAAGGTCATCCATCCTTTCGGACCTCCTGCTGGAAAGCTGTGGCCTGTTGCCTGAGCGCGACGACGAAACGCTGGAGGAGGTCCCCGAGGAGTTCGAGATACCCCAGGACTTTGATGGTGTGCAGGGCTCAGATTTGCCCCGGATCTTCCGTACTTCCTTGGGAAAGCTTGAGAGTCATACTAGGCTGCCGTTCGTCCGGCAGATGGCCTTTGAGTGGACGGCGAACCGCGCCGCCTACCCAGACGCTCCTTTCCAAGGAGACCCCTGGCACTTCCTGCGGCCTATGGGCGAAGGTTTTGTCGGACAGCTATCCTCGCGGACCGCTCTTCGCGCCATTTCCGCCTACCTTCGCACGCTGGCGGTTGCCGAAGATTTGTGGGGTATGCCAACGGATCTGGCGGAAGAAAGGGCTCTCTTGGCTTTACCTGTTCATCCGACCTTAGCCTTCCTCCGACCACTTCGCCCTGTTTGGTTCCCTGCAACAACCGACTTCGACGGTGACACCAAGGCAATCGAAGCCTCCCTGCGAGCTCTGATTGGTCGCGTAGAAGCAGCGCGACCAAGTGACGAACTGATCGCGTTCAGTTCGCCAATCGTGATGTCGATCGAGAGGTGTGTGGAGGTCTCGATCGTTCGCTGGTCACAAGCGGCGGGCAGCGAGATCGCTGATGTGGATTTGGCTGTACATTTGGAGAACATCTGGTCAAGTGGGCGGATGCTTCGCAGTGCGGCGCCTGAGCCTCTGAGCACGACGACTCTTTTGATACCCCCTCATCTTGGCAGCCTAATAGATGGAAAGTGCAAGGCCTGGCCGCTTGCCGCGCCGCTCGATCTCGACCGCATAGGCTATCTTCAACACGATTTGTATCCGGGGCGGCTATTCCTTCCAACGCTCCCTGGCTGCGACCAGGCCGAGTTCACCCCTTGTGGTGGGCAGTTGGAGGTCAAGGTGGGCGAGCAGGTCATCGCTGATCTCTGTTGCTGGAATGCTGGCTGGGGACCCGCACGCCCCATGCAGTTCGAAGGCAACTGTGGTGCCGCACTCATTTCAAGAGGTACGAGCTATCGGGAAGCGGGGGGCTCAACGGAAGGGGCGGTTCGCTCGTTCTATCTTTGGCAGGTGCGAACACTGCACCGAGACAACACCTTTGACAGGTTTAACCAAGCGCTGGCTATGGGCGCTATGTTCGTCTAGTTAGTCCCAAATCACTGTTGATGGCCGTTTATGGCTCGGGCTGTGTAAAAACCTCTGAGTTTTGCCGCTGGTTCGGAATCCCGAAGGGCCGTATTTGAGGCGCACGTAATCCCATCGAGCAAAGCTCCTGAAGGCATATCGTGTACCAGATGAACGAAGGCGTGCATGTACCCTGATTGGAGGCTTCGATGAAGATCACAGCTATGGAACAGAGCAAATCGGTCAGTGATGTCCTGTGCGACATCTGCGGCGATAGCACGCGCGTTGAAGGGCAAGGATTGCAATTTGGCACTCTTCGCGCCAGTTGGGGCTATGGCTCGGCTCATGATGGCGAGCGCTATGAGGTCCATCTGTGCGAGTCCTGTTTTTTCAGAACGCTTTTAGGTCTCAGACGTGAGCGGATGGTGAACTTCATGTTCAGTGATGAAGACCAAGATCTCAGCGACTTTGGGCGCGTTGCTCACGATGATTTTTTCAATGAGGGTGGTAGCTCGGCCACCTAATTCCCGGCTGTGGCAGCACCCAAGTCTAGCCTGCATCTCATCTTTAATTGTGAGATCAACGTCAGCTGAGGCGACGTGATCCCCTGCGCGGAGAGCACTAAACCAAACACGTCGAGGATGCATTGCCTGCTTAAATGGCTGAGTCCGTAGGGTACTTGCAATAGCAGGCGAATATTGACTACCCGCGACTCTGTAGCCGAGCAGCCTGTTGAGCCTTTTGCTGTTCCCTTGCCACAGCCTGCTGCGCTATCCGCTCCTGAATCTGGGTGTAGAGCTGAGCATGCTCATTGTCCCGATCAGCTACAGTGACCACCAGAGAATAGGGCTCCTTCTCTGCTGCAGAGGGGTTCCAGTCACGGTCTTGCCTGACCACGACCAAAAACCACTTTTCACCCGGTTTACACTGCCGAAGCGTCCAGCGTGAAGACTGGACCGTGCCGCGGTTTCTCAGCTGGGCCGAGATGTCGCGATTGCTGGACTTGGCCTCCTTGAGCACCTCCGTCTCAGCCTTGAGTTCCTTGCTAAAGTGCTTCTGAACTTCGTCTAGCGAAGTGCCTACAGCCAAGCGATAGTTGATCTGAGTGGCCAAGTAATCAATTCTGGTAGTTCGGACTACTGGCGAGTAAGCCAATGTTATCGAGAGCTCACGTGTCCCACGAGCGGAACGCAGGTAGTCGTCCGGCAAAGGCAGCTCAAAGAACTGGCATCCGTCGTTTTCAATAGTCTCCTCCGACATCAGAACTACGACGTTATCGGAAGATCTGAAGAGGTCGGCCTCACTCACTACGCCATAGCCAGCGACATCTCTCGCCACATCACGCTTCCGAGTGGCTTTAGCCTCCTTGTAGCCCTTTCTGAACTCATTAGAAAACGTGGAAATAACCTCACCTGGAAGGTAGGCCTGATTGACCAGCATCGCGCGAAGCATATTCGCTGACGCAGTTGGATATTCATTCAGCAAGCGCCCGGCCAAATGAGTGATGTATGGTGCCGCGAAGCTCGTTCCGCTAACTTCTTTGAAGATGGTGTTGCCTGCCCACTGATGGTTAAGCGTAAGTACACCCAGCCCCCGCATGTGCGGCGACCACTGAGCATTGGCCTGCCTCATGGGGCTGGCAAGGTTACCACCCGCCGCAACAAGCTCGGGCTTGAGCGCACCCTTAACCGAGGGGCCATGCCGAGTGAAAGGTGATGGTTGGTTTTCCGAAGCAGGCGAGAGCTGACTGATATCTGGATATTTCTGGCTGTCAAAAGTGGCGTTGTGCCGGGAGATGCTTCCCACCGTCAGCACCATCATTGCGGGTGCCGGATCGATGATTGCGCTTTGTTCTGCGACAAGATATTCGGGGTACTCGTCACGCCAGCTGTTTACCGGAACTGGAGGTTCTTCAGAGCCGCGGAAGTTACCCGTAGAGACCACAAACAAAATGTTATGCCGTCTTGAGAGGACGTCCAGGATGTAGGCGAGACCCCTGACATGAGCTCCATCGTACGGAGCATTATTGTTACCCAGGGAGAGATTGAAGATCCGACATCCAAGCTCGACGAAGTACTCAACCGCTTTCGTCAGTGATGCCTCAAGCGAGAGCTCGTCATAGATCGCATCGCCAGTATGCGGACACTTCTTCATCACCTTCCCATTGAAAATCCAGAGCTCCGGGCGCCAGAAATTTGAGTTGTTGCAGGCCTCTACGTCGCCATACAGGGCCACACCGGCTACAGCAGTACCATGTCCCGCCTGGTCATCGTCTCCTTCCTCATCCACAAAGGAGGCGCTTTCAGCCATCGCAGGTTTCAAGAGGGGGTGGTTCCCGTTGATACCACTGTCCAGAATGCAGACCCGTGCCGCATCTGCGGCCGGTGCAGGTATGTTTCGAGGTAGCTCGTTGATATCCCGATTCAGCTGCTGAATGCTGATTCCGGTGGCGGGAATGAGATCAACAAGCCGGACATCGCGGTGGTTCAGCAGTAGCTGTGCTTGTTCGGGCGTCACCTCAACCCGGTACATGAGCAAGCTGTCCAGATTCAGCTTGTCGAGCCTTTTAATGCGCTCCCCTGAGAGCCAGGCCTCGAAAGCATTTGTGAGTAGGATTCGCTTCGGGTGGCTCGCTACATAGACAGGCCATAGTTCGACATCAAGCTTGAAGGTGGGGGTGTCCGGAATCCCGATATGGGTGATCGCCCAGCTCTTCCGATCCTCCGCAGACCATGTCTCCACCCCTGCGATAGCCTCCAGAATCTGGCCATAGGTCAAGGCGTCGTCCATAACACCCAGCTTCGTCAGATGGTCAGCGAACTTGGCCAAACCTTCTTCTGTCGCGAAAACAACGCAAAGCTGTTTATCCTCCTGGCTGACGAACTCCAAGCCATGGACATCAAGGTTTGAGAAGTTGAGAGTGCCGTCGTATTTCAGTTTGAGGACGTAGGGAGAGTTAGCTGTCGAGCCGATCTGCTTTTTGGCTTGCCCTTCAGCCGTAAGAAAGTAAGCATTGAGTTTCTGGCCATGCCCTCGACGATCTTCACGTTTGGTGAAGGGAGGGGGATTCTTGGTCCGGCGTGAGTTATCCAGAACTTCCCGTGCAATGTTCAGATGCTTGTAGGTAGCCACCGCTTCTTCCTTGAATTGTTATGATTCAGGACTTCCTGAGATCTTCTCTTGCAAGTGCGCTTTTCAGCTCTTTGAGGGTCAGAAACTCTTGCTCCCGCAGGATCATCCGCTTCGCGGCGCGACGTATAACTCGCTCAACATCAGCTCCGCTCTTGCCCTTAAACTCCGTCAATACTTCCTTGTCGTCAATCTCAAATTGACGCCGGATTCCTCTCAGCTTCAGTGACAAAATATCTTTCAGTTGCTTCTCATCCGGGAGCGGAAATTCGATGGATTCATCAAATCGTCGCCAAATGGCAGTGTCCAGAATCTTCTCATGGTTAGTAGCAGCCAAGATCAAACTGCGACCTTCGTATGAGTCCATCATCTGAAGCACTGCGTTTACTACACGTCGCAGCTCACCATGGTCGCCACTATCGCCGCGCTCTTTACCGATTGCATCGAACTCATCGAATAGAACAACAAACGGATGCTGGGCAATAAAATCGAAGACCTTGCGAAGGTTGGCAGCCGTTTCACCAAGGAAAGACGAAACCAGCGCATCCAATCGGACAATTGCCAAAGGTCGATCAAGTTCGAACGCTACTACCTCGGCTGCCAGTGTCTTTCCGCAGCCCGGTGGGCCGAAGAAAATCACCTTGCCCGCGGGCTTCATACCGTAGCTGCGGAGCACATCAGCACGACGGTTCTCTTCGAGTATCTCCTCTAGTGCAGCAGAGCTGCTGGGAGGGAGAATCACTTCATCAAGGGAGCGCTTAGGTGACCTTATGTCAAGCAGCGGTAAACCGCGCTCTTTATCTACGGGAACATCATAGTGAGTGCGTGATGTGCTACTAGATGCTTTGAAGTTCAAGTCGCTGCCGTAGAGGATTTGCTCTAGATCATTAGCGAGAAGATGGTGTTGTTTCTGCCGCTCTTCCTCGATAACAGCTTTAGAGGCAAGGCGAAACGCATCGGTATCACCTGCAGTGCCCGCCTTGAACAACTGGCGAAGAATTTTCCCATTGGCCATAGTCGCCACCCTCTGAGTTGCCGCTATTTTATATTATATATAGGTATTGATAAACCCAGTTGCGGCTACATAACTTGCAATAAATTGTTTCGCATTTTGATCTTCATGGTCAAGGACTCCATTCCTCATTAAATAGCTAAACACACTTGAGATTGAAAGTTTGGAGCAGTGCGGCTGATATGGCAGTGTAGCCTAACTCACGTTCTAAAAACTTTAAATAACTAGCCTTCGAAATTCCGCCGAGCGGCAGAGCATAATGCCGCCTAGCGCCCAATCGCCAATGCTACCCAAGAGTGAGGCAATGGGCCTGCAGGCCTCAAAGCCTGCTAGGCAGCTGGAGTCTGATGCTT
>SXGS01235773.1_pt1 | contig 24841 bp, 17 predicted proteins | sample 3174681 | NCBI WGS metagenome assembly SXGS01 (sample SAMN11356861, study PRJNA531348) | freshwater metagenome | isolation source: freshwater sample F1-80 | place: China: Fuxian Lake, Yuxi | collected 2017-12-25 | reverse complement strand
CAACCCCTCTCGCGCCGGACGTTCCTTCGCGGCGTCGGCGTGACGATGGCGCTCCCGTGGCTGGAATCGGTCCCGGTGTGGGGCGACGACAAGCCCAAGAACACCTCGTCCGAGCCACCGGTGCGGTTCGCGGTGCTGTTCAGCGGAAACGGCTACCACAGCAAAGAGTGGTGGGCCAAAGGCGAAGGCAAGGCAATGGAGTTGGGTAAGGTGCTCGACCCATTGAAGCCGTTCCGCGAGAAGATGCTGTTCCTTCGTGGCCTCTATAACCAAGAGGCGCTGATCGGCGGCATCCACAGTTGCCAGACCGGGAACCTGCTCACGGGGGCGCACCTCGCGCCCGATGGCGGCATCAAGTCCGGCATCAGTTGCGATCAGATGATCGCGGAGAAGACGAAGGGCCAGACCAAAGTGCCGAGCCTCGTGCTGGGCACGGAGCCGTCGATTGCGGCGATTCACAAAAACTACTCGATGATCTACAGTTCGCACATCTCGTGGAGTTCCGCGACCACACCGACACCGCTCGAACTGTATCCGGCGCTCGCGTTCGATCGGCTCTTCCGCGACGAAGTGGGTAAGTCTGATAAGAGCGTGCTCGATGCTATTCGCGAAGATGCGACCAGCTACAAGAGCAAGGTCAGCACCGCGGACCAGCGCCGGTTAGACGAATACCTATCCAGCGTGCGTGAGGTGGAAACACGCATCGATCAAGCCGGTAAGAACGGGCGACTCCAGGGCTGGCGTCCCACGCTCGAAAAGCCCGACATGAAGCGCCCGGCCGACGGCATTCCGCAAGACGTGGATCAGCACATGCGGCTCATGTGCGACATTCTCGTGCTCGCGTTCCGCACGGACACCACGCGCGTTTGCACGCTGAAGCTCAACAACGACCACTCGTCGCTGCGGTTCCCGAACCTACAGGCCGCGGGGGGCAAGGGCGGAATCGATTACATGATCCACCACCTGCTCTCGCACACCGACGGCGCGGACTGGCTCAAGGTGAATCAGTTCTTCACGCAGCAACTCGGATACATCGCGGAGAAGCTCGACGCGGTGAAAGAAGGCGACCGGACGTTGCTCGACAACAGCATGATTATGATGTGTTCGAGCATGATGACCGGGAACCACAACAACGACCAGCTTCCTGTGGTGATGCTCGGCAAGGGCGGCGGGCAGATCAAGACCGGCCGCATTCTCGACTACGCGGGAAAGCCGAACCGCAAGATGTGTAGCCTCTACCTCTCCCTCATGGAGAAGGCCGGCGTGCGGTTGAAGGAGTTCGGCGACTCGAAGCAACAGCTCGCGGAGATTTGAAAGCTGAGCAGCTCGTGCAGTCTGTTTCTTGTAGTGCAGGCGGCTTGCCCGTACCACAAGAAACAGACTGCCTCGATCTCATGCATCAGGCGAAGATGTCCTTCGCTACTTCACCTTTCACGTCGGTTAGCCGGAAGTCGCGGCCGGCGTACTTGTACGTCAGCTTCTCGTGGTCCAATCCCATCAGTGCGAGCAGCGTCGCGTGCAAGTCGGTGGTGTGCATCCGGCCTTCGACGGCCTTGATGCCGTACTCGTCGGTCGCGCCGTAGGTGAACCCCTTCTTCACGCCCGCACCGGTCAGGAACATCGGGTAACCGGTGATGTTGTGGTCACGCCCGTCCGCACCCTGCGCCGTTGGCAACCGGCCGAACTCGCTCCCGAACAGCACCAGCGTGTCGTCCAACATTCCGCGTTTCTCCAGATCGGCGAGCAGTGCCGCGACCGGTTGGTCGACCGAGCCGCAGCGGTCGATCAAGCCCTTGTGCAGGTTGTTGTGGTGGTCCCATCCTGGCTGGCAGATCTCCACGAACCTGACACCGGCTTCGCTCAGGCGCCGGGCCATCACACACTGCCGCGCGAACGCCCCGGTGGGTCCGTTGTTCACGCCGTACGCGTCCAGCACCTTCTTCGGCTCTTTGGAAACGTCGAGCAACTCAGGCACCTTCCCCTGCATCTTGAACGCCAACTCGAACGATTCGATCACGCCATCAACCGCGTCCGGTGCGCCGGGCGTTAGCCCGAGGTCGCGGTTCATGCCTTGGATCAGGTCGAGTTGTTTGCGCTGAAGGTCGGTCGCGCTGGTGGCCTTCAAGTTCGGCAGGTAGCCCTGGTCGTTGATGCGCGTGCCCTGGTAGTGAGCCGGGAGGAACGCGTTGCCGTAGTTCACCGCGCCGCCGAAGTTCGGCGGCGGGTTGATTGTGATGTAGCCGGGCAAGTCCTGGTTCTCGGTGCCCAGACCGTAAAGCAGCCACGCGCCGATGCTCGGTCGCGTGAGGGCCGCGTTCGCGCTGCCGGTGTGGAGTTGCACCACCGCTTGCGGGTGCGCCGGTGTGTCGGTGTGCAGCCCGCGGAGCCAACACAGCTTGTCCGCGTGCTTCGCGAGGTTCGGCAGCAGTTCCGAGAACCACGAACCGGTGTCGCCGTGCTGCGCGAACTTGAACTTCGGCGCGGTGAGCGTGCCGCCACCGGGACCGCCCTTGCCGCCGTCCTTGAACAGTTGCGGCTTGTACTCGAATGTGTCGTGTTGCGACATCGACCCGTTCATGTGAACGAAGATGAGCCGCTTGGCCTTCACCTTGAAGTGCGGTTCCTTCGGCGCGAGCGGCTTGGGCGCGGCCTTGTCCGCGGCGCGGGTCTGCTCGCCGAGCAACCCGGCGAGCGCGAGATAGCCAAACCCCGCGCTGGCGCTCTTTAATGCCTGGCGTCGAGAGAAGGGTTGGAACTGGTTCATGGGTAGTTGGTGTTTGGTTTGGCGAGACCGCACCATTGCGATGGCGCGGCTTGTGGATGTTATTGGGTAGGTTCGAGACTCAGTTCACTTCACGTACCTGAACTCGGCGCTGCCGATCAGAGCCTGTGTGAATGCGAGCCACGCGGCCGTCTTCGCATCCTTTGGCTGAACGCTCGCCTCGGTGATCGGCTCGCCGGTCTGGTCGATCTGGTCCGGGTCGAACGGCGGCTCGTTGCCCTTCTTCGGCTCCGGCCCCTTCTTGGGCGGCGGCACCGCCTTTGGTGGGTTCGTGATGAGGTACTCGCGATACGCGGACTCGTAGTCGCCAAGGAACGCCTTCGCGCGATCGAGTTCCTTGTCGGTCGGAAGGCGCCCGAGGCTGAGCCGGTAAGCGGTGCGAACGCGGTCGGCGTCGGTCGCGTCCTTGTCCTTCAGCACGCGCTCCGCGAAGCTCAGCGCCTGCTTCCGCACGAAGACGGAGTTCAGCAGGAACAGTGCTTGCCCCGGAACCGTGGTCGTGTCACGTATGCCGCTGACGAGCGTTTGGTCAACGGGGTCGAAGGCTTCCAACGCGTGCGGCGTGACCCCACGAAGCAGTGGCAGGTACACGCTGCGGTAGGTCGCGCTGTCGGCCTTGTCGTTGATCGTTTTCGCTTCTGGACCGTTGTCGCGCATCTCGATCATCTTGAGTGCGGTCGCGGGCGACGGACCGGGACGCTTGGTGTTCAGCACGCCTGCAGCGGCGAGCGTTGCGTCTCGCATCTCCTCGGCGCTGAGCCGGCGCGGGCTGTGGCGCCACACCAGTCGGTTCGCCGGGTCCGCTGTGCGGTGCGCGTCGGTCGTTTCGGAACCGAGTTGGTATGCACGCGTGAGGACGAGTTGCCGCACCAGTTTCTTCACGCTCCAGCCGTCGGCAACGAAGCGAGCCGCGAGGTAATCGAGCAACTCCGGGTGCGACGGAGTCCCGCCGGTCACGCCGAAGTTATCCACTGTGTTCACGATGCCGGTGCCGAACAGGTGTTGCCACACGCGGTTCACGGCCACACGCGGCGCCAGTGGATTCTTCGCGCTCGTGAGCCACTCCGCGAGTTCGAGCCGACCACTTTGCTTCGGGTTCACCTTCGCGCTGCCGGGCACATCGAACGTGGTGAGGAACCCACGCGGCACAACAGGTCCGAGCTTCTCGGCTTCACCGCGAACGCGAACTTCGGTATCGGTGATCGTCTTGGAATCGCGAGCCCCGTGAACCGACTGTCCGCTCGCGGAAGGATCAATGAGCGCGTTCAACTCCGCTTCCAGCGCCTCAAACTTGAGCCGGATCGGGCGCTGCGTCGGGAACCCGTCGGCCGCCTTCTTCAGTCCTTCGGGCGTGCCGCGGATCGCGTCCCATGCCTTCTTCGCCTCCGCGACTCCGGCCGTGAGTTTCGCGACCTTCGCGGGGTCGGCCGCGGACGGCGCGCCGGTCAGTTTCACGAGCATCGACGGATCGTAGTAGTCCAGCCCACCGCCGCCCATCTTGTTCCGCACCCCGGCCGCGTTGTCGGTACTGGTGAAGATTCCCGCGAGCGCGTAGTAATCCGTGGTCGGGATCGGGTCGAACTTGTGGTCGTGGCACCGCGCGCAACTCACGGTCAGGCCGAGCACCGAGCGCGTGACCGCGTCGATTTGCTCGTCGGCGTTGTCCATGATGAAGCGGACCTTGAACCGCTGGTTCACGTCCTTCACGCCGAGCGCGAGGAACCCGGTCGCGGTGAGCTGGCGGTCGCGTTCCTTCGCGTCGGTCGCGGGAAGCAAGTCGCCCGCGATCTGTTCGCGGATGAAGCGATCAAAGGGAATGTCCGCGTTCACCGCGTCGATGACGTAATCGCGGTACTTCCAGGCGTGTGGGTACGGGATGTTGCGGCTCGGTCCGGTGCTTTCGCCGTATCGCGCCACGTCGAGCCAGTGCCGGCCCCAGCGCTCCCCGAACGCCGAGGACGCGAGCAACCGATCCACGACCTTCTCGAAGGCTTGCGGGGTTGTGTCCATCACGAATGCTTCGATGTCAGTCGGCGTGGGCGGCAGGCCCGTGAGGTCGAACGTGACGCGGCGAATGAGTACCACCTTGTCCGCGTCGCCGACCGGCTTCAGCGACTTCGTTTCGATCGCTGCGAGCAGGAAGCGATCGACATCGTCTTTCGCCCACGCCGCGTCTTTGACGGAGGGCACCTTTGGGTTCGTGAGCGGTTGCCACGCCCAGTGTTCCTTCTTGAGCTTCTCGTATTCGGGCCTGGTTTTGCCGAACGACGCGGGGACGCGCACCGCGGGCCACGTGGCCCCGTCCTTGATCCACTGTCGGAGAATGTCTACCTGCTCGGCGGTGAGGTGCTTGCCTTCGATCGGCATGCGCCCCTTCTCGTTCTTCTGTGTGACGCGCGTGATAAGCAGGCTCTTCTCCGGCGCACCGGGGACGATGGCCGGGCCTTTGTTCCCACCCGTGAGCAGACCCTTGTGGTCGTCCAGGCGCAGGTTCCCGGCGGGCTTCGTGTCGGCCGAGTGGCAGTGGTAACAGTGGTCCGCGAAGATTGGTCGAACCTTCTTCTCGAAGAACTCGACCTTCGCCGCGTCGGGTGCCGCTGTAGGTTGCTTGCTCGTTGCCGCACCTGCGAACAGCAGGATTGCGAGCGACGCGAGGAGTCGGGGACGGAAACTCATTGCACTTGTTCCTGGCTTGGATGACACGCGTTAGAGCGATGATAACTCAAGGAACACGTCCCCGCTTGCGTAAACTTGAAACGATAGCCCCGGAGCCTGGAACCCTCACGTTGCACCTTCCGTGGCGATACCTGCTACCAGATTCCGCGCCCGTTTGCCACTGCCTTCACACATTGGGTTCTCGACGCAACGGCGCCGTGTTGGTAAACTGGGCAACTTCATCCTGAGCCGCTGGTGCCGCGCTGGCTGCCTTGATGGTGGAACGGAACATCCCAGTTCGCGCCAGGAACCCGGCGCGTCGTTGTACACGTTTGCGGGTCGGGTCGCGCCCGTCCCGCTCGGAGGTCGATCTTGTTCCGCTCCACATTCCTGCTCCGCCGTGGCCTCACGGCTCTGATCCTCGTCGCCGGCTTCGTTGCCGTACTTCGCGCCGAAGACCCACCGAAGACCCGCGACCAAGAAGTCGCGGAGATCGAAAAGCAACTAGCTGAACTCAAGAAGAAACTCGACGAACTCAAGAGCAAAAACCCGAACGCGGGGAAGAAGTCGCTCACCCTGGCCGATGTGGACGCGTGGCGCGCGATCCGCGGGGTCGCGCTATCGCCAGACGGCAAGTGGTTCGCGCACCGCGTCGGCACGAACGATGGTGAAACCGATCTGATCTTGCGCAGTAACGCGGACGGCAAAGAAACGAAGTTCCCCGGTGGCGGCGGCTTCGGGGCGCTGAACTTCTCACTCGATAGCAAGTGGTTCGCGTTTACCTACACGCCGCCCACGAAGGGTACGCCTGGTGCCGCACGGCCGAAAGCGAAGGTGATGCTCGTGAACCTCGCTACTGGCGCGAAGACCGAGATCGAGGGCGCCGCGTCGTTCCGCTTCAACGGCGAAGCGGCGAGCCACATCGCGTATCGCAAGATCGCGGACCCTGCCGCCGCGCCGACTGGGCCGTCTACCGGTTCCGATCTCGTGCTGTACGAACTCGCGACTGGCACCGACTTCGTGCTGGGGAACGTCGCGGACTTCGAGTTCGACAAGCAGGGCGCGTGGATGGTCACCGTGATCGACGCCACCGGGCAGATCGGGAACGGGATTCACCTCCGTAACATGAAGACCGGTGCGGTTCACCAGATCGAGTCGGGGCGCGCCGGCTATCGCGGGCTGGTGTGGAACGAGGACACGACCGCGTTCACCGTGACGAAGGCCACCGACGACGCGGCCTACGAGGGGAAGTGGATCAGCGTGATCGGCTTCACCGACCTCGGCGCGAAACCGACGAAGACGGTCTACGACCCGAAGGATGACAAGGACTTCCCGAAGGACATGGCGATTACTGGCGGGGCGGTCTGGACCGACGCCCTGGATGGCTTCAGTTTCAGTATCACCGAGCGCAAGAAGAAGGGCGAAATCGCTCCGGCGCCGAAGGAAGTGAAGCCTGAGACGAAGACCGACCCGAAAGACGAAAGCAAGAAGGGCAAGAAGGGGCCACCCGCGAGCAGCCCGAGCGACGGCGGCAAGCCCGACCTCGTGGTGTGGCACTGGAAGGACGAACGCCTTCAGCCGATGCAGGAGAAACAAGCCGCGAGCGACCGCGTTGTAGCTTACACCGCGGTCTACTGGACGAAGGAAAAGAAGTTCGTTCGCCTCTCCGACGACAAACTGAAGTCGGTGACGCTGGGCGCGAAGCAGAAGTACGCGATTGGGCGCGACACCAAGCCCTACGAGTATATGAGCTACCTCAACGGCAAGCTCTTCACAGACGTGTACGTGGTCGATCCGAAGACCGGCGCGCGGAAGAAGGCGGTCGAGAAACTGGCGAGCATATTCTTCGGCGGCGCGAGTGTGAGCGTGTCGCCGACCGGCACGCACTTCCTCTACTACAAGGATGGCCACTACCACGTCTTCGATATGGTCGCCGGGAAGAGCACGAACGTCACGGACAAAGTGAGCACGTCGTTCATCGATACCGAGGACGACCACAACTTCGACAAGCCGGCGACGCCGGCTTACGGCTGGAGCCGCGATGGGAAGTATGTCCTCCTGTCCGACGCCTGGGACATCTGGAAGGTGGCGGCCGATGGCACCGGCGGCACCAGCCTGACGACGGTCGGCAAGGCGTACAGCCTTCGCTACCGCCTCGTCGGCAACCTCGAACCGGAGTTCAAGCCGGGCACCGATCTGACCAAGCCGGTGTACGTAAGCGTGTACGGAGAGTGGACGAAGAAGGAAGGCTTCGCCCGCCTGGGCGAGCGGTCCACACCCAGTGCAACCAAATCTGGCGAGTCTCACTCGTACGGCGCGGCGATCGAGTTTCTGTGGGACGAATGCGCCTTCGGTGTTCCGCTGAAGGCGCGCAAGGCGGACACGTTCGCCTTCACCCGGCAGACGGCGGTGGACTACCCCGACTACTACATCACCGATGGCACCTTCAAGAATGCGAAGAAGGTGACCGACGCGAACCCACAGCAGAAAGATTTCAAGTGGACCGCCGGGACGAAGTTGGTCGAGTACAAGGGCCTGGGAGGCAAAAAGCTCCAGGGTGCGCTGTATTTGCCAGCCGGTTATGAGCCGGGCAAGAAGTACCCGACCATCGTGTACATCTACGAGAAACTCTCTCAGAACATGCACCGCTATCAGCCGCCGAGCGTGAGTGCGGTTGGCTCCATCTACACGTCGGCCGGGTACGCGGTGTTCATGCCGGACATCGCATACCGCTTGAACGATCCGGGCGTCTCCGCGGTCGAGTGCATCCTGCCGGCACTCGACGCGGCCGTCGCGACCGGCATTGTGGACAACGACAAGGTGGCGCTGCACGGTCACTCGTGGGGTGGGTACCAGACCGCGTTCCTGGTCACGCAGACGAACCGCTTCAAGTGCGCGATCGCGGGCGCCGCGCTCACCGATCTCGTGAGCATGTACAGCAGCGTTTACTGGAACGTCGGAATGGCGAACCAGCCGATCTTCGAGAGCAGTCAGGGGCGGTTCACCAGCGGGTACTGGGATCTGCAGGAGGCGTACATCCGCAACTCACCGGTGTACCACGCGCAGAAGGTGAAAACACCGCTGTTGTTGCTGCACAACGACAAGGACGGGGCCGTCGATTTCACGCAGGGAGTGGAGTACTACAACACGCTCCGCCGACTGCAGAAGCCGGTCGTGATGTTGCAGTACAAGGGCGAGAACCACGGGTTGGTGAAGCCCGAAAACCGAAAGGACTACGCGGTGCGGATGCGGGAGTTCTTCGATCACCATCTGATGGGCAAGCCGGCTCCCGACTGGTGGACCAACGGCGTTCCACACTTGAAGATGGACGATCACCTGAAGACCCGTCCCAAGCCGTGACCAGCGCTACTGGCGTTTGGTTTCGGCCGAACGTCATGTGAGTGGCGGAACGCTGCTTCTTCCCGGTGGATCAGGGTGTTCGAGCCTGGACAACACCGGGATCAGCGGGTTCCAATCCGCGGCGGACGAATGGCGATTGCCAGACGTGTCCACTGCCACAACAACCCGTAGCCACTACCAGCACACTTGGACGACGGCAGCGGCCCGCGACGGGTGACGTGCCGACGCCCCGCAGACCGTTGAACACGCCGTCGAGGGTGGTCGGTTCCAAGCGAGCCACTCGCCGGCAGCCACGATACGCCGCACAACATCTGCGATCTTGGCCCAGATCCGTCGCACGTCAGTCAACACCCAGCATCAGACCTCACCATCCAGCCACTCACACGGCTCATTGACAGCACCACTCAATTCGTTTAATAGTTAACCATTTGCCGAGCTGTATCGGTCAGATCGACGGAGACCGACGTGAGCAACCCCGCCAACACGCCTCAACCCGACCTCCGGGATGAGTATCCCCAAACCCCGGCCCGCGACACGGTCGTCGCCGTCGTTCGGGGGTACGGGGCCGTTCAGCGGCTCATGGAACCCTACTTTGCCACCTTCGGGATCACCCCACCACAGTTCCAGTTGCTGACAGTCGCCAACCGCCTCAAAAACGACTCACCCACCCAGCGGCGACTGGCACGGGAACTGTACGTTTCCTTCCCAAACGTCACCGTCATGCTCGGACGGCTGGAAGAGGCGGGTCTCATCTGCCGACGCACCAACCCCGACGACCGCCGCGAGAAGTTCGTCGAGTTGACCCGCAGTGGCCTCTTGCTGCTGCGGCGTATCTGGAAAAAGCACCAACGACAACTCGACCGGATCGTGATCGGGTTGACCGCCGCCGAACAGGTTCAGTTGACCGGCTTGCTCAACAAGTTGACGACCTCGCACACCGACGAACCGGGTTGAGACCTACCTGCCCACGGAGTTTCCCATGCGAATCTATCTCCTCCTTTCCGTCCCCCTCTTCGTTCTCGCGCCACAGGCGACAGCCGCCACTCTGCACGTGCCGGGCGACCACAAGACTATCCAGGCCGCCCTCGATGCGTCCAAACCCGGCGACACCGTGTTGGTCGCAGCCGGGACGTACAGGGAGGACGTCCGGGTTCGGGAGAAACTCATCGTCCGCAGCGCCGGCGACGACGCAAAAGGAACGTCAGGACTGAAACGGGCCGAGGCGACCGTCATCAAGGGTGGCGGGGCCGACGCGAAAGGACCGGCCGTGGTTCTCGCCGACGATGCCGTGCTGGACGGGTTCACGGTCACCGAGGCGGGGGTGTTCGACCGCAAGGAGTACGACAAACATGTTGCTTCGCGTGGGGAGGATCTCCCGGATGGGCGTGGTGCAGTCGGGGCCGGCGGTGAGTTCCCGGCGGTGAGTCTGGCTGGCGTCACGGCAACGGTGCGAAACTGCATCGTCCGGGATAACGGTCGCCCTGGGATCGGCTGCACCGGCGGGGCGGGACGGAAGAATGCCTCCGTGATCGTCGGCAACGTCGCCTTCCAGAACATGGGGTCTGGAATCGGGGTGGCCGACGGGGCCACGCCGACTGTTGAGGGGAACCGCTGTTTCAACAACCTCCGATCCGGCATCGGGATCCGCAACGCGGGCGGACTGATCGCGAAGAACGACTGCTTCGAGAACGTTCGTGCCGGGGTCGGAATCCGAGAGGGCGCGCGACCGACTGTGCGCGGCAACAAGTGCCACCAGAACCGGCGTGCCGGGATCGGGTGCCGGATGACGGGAACCGCGCCGCTGATCGCGGACAACGACTGCTTCGAGAACGGCATGGCCGGGATCGGGTGCCGCGATCAGGCCGCGCCGGTCATCTTGGGGAACCGGTGCTACAAGAACGCGCTGGCCGGGATCGGCTGCCGTGATGGGGCGCGGCCTCTGATCGTCGGGAACGAGTGCTACCGAAACAAGGAGGCCGGGATCGGTAGCGAACTCGCGGCACGGCCGGTGATTGCGGGCAACGAGTGCTACGAGAACGAGGCGGCGGGGATCGGCCAGAGGAGTGGCGCGGAGACGTTTTTGGTCGGCAACCGCGTCCACCACAACAAGAAGGCCGGGATTGGGTTCGACGAGTGCGAGTCCGGCCGCTCCGTGGTCGTGAGCAACAAGGTGACCGACAACGAACTGGTCGCCATCGGTGTGCATTCCGGGTGGAAGGTGGTGCTGGTCGGGAACGAACTCGCGCGTGAAGGCGGGCTTCCGCCGCTGGTAATGGTCTTCAAGGGCGCGGAGGCCGACGTGGTGGGAAACACGCTGCGCGGCAGTGGGGTGGCGGGCGTGCGGACCGAGGGCATGGTCCGGGTCGTGAACAACCGCTTCGAGTGCCCATCGTTGAGGAAGGTCGGGCCACCGCAGTTCGCCGTCTGGGGCCTGGCCGGTTCCGACGTACTCCTCGTCGGCAACACGATCGACGGGTGGCGGCACGGCCTGTTCGCGGAGAAGGCTCGCGTTGTGGCGAGCGGGAACACGGTCTCAGGCTACGCGGGGGCAGGGTTGCGGATCGACCGGCCAGTGGGCTCGACGGTCGCGGTCGGAAACGTGTTCCGGGGGGAGACCGAGCAACCGGGAGTGGAAGTTACCAACGGTGAAACGGTCACGGTAGACAACCGGTTCGAGAAACTCAAGCCGTTGCCGCCCAAGAAGTAACCGGGGACCGTGCCAAACGTGGCCCTTCAACGCCTTGGTTTCGACCGGGTCGCTCTGGACCTCGCGACGTTCCGCAGAGGTTGAGTTTCTCGGGTGGGGATATGCCGATGAGATCCTCCAGCCGCGAGGCGGTTGCCGGCACCGGAACCCTTGGAATTCCGGGGCGCGAAGGTACAGGGCGACATTCTTTCCCCAGGTACCCAAGGGTTTGTTGCTTCCTTTTCTGTTGTCTTCCGTTCGTGCCCCGGTACTATCTCGACTTTGTGAACTTAGCGGCAAAGTCGGGTGGACACTCCCGCGGGCCGGTCATAATTCACAAGAACAATCCAGCGGGTAGGCGGACACTTCCACCTCTCCCCGCTGGGCGAACGGCCGGAAACTCGCGTTCCCGCGACCGACTCGCACCCCTCAAACGGCTACGCATGGAGTCGCGGGTGATTCTCGCCCTAACTCCCCGGACGGAGGCCCGATAGTGGAACATTCCCCCACAACAACCGCACCCGCGACTGCTAAGCGCTCGCCGAACGACTGCCACGTTGCTCGCGGCATGGCCGGCGCGTCGGTCGGCATGGGCTTTTTCTCCGCGTGCGTTTTCTGGTGGACGCCGTTCACCTCGATCCTCGCGACCGTTGGCCTGCTCCTCGGCCTGATTTCGCTGATCCGCGGTGTGAAGGGTGGGCTGCGCGGCGAGAACTACGCGATGGTTGGCACGCTGCTGTGCGCGACCAGCCTCGCGATCACGGTTACGCTGAACCAGGGCCTGCGGTACTCGCAGTGGGACACGCTCCCGCTGCTCTGGTGAAGCGAGCAAAGTAGTAGGCACATGCCGTGTGCCGTCGCGATACACGGAGGGTAGCAACGGCACATGGCGTGTGCCTACTACTCTGAAGGCACGACGGAATCGGTGAGGTCGGATCCGCAGGAAAGGTGGCTCACGATGCCCCAGATCTTCCCGAAGGCGCTGAACCCGGTCACCAAGATGCTCATACTCGCCGCGCCGCTCCTGGCCGGTGCGACGGGCGTGACGGGCGCCGCATTCTACCGGTCGAGCTACGCGACAGGCGTCGGCGAGACGCCGCCGCAACCGGTTGCGTTCAGCCACAGCCACCACGTAGGCCAACTCGGCATTCACTGTGTCTACTGCCACACAAGCGTTGAGGGCTCCGGGTTCGCCAACGTCCCCCCAACCAAGACGTGCATGAACTGCCACCAACAGATCTGGCAAGGCGCTGACCTGCTTGAACCCGTTCGCAACAGCTACAAGGAAAACAAGCCGATCGAGTGGCTCCGAGTCCACAATCTGCCGCACTACGCGTATTTCAACCACTCGATCCACGTCGCGAAGGGCGTCGGGTGTGCAACGTGTCACGGCCGGCTTGATCACATGAACCTGACGATGCAGAACAGCACGCTGCTAATGGAATGGTGCATCGCGTGCCACCGCGAACCGGAGAAGCACATCCGCCCGAAGACGGAAGTCTTCAACATGCAGTACGACCCGAAGAAGCCTGCGGTGTGGGCGGCGGAAGACTTCCCGCGGTCCGGGAAGTTGGCCGACGGGACGCTGAACGAACACATCGGGAAGCCGCGTCCGACGAGTCAGAAGGAACTGGGCCTCTTCCTGAAGGACCAGTACCACGTGCGCGACGCGGTCACGCTGACCAACTGCTCGATGTGTCACCGGTAGCGGGTCCGCGAGCCTGGGCGTCCTCCCACAGGCTTAGAACAGCCGCCCCATCCGGGGCTAAGAAAGAGCCGTGTGTCTTGGTTTTTGCCCTGGCAGGGCGATTGTTATTAGCCTGTGGGCGTAAGCCGCAGGCGCGAGCGGGCGAGCGAACCAGAGGTAGCGATGAAACCCGACAGCACGGACACCCCCACGAACGAATCCGTCGCGTCACCCATGTGGCGCGGTCTGGACGAACTCGCGGCGTCGCCGGAGTACCAGGCGGCGGCGCTCAACGAGTTCCCCGAAGGCGCGACCGAGTTCGCCGACGAGCCGAGCCGCCGACGGTTCCTCTCACTAATGGGTGCGTCGCTTGCGCTCGCGACCGGCGTCGGCTGCAACCTCCGCCCCGCGAGCCAGCGCAAGATCGTTCCGTACACCACACAGCCGGACGAGATGACGCCCGGTGTGCCGCTCTACTTCGCCAGTTCCGCGTCCTTCGGCGGCTACGGGCAGGGCGTGCTCGTTCGCAGCAACGAAGGCCGCCCGACCAAGATCGAAGGAAATCCGGACAGCCCGTCGAGCCTCGGCGGGGCGAGCCTTCACTCGCTCGCATCGATCCTTGACCTGTACGACCCGGACCGTTCGCGTGGTGTCACGCATCGCGGGGTCGGGGCCGGTTACGACGAAGCAATCGCGGCTCTCCGCGCGAAGCTTTACTCGGGCGCCGCGGCGAACACCAGCGTGAAGGTTCGCGTTCTCACCGAGACTACGACCTCGCCCACGTTCGGCGCGCAGATCTCGCGACTGCTCACCGCGTTCCCCAATTCGCAGTGGATTCAGTACGAAGCAGTCAGCAGCGCGAACGCCCGTGTCGGCATTGCGAAGGCGTTCGACACCACGAAGGGGCCGGCGCTCCGCGCCACCTACGACTTCCTCAAGGCCGACATTGTTCTGTCGCTCGACGCCGACTTCCTCACGAGCGGACCGGGGCACGTACGATACAGCCGCGACTTCGCTGATCGCCGCAAGATCCGGCAGAACGGCAAGGAAGCGGCCGACATCGCCGCCGGCAAACGTCTCCCCGAAGGCGTGAAGGACGATCATGTCAACCGCCTGTACGCGGTCGAGTGCATGCCGACGAACACGGGTGCCGTCGCGGACCACCGGTTGCCCCAACTCAGCGCTCAACTCGAAACCTTCGCTCGCGCCCTCGCGGTGGAACTCGGCGTGACGGGCGTGCCTGCCGTTGGCGCTCTCACCGATGAAGCGAAGGCGTGGATCAAACCGCTCGCGGCCGACCTCCGGTCCCTTCCGTCGAAGAAAGACGGTGAGAAGCCGACCGACCGGCCGAAAGGCACCACGGTTGTCGTTGTCGGCGATCACGCACCGGCTTCGTTACATGCGCTCGCGTTCGCGATCAACGCGCACCTCGGCAACATCGGCAAGACGGTGCGACTCGCGTCCTCGCCCGAAGTGACCGTCGCAGGCAAGACGAGCAACGACCTGAAGAAACTCTCGGACGAATTGGCCAAAAAGGAAGTCGATGTCCTCCTCGTCATTGGCGACGCGAACCCCGCATTCACCGCACCCGCGGACATCGACTTCGCCAGTGCGCTCCAAATGTTTGGCGAGGACAAGACGAAGTTCTCACTCCATCTCGGCCAGCGCCAGGACGAAACCGGCGTGCTGTGCGAGTGGCACGTCAACGAGGCGCACGACCTCGAAGCGTGGGGCGACATCTGCGGGCACGACGGCACGGCCGCGATCCAGCAACCGCTCATCGCGCCGTTGCACCATGGCAAGTCCGCGATCGAACTGATCGCGGCGGTTGTGAAGGACGCGAAGGAAGACCCCAGCGTTCCGGCATCCGCCCGCGACCCGCGGGACATGGTCCGTGCGACCTGGCGGTCGTGGTTCGGGAAATCGGCCGGCGAGTTCGAACGGTTCTGGCAGGAATCGGTGCGGGCGGGCTTCGTGGCCGGGTCCGCGCCCGCAGCGGTCACCCCGGCTCTCGCGGCGAACTGGGCCGCTGACGCCCCGGCTTCACCGCCCCTACGGGGATCGGGCGATTACGAACTCAACATCCGCGCGTGCCCGTCGCTCCACGACGGTCGGTTCGCCAACAATGGCTGGCTCCAGGAACTGCCCAAGCCGCTCACGAAGATTTCGTGGGACAACGCGGCGTTCCTCAGCCCGAAGACGGCCGACCAACTCGGCGTCGCGGAGGCCTACTACAACTTCAATAAAGGTGCGGGCGAACACGGTCGAGCGGAAGTCGGCGTCATCCAAATTGAAGTTGGTGGGAAGAAGATCAACGCGCCGGTGTGGATCCTTCCGGGCCACGCGGACGGGGCCATCACGGTTCACCTGGGCCATGGGCGTGACGGCGGGCGTGTCGGTCGCATCGCGACCACACCGGACGAACTGAACGTGGACGGCAAGCCGGCTCGCGGGTTCAATGCCTACCCGGTTCGCACTTCTGCGGCCCCGTGGGTCGTGAGCGCGAAGGTCACGAAGACCGACAAGCAGTACGTCCTCTCCTGCACTCAGGGTCACTGGGCAATGGCGGAGAAGGATCCGATCTCCGGCAAGTTGCTCGACCGCAAACCGGTTCGCAAGGGGAGCCTCGACGAGTACAAACACAACCCGTCCTTCGCGAAGATCCCGCCGACGGCCACGGGGGAAACTCTGGAGATCAACCAGAACATCCCGCTCCCGAGGCCGAAGGACGGCAAGAACCACCACCACGCGCACGACGAGCGGTTGCACCCGCTGAACATGTACCAGCCGGCTGAGGTGCTGTCGCCGGGCCTCAAGGACTCGCAGCGCCGGCGATGGGGCATGGCAATCGACCTCAGCGCCTGTACCGGGTGCAGCGCGTGCGTGGTCGCGTGTATCAGCGAGAACAACATCCCGGTTGTCGGCAAGCGGCAAGTGACCCGAGGCCGCGAGATGCACTGGATTCGCATCGACCGCTACTACGAGTCAGTCACGGCCGACATGAAGGGCGCGAAGGACGCCGCCGCGATCAAGACGTACTTCCAGCCGGTCATGTGCGTGCAGTGCGAGAACGCCCCGTGCGAGATCGTGTGCCCAGTCGGTGCGACCGTCCACTCGACCGATGGCCTCAACGACATGACCTACAACCGGTGTGTCGGAACCCGGTACTGCTCCAACAACTGCCCCTATAAAGTGCGCCGGTTCAACTTCCTCACGTTCGAGGGGAACGACTGGGACACCGATACGCTCAAACTGGGCCGCAACCCGGACGTGTCGGTCCGCAGTCGCGGCGTGATGGAGAAGTGTACGTTCTGCGTTCAGCGTATTCGCGGTGCCGAGATCGTGGCCGAACGCGAGTTCCGCGGCATCAAGGACGGTGAGATTCTGACCGCATGCCAGTCGGCGTGTCCTTCGGGGGCGATCGTGTTCGGTGACCTGAACGATGCCGACAGCGCGGTGGCCCGGTGGAAGAACGAGCCGGCGAACTATGGGCTTCTCGCCGAACTGAACACCCGGCCGCGGCTCACGCATATGGCCGCGATTCGCAACCCGAACCCCGCAATGCCGAAGTGAGAGTAGTAGGCACGCTCCGTGTGCCGTTGCTTCGAGACTAACAACGGCACATGGAGTGTGCCTACTACTTACAAGAGGGCCTGACGTGGCGACAGCGGAACTACCTCCTGCCCGCTCGACCGAGCTGCCGCTCGAACCCGAGATGCACCCGCTCGTGCTGAACAAGCACAACCTGGTGACCGTCGGCAACGCGATTGGCAACGTTGTCCTCGATGGCAACCACCCGCGTGGTTGGTGGATCGGCTTCCTGGCCGGCTTCGCCATGCTGCAAGTGTTGGCGCTCGCGGTGTGCTGGCTGTTCTACATGGGCGTCGGCATCTGGGGCATCAACGTCCCGGTGGCCTGGGGCTTCGCAATCGTGAACTTCGTGTGGTGGATCGGCATCGGCCACGCCGGCACGCTGATCTCCGCCGTGTTGCTCCTGCTTCATCAGAAGTGGCGGACGTCGATCAACCGGTTTAGCGAAGCGATGACGATCTTCGCGGTCATGTGCGCGGGTCTGTTCCCGCTGTTGCACATGGGCCGGCCGTGGTTCGCTTACTGGCTGTATCCGTTCCCGAACGTCGCGGGCGTGTGGCCGCAGTTCCGCAGCCCGCTGACGTGGGACGTGTTCGCGGTCACGACGTACTTCACCGTGTCGCTCGTGTTCTGGTATCTGGGCCTTGTGCCCGACCTCGCGGCCCTTCGCGACCAGGCCAAGAAGCGGTGGCAGCGGATCGTGTACGGACTGCTCGCGCTCGGCTGGCGCGGCTCAGCGATCCACTGGCGCCGCTATGAGAAGGTGTATTTGATCCTGGGCGGTATCAGCACGCCGCTGGTGCTCTCCGTGCACACGGTCGTGTCCTTCGACTTCGCCGTGAGTATCGTTCCGCTGTGGCACGCGACGATCTTCCCGCCGTTCTTCGTGGCCGGTGCAATCTATTCCGGCTTTGCGATGGTGGTGGTGATAGCGATCCCCGTGCGCAAGTGGTACAAGCTTGAAGACTTCTTCAGCGACCACCACCTCGACATCATGGGGAAGGTGATGCTGGCGACCGGGTTCCTGGTCACCTACGGGTACTTCAGCGAACTCTGGATGGCATGGTACGGGCACACGCTCTACGAATGGGGCACCACGATCGAGCGCATGTTCGGTCCATACGGGTGGTCGTACTGGTGCCTGATTGGCTTCAACTGCGCGTTCCCGCTTACGGCTCTGTGGTCGCGGAAGATGCGCACCAGCCCGTTCTGGATGTCGGCGATTTGCATCTCGGTACTCATTGGGATGTGGTTCGAGCGGTATGTGATTGTCATCACACTGGCGCGCGAATACCTGCCGAGTGCGTGGGGTCATTACGCCCCAACGCTTTGGGACTACGCCACGATGATTGGCTCGCTCGGGCTGTTCCTGTTCATGTTCTTCTTGTTCCTCCGATACCTGCCGATGATCTCGATCACCGAGATGCGCGAGCTCCTGCCGAAGAAACAGGGCGGCGGCGGCGGCCACTCGATCATGGAGAACGCACCATGAGTACGACCGTCACTCCCGGCCACGAGCCGGGTCACGCCCCCGGACACGGACACGCGGACCCGACCGTGCCGGTCACGTACGGCTTGTTGGCCGAGTTCGAGACCGGCGACGCGATGGCGCACGCGACCGCGAAGGCGACCGCCGCAGGCTACACGCACTTGGACGCGTACAGCCCGTACCCGGTGGGCGAAGCGGCCGACGCGCTGAATTTCCCCAAGAGCGAGATGGGGCCGATCATGTTCATCGGTGGCCTCACCGGTGCGTGTGCGGGCTTTATCATGCAATACTGGGCCAACACCTACGGCTACTCGCTGAACATCGGCGGGCGCCCATACTTCAGTTGGCCGTCGTTCGTGCCCATCACGTTCGAGATGATGGTACTCACGACTGCACTCACGGGTTTGTTCGGTCTGCTCGCGATTTGCGGGTTGCCGCGATACAACCACCCGCTGTTCAACTCGAAGACCTTCGATCGCGCGAGTTGCGACCGGTTCTTCGTGTGCATCGAGGCGACCGACCCGAAGTTCGACCTCGCCGCGACGCGTGCGTTCCTCAATGACCTCCACCCACTCTCGGTCGAGGAGGTGATGGAATGACTGCCTCCGGTCAAATGAAATCGCGAGCTTCCCTCTGGGCAATCTGCGCCGTGGCTCTCGCCCTCACGGGAACCACGACCGGCTGTCGGCAGAAGATGGCCGATCAGCCCTACTACCGGCCGCTGGAAGAGTCGGAGTTCTTCGCGGACAAGCGCGCGAGTCGGCCGCTCGAACTCGGTGTCATTCACCGCGCCCAGCGCCTCGAAACCGATCCGCTCGCGACCGGCCTCACGGCTGACGAGTGGAAGCGGGGTTACGAGTACGGTGTTCCGATCGCCAAGATCGACGCGGTGCCGTTTACGGACGCCGAGCGGCTCGCGCGGGCCGTTGGCGCACCGCGATACGCTCTGAACGACCCCATCAAGGTGTACGTGACCGAGTTTCCGTTCCAGATCGCGCAAGCGGACCTCAAACGTGGGCAGGAGCGGTTCACGATCTTCTGCGCTGTGTGCCACGGGCCACTCGGGAACGGGATGGGGAAGATTCGGGAACGCGGCTACCTCACGCCGACCTCCTTCCACACTCAGCCGGTGAACGCCGAGGAAGACCGACAGCGAGCCAGTGATGTGGAGAAGAAAAAGGAGCAGCGAGCCGAGTTGGGCCTATCCCGCGGCTACAAACTCTACGGTCACCGCGTGCCGATGGATGAGGCGCCGATCGGATACTACTTTGAAGTCATCACCAAGGGGTTTGGCGGCATGCCGAGTTATTCCGCCCAGATTCCAGCCGCCGACCGGTGGCGGATCATCGCGTACATCCGCGTGCTGCAGTTGAGCCAACGGGCCGACGCCGCGAAGTTGCCGCCCGAAGTCAAGAACCTGCTCGACGGGGCGGGAGGGAAGAAGTGAGTACCGCTCCCGCTGGCGCACCAACACCGCCCGCCGGCACGCCGCCGGCCCACACCGACCAGCCGAACTGGTCCGGGTATACCCGCGTCGCGCTCATCATGGCCGTCGTCGGCTGGGTGCTGTTCGCAGTCGTCGGCTTCGCCAACATTGGCGCGGCCGAAGGCGACGTCGCGAAGCATGACTCCAAGTCGCGGTTCATGGTTGCGTACCTGTCCGGGTTCACGTACTGGCTCAGCCTGCCGGTCGGTGCGCTCGCGCTGCTCATGATTCGCTACGTCGCCAAAACGTCGTGGGGATTGTTGCTCACGCGGCCTTTGGAGGCCGCGACCCGCACGCTGCCGCTCACGGTCGTGCTGTTCGTGCCGATCGTGATCGCGGTCGCCACGCACGACCTCTCGCCGTACTGGTGGTCGCAACCCGACCACGCCGCAGCGCACGACACACACGACGTCAAGAACGAAGCGAGTGACGATCCCGGCAACAAGCGGCAACAGGCCGATAAGATTGGCAAGCTTCACCTGAACAAGGCCATCACCGACCGCCAGGAAGCCGAACGCAAAGAGCGTGACGAAAACATCTACGGCTACCTCTCGTTGCCGGGGTTCCTCGTCAACAGCGCGATCGTCTTCGGTGTGTGGGGCACACTGATATTCTTCCTCAACAAGTGGGGCAAGGAGACATCCGACTCGAAGGACCCGCGGGTCGTGGATCGCGGGTTGATCAAACTCCAGAATATTTCGGGGCCGGGGCTGATTCTGTTCGCGATCTTCACCACGTCGGCGGCGACGCAGTGGACGATGTCGCTCGAACCGGGATGGTCGAGCACGATGTTCCCGGTGATTTTCGCCGTGAACACGTTCCTCACGACCCTAACGTTCGGTGTCGCGCTGTTCCTTCTGATCGCGGACAAGCCGCCGTTCAAGGGCTTCATGCGGCCCAAGTTCCAACTCGACATGGCGACGTTGATGCTCGTGTTCACACTGTTCTGGTCGTATACCTCGTTCAGCCAGTTCATGCTGGTGTGGATCGGGAACCTGCCGGAAGAGATTCCGTTCTTCCTGAAGCGATCGAACGAACACGGGAATCGCTCGTTCTGGTGGTTCGTGTCCGCGGCGCTCATTGCGCTGCACTTCGCGCTACCGTTCGTCCTGCTGTTGTTCCGCAGCATCAAGTTGCACCCAAAGCGGCTGCGGTGCGTCGCGCTGTACCTGATGGTGATCTGCGCCGTTGACGTGATCTGGTGGGTGGCCCCGAGCGCCCCGGTTCACAACTCCTTCCCGACCTACTTGATGGACGTGGGCGCGGTTCTGGGCGTCGGTGGCATATGGCTGCTGTACTTCGTCTACCAGTTGAAACAGCGGGATATCTTCCCGGACAACCAAGCGTTCTTGCTGCCGGAGGGGCACCACCATGAGCAGCACTAATCCGACTGGTCACGGACACGACTCGCACGCGAGCGGTCCGCCGTCGGCGGAGACGATCAAGCGCGGCTACGAAGAGGACGTGTACGACACCAAGACCGTCCTCAGCGTCCCGTTGCTCGTGATCCTGTTCTTCGTGCTTGCGTTCGGCACCGTCACGGTTCTGTTCTCGATCTACTCGAAACCGACCGTGGACCCGAACGCGCACCCACAAGCGAAGGCGCGCAACCAAGCCGATGTCAACGCACGCCTGGACCGCATCGGACGCGGGAAGGAAGTCGATCAACCGCGGCTCGACCAGGCCGACCGGCTCGACTCGCGGTACGACCCGCGTGCGATCACCCGACCGAAACTACAGGACGGAAACTCGCGGCACCTCCACCCGGAAGACCTGATCCTCACGAAGGACGGGAGCCCGGAAGTGTACGTAACCGACAAGGGGCGCGTCGGGCTCGACAAGACGATGACGCTGGGCAACGAAGTGCTGAAGAACCTGTTCAAGACACAGGTGACCGGTAGCAAGCCAGACGATTCGCAGTTCGTGCCGACTGCCGCCAACGCTGGGCGCGGTGCTGAGGGGTCGCTAGTAGTGGTGCCGAAGTTGCCCGAGGCGAAGCAACCGGAGCCAAAAAAGACACCCGAGCCAGCTCCGATGCCGAAACCGAAGGGGGGCAAGCAGTGATTCGCTTCACGCGATTCGCTCTGCTCGCGGCCCTCGGTGTTCTGGTCGCGCTGCCGCTGCCGGCTCGTGCCGGTAACGACGGCGTCGTGCCCGCTCACGACATGAAGAGCACGTCGCTGTCCGCGGCCCGCATCGACGAACAGATCGGCGCGCAGGTGCCGCTCGACACCGCTTTCCGTGACGAGGACGAGCAACCGATCACGATGCGAGAGTGTATCAACGGCAGGCCGACGATCCTGGTGCCGGTGTACTACCGGTGCCCGATGCTCTGCACGAAGATCCTCAACGGGTTGCTTGAGGCGCTCCGCGACATGCCGGCGGACTACTCCATTGGACACCAGTTCAACGTCGTCTGCGTGAGTATGGACCCGAAGGAACACGGCGGACTGGCGAAGGAGAAGAAGGGCCACTACGTCGGCCAGTACGGCCGGCCAGGCGCCGAAGCCGGTTGGCGTTTCCTCACGGGTACGAAACCCGCGTGTGTCGAACTGCTAGGCGTGGTTGGGTTCCGCTACGAGTTCGACAAGATGCTCAAAGAGTACGACCACCCCAGTGGCCTGATCATTCTCTCGCCGCATGGGAAAGTAACGCGATACTTCTATGGCATCAGCTACGACGGCGAGTTCGAAGCACCGGACGCCGCTTGGGGCGGGACCGGGCCGAAACCGGAGTTGACCGAGGCCGAACTCAAGCAGCGGAACGACCCCGACCCGGAGAAACGCCGCCGGTTCACCAAACCGACCACGACCCTGCGGCTGTCGCTTATCGAGGCGAACAACGGGCAGGGCGGCTCACTGCTCGACAAGCTCACGATGTTGTGCTACCGCTACGATTCGCTGCACAAGGGCTACTCGCTCAACGTACTTCGCGCGGTGCAGGCCGGCGGCGTACTCACGCTCGCGCTCGTCGGGGGCGGTGTGTTCCTGGCGCTGCGGCGCGATCGCCGTGCCCGCCTCAACCCGCCAAGCATGCCTCCGGTCGATGGGACCGCTTCCGCACCGCCCAACGCATTACCCTCCGGGGAGACCGTATGAACAGCATGAGCCTGTTACCGTTCATCCCCGAGCGGGCGTCCACGCTCGCCGACCAGTTCGAGTTTCTGTTCTGGTACATCACCATCACCTCGGGCGTTGTGGGGCTGGGCGTGTACGCGGCGATGGCGTACTTCTGCGTCGTGTACCGCCGCGGGGTATCGACCGGCCCGACGCCTCGGATTCTCGGCTCGACGCGGCTGGAACTTGGCTGGACCATCATCCCGCTGTTCGTGTTCCTCACGTACTTCGCGGGTGGGCTGATGGTGTACAACCACGCGGTTCACGCGCCGGCCGATTCGGAAGAAGTCTTCATCATCGGCAAGCAGTGGATGTGGAAGGCCCAGTACCCCAACGGCCAGCGGGTCATCATCGGCGGCAACCCGCGGAACATGACCGAGGCCGAGCGGAAGTCGATCGGAAAACTGGTACTGCCGGTCAACAAGCCGGTGAAGCTCACGCTGATATCTGAGGATGTGATCCACGACTTCGGCGTGCCCGCGTTCCGCTCGAAGATCGACGTTCTGCCCGGTCGCTACACGAGCGTGTGGTACCAGCCGACGAAACTCGGCGAGTACCACATCTACTGCGACCAGTACTGCGGGACGTGGCACTCGCTCATGGTTGGCAAGATTGCGGTTGTGAAGGAAGAAGAGTACCGCGACTTCCTCCAGGGTTTCAGGCCTCTCCAGGGAACGGACAACTCGAACGCGGTGGACGGCTCGCCGGCGGGGTCTGAGGGCCGGCAACTGTTTATGAGCCTTCAGTGCGCCAGTTGCCACAGTGCCAACGCGACTGCGAAGGCACCGGTGCTGGAGGGTCTGTACGGGAGTCGCGTGCCGCTGGCCGGTGGCGGGGCCGAGATCGCGGACGACCATTACATCATCGAGAGTATCCGCCGCCCGCGGCTCAAGAAGGTCGAAGGGTGGGAGGCGATCATGCCGTCCTATGACGAGACCCAGGTGTCGGCCGAACAGATGAACTCGCTCGTCGCCTACATTCGCAGTCTGAAGAAGGGCATGACGATGGACAACACGCAGCGGTTCCCGGCACCGGTCGGGGCGCCTACCGAGCGGAACCCATCCACCGCGCCGCCGGGAGGGAAATAACACCATGAGCATCGCGGTTACTCATAGCGGCCCAGCCGCGGCCCCGGTTCCCCCGGAGCCGACCCCGGCGCCCATCAACTACTTGAACACATCCCACACGATCTGGTCGTGGCTGTTCACCGTTGACCACAAGCGGATCGGCCTGCTGTACCTCGGCTCGATCAGCGTGTTCTTCATCATCGGCGGCATCTTCGCCGCGCTGGTGCGGATGAACCTGATGTCGCCGACCGGCGCGATCCTCTCCGAGGATGCGTACAACCGGGCGTTCACCGCGCACGGCGTGATGATGCTGTTCTTCTTCCTGATCCCGGCCGTGCCGGGCGTCCTGGGGAACTTCTTCATCCCGCTGATGATTGGGGCGAAGGACCTCGCGTTCCCGAAGTTGAACCTCGCAAGCTGGTACGTGTTCATGCTTGGGGCCGCGTTCTCCGGGTGGGCCGTGCTGGTCGGCGGCATCGACACCGGCTGGACGTTGTACCCGCCGTACAGTTCGCGCGCCTCGCAGTCGAACGTGTTGCCCGGTGTGCTCGGCGTGTTCATTTCCGGGTTCAGCTCGATCATGACCGGGTTGAACATCATGGTCACGATCCACAAGATGCGTGCCCCCGGTATGACGTGGGGCCGGTTGCCGCTGTTCGTGTGGTCGCTCTACGGCACCAGCCTGATTCAGTTGCTGGCGACACCGGTCGTGGCCGTCACGCTGCTGTTGCTCATGGTCGAAAGGGCGTGGGGGATCGGAATATTCGACCCGTCGATCGGTGGCGACCCGATCCTGTTCCAGCACATGTTCTAAAGTGGACGGACGGTTCGCGCCAACTTGATGACAGGCGCCCTCCTCGAGCCCGCGGCGAAACTTGATCCGGTCAAGACGCCGATCCGCCCGTTTCAAGGGCCCGATCGT